>Ga0206130_10008418_pt1 | contig 11085 bp, 10 predicted proteins | sample Helgoland_Spring_9_FD_148637 | JGI IMG/M metagenome (GOLD analysis project Ga0206130, IMG submission 148637) | Pelagic subsurface seawater microbial communities from Kabeltonne, Helgoland, North Sea - Helgoland_Spring_Bloom_20160512_1 | ecosystem: Environmental > Aquatic > Marine > Epipelagic ...
GAATCGCTCCAGGGACTACATTTCCATAAGCCCCATCTGTTCGACGATACCAATTCAACGTCACCGTTTTACCAGGACGAATCTTACGTTGAAATCCAGAATCATCCGGAGCATTCAAACGCATCATTGCACCTTCACCAGTCGTGGCTGTTGGATCCAACCAAACACCTTCAAAATCTTGAATCGCTGCACCACCTGTCACCTGCATGTGCGCAACAGAAAGTCGTGAAATGATTCGACCAGCATCCGATGGAATATTGTCTCGCAATAAATGAGACAAGACATCCTTGTTCACCACATCATCAAACAACAGGTTTATGGGTTCCGGAATATTTCGTTCAATGGTTACTTCTCGACCATCTGATATGGCTGGAGCATTTGCCACCATCACAGCATTCAACATTGTACACAACGGATTTGCTTCTGTTGCCACCAAGATTTCTTGAGTCGTAGACTCCAAATCGACATCTACTGCCAGTACCAACACCATACGTTGACCACCAGAGGGATCTGGCATTCTAAGACGCCAAGCCACACGATGCCCCAACGGTTCCCGACTGAAACCACCATCGCGATCAGAAGCAAACACACGAATATCAGGAATGGAGTCTTCGCGAACACCCTTCAGCACAAATGCCATCCGAAACGGTCCGGATGTTGGGGTGAACTGTCCAACTTCCATATGAATAAATTGTTGCTCTGAACGATCACACACAACTGACCACAGACCTTTGTCCAAAATGTCAGCCACCCAAGTTGGTTCATCTCCACCTTCTTCCTCAGATTCTATACCGTCAATACCGCGATTCACACTCGGCTTTAAAGAAGCCAATTTTTGGTCCATATGAGTTAATGTAATCCAAATCGCTTCCACAATACTGGTTGGTAATGGCTGAGACTTTCGTTCAAGCAACTCGCCAACTGGAATGTTTTCTGGTATCCCTGGCAACAAAATGGTACCACGCCTTGCACCCGGCATGGGAGAACGTCCTTTCAATCTTGGTGGAATCCTAGGATGACCTTTGACACGCACAGGAGGCGTCCAAACACTGTCATCTAGAGTACCCCAGCGTCCTTGTACATCTCCACCCATCGTGAGACCGGTTGGTGTATCTGTCAGAAAGGCCTTTCCAAGATCTACACGAGCAAACACGGAAACAATCTCTGGAGATGGTTGATCTGTACGAAAATCCAACCAGCCCAACTGACGACTGTCCAATGCTTCGATTGCAGAATTCAACGTCTCTAATAAATCTTCGGCGTTGCTGGTGATAATATCGTATCGAATCCACTCCCCTTCAAAGATATCAGAGCGCTTCACATACGATTGCCAAGCCTCCATCGATTTTATGCCATCGGCACCTTTGGCCTTACCAATTCGATACAACTCTCCATCTACTACTTTTGATAGATTTAAGATGCGGGCAGGACGAATCGTCACTTGTTCAACAGGTGCAAATTCTACCATATCCATTTCTTCAGTTTGAAGCGTAAAAAATCGCCATGGAGCTGGACGATGATCGTCCAATACAATCTTTCCGGCTTCTGCTGGTTGTGCAATACAGACACCCAACGACGGCACTGATGGTTGCAACTTTCCACCCATCATGTGCACAAACTCTTGAACCATCGAATACGGATAATAATCTAATTGTTGTGATAACAACTCTACCAGCCATGCCGATTGCTCTAAAATAATCCAAGCAGGATCAGAGGCATCGTACTCACTTTCGTCCGCGTAATCCGGAAATCGCTCAGCCAAGCGATCTCGTACATCTCGCAACAAATCATCCTTATTCAACTGCAATAAGCCCGGCTGTGGAATTCGCACCACTACCTCCCTTAAATTCAAACTGTCTGTGTGAGTATTCTATCCATAGATCAACTGTTCATACCATACTACAAACGAGATAGAATAACACCTCTTTACTATCCGATTGTCGATGATCCACCAATATTTCTCATGATTGAACACCTTGGGTTTGATCTACTGTACAATTGTGAACGGTGTTCAATTCTAAAACCATCATTTTTTATCGGTTCCCAATACAGAATCAGTCGGGTAAAATATCAAAGTCTGTTCCAATTTCAAGGACTTCGTTTTCCACTTCCAAGTCCAATCGAAGTTCTAGATTGCTCTCTGTCCCCATCGCTACCAATGCAGATTCTGCTACCGGAATCCCCGCTTCTCGATGTGTATTTGCAACGCCACCAGCGTGTATGAGTTGTATTTCACAATCGTTTACCATAACATCTGGCAACCATTCATGAATCGTGCGCTCTACCAAGGCTCTTGTCTCTTGAATCTTCGAAGGCGTCGCTGGCTCACCAATCAATCCTGTAACATCACAGCCAAAATCTGGTCGCCATGGGATATCCCCGACTCTAGAATGCAACACCATATCCAAACGAGCCAATGTGCTCTCTCGTTGCGACAGAAATGGTTTGCGAGCCCCTAGGGTCAATGATGGATGAAGTATTCGTTTCATAAAATTATCGGTGTTGAAATATTAACTATACACTTAAGGTTTTGGAAGAGAATTGGATTTGAATGTAATCTCTGTTCGAAGACCATCGAAGGCAAACTCATGAACCACTTTTGTAATAATGAATTTTCCATCAAATGGATACCCCGCACCTTTAATAGACAGTTCATTTCCGACGGTTGTCGCATGTGACCCACGAGCGATCACCACACCTTCTACAAAATCCAATGCCGCCACGTCCAACTCGGATTGGGCTTTTGCTTTTGCTTGTGATTGATTTTTATACATTGGAGAATCGTATCCACCAATCGTCAACGATTTCACACCAAAGGCTTTTTTTCCAACGTCAGACCCCAACTTTCCACCCGAGTTTATTGCTTTGGGCGCTTTCTTATAGGTAACCTTGGTTTGTTTCGTACCATCCTTCTCTGGATCACCCCAAAACACATGTACTTCATTGATGTGATCTTTTAAGTTTGCAGTCAGACGAATACTGACAACATCTTCACGATAACTCAATGCAAGTGTACCCTTGGTGAGATCTCGACGACCAAAATGGAGTTCTTTCTCCACAACACGACAGTAGTAATTGTGTTCACGCGCTAAGCGCATCAAGAATAAAGCGTCGGTTTCACCTTGCTGAAAGGTAAAATCAGCAGTGGTACTCACGCCCTGAACTTTTGCACTTAACGCCGGCTTTGCTCGTCCCGCGATTGTTTTTACAATCTTATCATGAGACTCTTCCCATACCTGGGTATAGTGCTGTGCACGCAACCGGTGTAAATAATTGAGACCCACTAGTGTAACAAGCCACTTGGACCCCTTTTTCTCGTGATTGACCGCAACTATATCACCCTCGCGTTTAGTTAAGACAGAACCCTTTTCATCCAATAATTCCACTTCAAAAGGCAATCCAGGCTCCATTAAGGGCTTTAATTCTTTTTCCTTGTTCGATGGAACGGAAAAAGTAGCCGTCAATCCATCCAATTCCCCAACGGCCTCTGTATACGTGATACGCGTCATGTAAAAATTGATGGTATCTTTGCCCTTGATTTTCAATGATAAAGCACCCTTACGCATGAGTGTATCTCCTGTAAAAGAACTTTTTTATCATAATGATGTTGTCGATGTGGCTTTAGATTCCCCTTGACCGAACAACATATCTTCTGGTTTACCGACCAATTCCCCATATACACCTACTAACCCCAAACTGACCTCTGCACGCTTAGGAGTTCCATCTGAATCAAACAATAAAATCTTAAATGAAAACTTTTCAATCGCACCACTAAACTTAATCTTATCACCCCAAGTAAACTGAACCAATCTTGGATATATCACTGCGGCAGCATCAGATTTTTTCTTTTTGCGATCTTCCTTTGACAGCTTTGTCATTTCTGTGATTTTATCCAGTTTTGCAGTGACAGAATCTGCATTTACAGCACCAGCAAAAAATGGAATCATCTTAGCCAAACTCGCTGGTTGAGTAGCCGGTGTACTGGCGATAATCGGATTCATCATGAACAAAGCATATTTCGGATCTGAAATACTTGGCTCAGAAGTATCTAAAATGAATGACATACTCAATTCGTCAGACTTTGCACCACCAAATTTCAGACCGCCATAATCATTGACAGAGTTCGAATCGGAGTTTTCAGAGCTGAACCCACAACCACGTGTGACCTCAATATCGGTTGGGTTGAATGGAAAATCCATTTCAATTGATTTATCTTTCCCATCAATTGTTTCTAACTTCGCTTTCGCTAGACTGGCTCTTGGATACATGTTTACTCCCTATCACAAATTAGATTGCAACCATGAACATACCTTCATGGACCAACGTTACAGATTCAGTTGCCATATCATTTCCATTGGCATCCAAGTCAGATGCTTTCCACTGCTTGGGCCATGCTCCATATAAACCGATAATACGATAGGGAATATTGTTGCGCTTATAATGGGTGATAAATACATGACGACGGAAAGGGAGCCCCGGAGCCACTGAGTGAACCCATGCTTCCATCTTGTCTCGTCGAACAGAACCCCATTCCAACGTAACCTCTCCTGAAGTCGCAGGACCTTCAAACGGTTTTTGGTGTGGGGAATGGTTTCGGCCACCCTCTTTGATCGGATACGGTGTGATCGAATACTCAATTCCACTGACTTTGGTAAACAGACCAAACATATCCCCACCAATCATCACGCTGAACAAATTATTTGCATGTGGTTGATTCAATTCATCAAACGGATTGCTCAGTAAACTGACTGCATCACTCGCTATTTTATTGAGAACGGACATTGGGACTCCACATTATTGAACACATCTGTATAGACTTAAACTTTTTCAATCACAGGCTCTTCACCTGATCTTACCATAACTTTTAGGCTTATGTTTTGACACCACGGCCTCACCATTGCTGACAAATTTACACTGAGCATTGGCTGGGAATGACTGGGTAACGCTTCACCAATTACAGTCGGCCGACCTTTACCTTCTGCACCAACCAAGATCCCGCGCTCATAAAATGGATTCAACACCATCTCTACGGTTTTTTCCAATGCCACTGCCTCTACTTTCTTCACTGGTCGAAACACAAACATATCTGCTGCTTGCTTCAAAGACTGATGAATGGCTTTTACAGTTCGCATTACTGGAATGCTCCACTCGTATCGTGGACGACGCAGTGTATATTCTGACAAAATCTGAGCTTTGCGACCATGGCGATCAATTGACAATACAGCACAATTATCCGACAACACATCCGGCGCTGCCAATCTCCCTTCGGATGTTAACAATCTTGCTCTATTGGCGACAATCTTACGACCACCAACCAGTTTGACTTCATGTCCAACCAATGACTGCGTTACAACATCCACTCTCTTATTGATGTACCCAGATAAAAAGGCCGCACTACATCTCCACCCATGCTTATACATTCCATCCATGTCACCAGTCCATGAACACAATGTAATGTCATGACCCTGTACTGAATTCAATGTATGGTGGGCATTTTCAGGATTTTCTGGAACCATATCCATGAAACCCAGTTGAAAGTTCTCTGCGAATACAGGCCCATATGTATGAATACAGTTCACAAGATTTTGAGACTGTCTTGGATCTACTCGACGCTCTAGATCCATAGACCACGATCGTGGCCAAGGTCCTCCAGCATCTGGAAAAACAATCATTGCACCAGGAATCTCATTGAAGAAACCCATCACCATTTCGACGACCGACTGATGGGTAAGTTCCCATGAATGTACTCCAGGTACTCGAACCAAAATACAGTCGACTTCATTGCACCCCATCTCCAATATCGTGGTGACAGAATCTTTAAGCCTAGATGGGTATCGATTGTCAATTCCTGGAAGCAAGTTTGATTGAGCGATCGATGTTAACCGTACTTGTTCTACAAAAGGCTCCAAATGATTCAACGACGACCGACGGATCAAGGAACCAGGCGACAGTTCTGATATGACGGGAGAATCGTACGGAACGACACCGACAACACACAAACGCGGCAAGGACTGTCTTGAAGACTGAGGACGCGCCAAACTGACTTCAATATTGACACGTTTTTGTAATGGATTGCTATTCATCATAGAACTGCTCACTGTTATTTCATGGCTTCAAGGATCTTTTTGTTGATCTTGCTCACCTGGCCTACCCACTCTACACGCTCTTTGTGCGGTAGTTCCAAAATCTCATGAAGACTCCAGTGCATATGGTAAGCCAAAAATGCAACTTCTTCACGAACCCTCGGAAGCGGGTAGGCCACCGTTACCCCCCCGGTCCGGGTTCCTCCTCAGGGAGGTTTTCTTCACCATATGTCAATCGATATACGGCATATTCCAAGGCACGTACATCCAATGCATGCATTTTACCCACATCGTTTACTGTTACGTTTTTGTGTGGGCCAATACGCGTCACTGTTCTAGACAACAACAATGTACGATATACGAGATCATTTGGGTGACGATTGTATTGAGACGACTGACCAATAAACAACTCGTCTGCTCCTGTCACAGCACGAACTTCGGCTTCTCTAGCCAGTTCGCCATTTGGCAATTCAAACCCAACAGGCAACTGAATCAGTTCTCGGTGACTTGTACGAGCTGGACCGCCCCCTTGCCAAGTTGGAGAATACGCTTCTGGTTCTACACTTGCGCCTACACTAGATGGCGTAGGTGGAGCTGACGACGCACCAATAGAAGGTGGCGCAACTGGAGGTGGTGCTTGTGGAACGTTTCCACCAGCTGGTGGTGGCATATCAGGTGTCTTTGAACTCATAGAGTTTCCTTGGTATCTTAATATTCAGTGCGACACTGTAGAGGGTTATCACACTCTCATATTGTATTCACATTTTGAACAAACGACAATTACAACAGAAGGATGACCACCACGAAAGACAGTCATCCTTCCACTTGTTGAACCAAATACTGTACCAGATCAATATTTAATCTCTGTATGTAAATGACTCAAACCATCAATCCTATGATTAGGATCCTTGAGTTACGTGAGAGCAAGTCAACGTGATGGTTTCTACCGCTGCTTCAGAAGAAGATGCGTCCATTGGAGGCAATTCCCATTTTGATGGGTATGCGTCATGGATAGACATAGTGCGGATTACAGTTTCCATATCTGGAAGAAGCAAACTTACGGTTACAAGTTTACGTTCGATCTTTCCACGCTCGATTTGCTCACGCCATGCGTAAAAAGCGTCTACTTGTTGGTAAACACGCTTCAATTCAATGTCTTCAAACATTGAACGACCTGGTTGCTTCATTACGAAACGGTCATCACCGTGCATGAATTCCATTGTTTCAGAAGTCGATACGACACCTGATACAGATACGAATTTTGAGTTTTCGACTTCGACACCGTCGATTGTCACTTTAAAGTTAAATGCGCCGATATAATTATCTAGGCCAAATTGAGGAGCACCCATGGTATTCCCTCCGAATTATTTTGTTGAAGTTTTTTGAAGTTGAAGTTGAAGTAATGTATTTAAACAGGTCAATCTTTTCATTGCGATCCTAAGACCAATCCGAAAATCTCGAATCCATTTAAACACATTACCAATATAGCAGATTATTAACCTACTTGCATAGGAGTTTGTGAGAATCGTATACGAACAAACTCGGCTGGGAAAACTGGACGGATTTGAACGTCAACAGTCAACAAACCAGAACGAATGTCTGCTTCAGGATTGTTCTCTTTATCACATTGTACTGTGAATGAATCTTGCCAAGAATCTCCATCCAACATTCCTTCGTTGTAGCAACGGAACAAGAATGCAGCGATTGAGTTTTTGAGGTTCTCACGAGTTTGATTGTTGTTTGGTTGGAACACAGCCCAGTTGACTGAATCACGAACCGAACGCTCAACAAACAAGAACAAACGACGAACGTTGACATAGTTCCACAATGCATCAGCAGCAACAGTACGAGCACCCCAAATACGGATACCTGCACCTGGACGATGACGGATAATGTTGATGCCTTTTACGTTCAACGCAGCTTGTTCACGATCGGATACCGAAGTAACCAAATCAGCGACTCCCAAAACAGGCTCATTTGCAGGTGCTTTGTGAACACCGCCACCAGCTTTACTGTCTGTTCCAGCGATTACACCAGCAACAAAACCAGCAGGTGGAGCAATAACATACTTGTCACTTGGTCCAGTAGACAATGGATTGTCTACAATCAACCAAGGAGCGTAAACAGCACCGTGACCTTTATCATCACGTGGTGTACAACGATCCAAAACCACGTCAGCAGCGAAACCTAAGTAACGCAATTCTTTTGCAGATGGCTCTGGCAATGTTTGCATTTCACGTACTTCGTAAGAACCACCAGCTTTCAACCAGCGTGTCTCAGTAACATCAACACCACGAGGTGGCTTTGTCATCAAGTAGCGAGGGGCTTCAAGAATAGCGAACAAGTCACCACGTCCAGCAGGACCAGCATACTCAAGAACACCTTGTTGCCAACCGAATTCCAAACCAGGAGCGCACAACATTGCAACAGCAGATGCACCGTCGTATGCTTTCTCAAGGAATGCACGTTTTGCAGGGCCACCAGTTCCTTCAGCTTGCAATGCTACAGCAGGGAATGCTGTTGCACCACCGTTTGAAAAGAATCCAACAAGGGACAATTCCAAACGACGCATACCAGGATGAGTACGTACCCAGTTCAACCAAGAGTTTTGGGCAGAAGGATCCAAAGAATCCCACAAGATTTCTGCTTTTGATGGAGTCATCTTCTTGTCACTTTCCAACAAAATCTGAACAAACAAGTTTGCAGACCATTCAGAACGCCAAGCGTGGAATCCGTCCATTGAAGAGAACGATGGAGCTGTGCCGTGCATGCGGTCATGGATTGCATCAACATCAATCGTGATTGGCTTTTGTGTCTTATCAACACAACCAAGTTCACCAGTGTGAGCAACGCCTTGATCTTCAGCATGAGTTGCAATCAATTCCATTACTTTATTTGAAGCTTCGGTGAAACTCAAGTCCCATTCTGCCTTAGATGCAGCGTCAACAGTAACACTCATCAATGCTCTAGAAACTGGGAATCGAAGCATTTCACCTTTGGCAGATGCCATTGTGACTTTACTGTCGCCAGTTGGAGACTTAACATCCCATTGGCCAGGAAGAACTTCAGAAATCAACTGTTGGAACTCATTTCCAGCAGCTGCAGGTGTTTCTTTTTTTCCTTTTGCTTTCTTATCGCTTGCTGCAGGTGCATCGATGGCAGAAGCCAAACGACGGAATGCGCGAGCACGGTTCCAAGACATGTGAACATCTTCAGTTGACCCAGGAAGATACATACCAGCGGCACCACCGCCACCAGGAATGAATTGAGTTGGGATTTCGATTACGGCAACAAAGCCTGTTTCAGTTGTTGAAGAAGCCTGTACCGGACGAGGTCCGTTTGAGATTTCTTCAATGTAAACACCAGGTGTACGGTAGTTCATTGTTTTCTCCAAAATTTAGAGCGTGAGTTGTTGATTGTGAAAGGTATTGATGTCTTAGACCGTTCAAAAGGTGGATGAATCACCATTGTTCCGCCGACCACTTTTTGGGACAAGACATGTCTTGTTGGCCCCATCGAGCGTTGTGTTGTCAGTGCAATTAATGGATATCGAACACCTCTTTGACCTTGTAATACATCTTCTTGCTTGCGCAATTGTTTTTTTGAATGATGCTCTGCTGAAAGCCATTGCTCGGAACTCAATCGTCGAACCAAAGGTTTCTGAGTGGGTCTCAACAATGGAATATCATCAGATTGCATAAAGACTATCATAGAATTCAGTTTGTCAATATAACTGAGATGGAAAAAAGTACTTTTTTAATTTTCTTACCTGTAACCGATTGAAATCCACTGTCTCTGTACAACGGATAAAATCTTTACTCCTTAACAGTATGACAAATTGTCAAAGAAACCACCACTTGGTTTGTCAAAAAGACAACTCTACTCTATTAAACCTTGATAGCACCGATGGAACATACTCATCAATTCAATTGGTATGAATTTTGCTTAAACACTGTTATGTAATGATAGTTTTTCAGTACATTTTATTTTTTCCTATTGAATTTGGTTGTGTATGACAACATCTTCTACAAAATGGTTTGCCATAGGTTCTTTTGGACTTTCTACCGTTCTAGCGTATTTTAGCGGTTTCGCTGGATCAACATTTATAGAAAGACAGCTAGAAACTGAATCTGTTGCTCCTGAGATTACAGCCGTTGCAGAAAATCCTGACGCTAACAAGTCCTCTACAGCACGCAAGAACACAGCGAAAAACCGTTCTGTCTCTGAGCGTCAATATGTTCAAAGTATTGTAAATAGAAGCATATTTGACTCTTCTCAGGCTGGTAAAAAGAACTCTTCCATTTCCGAACCTGTTGAAGGTGATTCTGTACAATCGAGTCTGCAGTTAACTTTGATGGCTACAATTATTGCGACACCGACACAATATAGTGTCGCCTTGATTCAAGATGAATCGGGGGGATCAAACACATATGGAATCGGATACGATCTCATTGGGCAAGCTACGATCACCAAAATTGAAAAAAACCGTGTCTACTTTCAACGAAACAACTCTGACCAAATCGAATATATCGAGATTGGTGGAGAAGAAGCCAAAAGCGACGCTCCCAAATCCACAAAGAAAGGTACGGCCGGTGAGGATGGGGATGTTCAAAAGGTTGGAAACAACAAGTATGTTGTTGATCAAGCTGTCTTAGATGAGATTTTGTCAAATCCTGAAAAATTGTACACACAAGTTCGGGTAACCCCTCACAAAGATCAAGATGGAAATATTGATGGATACCGTATGACAGGGATTCGGCGCAAATCTCTATTTTACAAGTTGGGTATCAAAAATGGAGACATTGTACACAATGTCAATGGTCAACCCCTGAATAGTCTTTCCGCAGCAATGGATGCCTACAATTCATTGGGCAACTCTCGCGATTTTAATTTTGACGTCACACGGCGCAAGAACAAACAAACCTTTGAGTACGAAGTTCGATAACGCTTAGATTTTGCATTCGATAAGGACAAAACACATGTTTCATCTCTCATATTTACT
>Ga0206130_10008427_pt1 | contig 11077 bp, 3 predicted proteins | sample Helgoland_Spring_9_FD_148637 | JGI IMG/M metagenome (GOLD analysis project Ga0206130, IMG submission 148637) | Pelagic subsurface seawater microbial communities from Kabeltonne, Helgoland, North Sea - Helgoland_Spring_Bloom_20160512_1 | ecosystem: Environmental > Aquatic > Marine > Epipelagic ...
AGGAAGTGTTACAGTTTTCGATGGAGATTACAACTCTTTAACAAGTAACCCCACTTTACCAACGAAAACTTCAGACCTCACCAATGACAGTGGGTTCATCACCGCAGAAGTTGATGGTAGTACTACGAATGAATTGCAGGTATTAACTATCTCAAATGACACCATTTTCTTGAGTAATGGTGGATTTGTTAAGCTTCCTGCAAGTAGTGCTGCAACACAATCCTTAAATGATTTATCTGATGCCATAAGCAATCAAAATATTCTTGCTTTAGGCCAAGATGCTCTAAACGCAACGACTACAGCTACTTCCAATACAGCTGTGGGAACTTCCGCCATGCGCAATAACACCACAGGTGAAGGCAATGCAGCGATGGGTACGAACGCCATGTATTTCGGGCAAACCGGAAGTCATAACGCAGCATATGGATATCACGCATTACAACAAAATGTAGCTGGGTCTAGGAATAATGCTTTCGGATCGAGATCAATGCAATCTTCAACTGCGGGCTCCGATAACAATTCATTCGGAACACAGGCGTTGTATCAAACCACAGCCAATGGCAACAATGCTTTTGGAAATGGAGCATTATATGGAACAACAACGGGCTCATTGAATAATGCTTTTGGCTACAATGCCCTAAGCTCAAACTCTACCGGCTCCAGTAATACAGCTCTTGGGCATACTGCCTTATCCACGAATACCACAGGGAGCAACAATGTTGCTATAGGTTCGGGCGCAGATGTTGGCAGCACAAATCTATCTAATGCAATAGCCATCGGGTATGGCGCCACTGTCAATGCTAGTAATGAGATGCAATTAGGGAATGATGATTTAACCCGTATTACATCTTCAGGAAGTTTAGCCATAGGAAACCCAACTAACACTAGCCAGCAATACGGGTTGACAGTCTATGGATCGACCACCGGACCGTCAGGTCCCACGGGTCAGTTTTTCCGAGATGCGTCACGTAATAATGTGCTTACTTTCCATACACTGGATACGACCTCTAGCGGGTCCATTGGACTCTTAGGAGGCACCACCAACATTATGGCAATAGGTGCATACAATACCACAAAAGGATGGTCAAGTCCTCTTACCATCAATCTAAACGCAACAACCAGCAGTATAGCTATCGAGGAAAACGGCAAAGTGGTACTTAATCACAGAACATTAATCAAGCCAACCTCGGACACTACTTCCATCAACGACGCAGCTGCTCTTGAGGTGCGATCAACCACCAAGGGATTCTTGCCTCCTCGTATGTTGGAATCTGAAAGAGATGCCATTGCAACACCTCCAGCAGGACTTATCGTTTATTGTTCAGATTGTGGAAGTGGGGGTCAAATCCAATTTTACAACGGTACCGCATGGACTGATATGATGGGTGGTACAGCAGCCTCAGGCTCTTCTACTACACAATCAACTTCGAATACTAACGCCTTAATTTATACCGTCGATGGATTCTAAAAGTTTAAAATTCGCAAACCTTAAATCGCTTTCGTTAGTAATAGCCTTCTTAACATTTGCATGGCCTCAGTCCATGAAGGCACAATACAATTTGCAGGTAGATAGTGTTATTACAGAAGTAATGTCAGGTCAATTTGGCCTCAACGATTCTAGTAAATTTATCTTCGCGGTTCCTGCCGGTAAAGTTTGGAAAATTGAATCCGCTTATTCTTCTGGAGGAAATGGAACAGCATCTTACGGAATGATAAGAATTAAATTTCAAGATTCAGGTGGAAAAACAATGACAATTTCCAACCACTCTGGCTATTCAAATGTAAAAGTGAATTTTGGTTCGGTGAATGTTGGTGTAGATAATACCGGAGTAATTTGGCTCAATGAGGGAAGTAAAATTGTCTACACCGTTTATGGCGCAGATTATTACTCACGCGTTGGCGGGTATTGGCGTGGTTTCTTAAGTGCCCTCCAATTTTCTACCGAATGATCATGAAAAGAACTTTACTAATCATCTCGCTTTTTTTCCTTGGCCTCTCGTCTAAAGGTCAAAACTTGACTTTTGTTGATGCTAATAACCTAGTTATACTCTGATCAAGTTAATAACAACTAATTGAACCTTTCGCCTCTCTATCAAACTCGAATAAAAACGCATAAAGACATACCATCAATGGATTCTAAAAAATCAAAAATCGTCTACCTCAAATTACTTTGGATAGTCATAGCTTTAGCTAGCATTACTGGACTTAGAGCTCAACAAGTTTTCAAACCTGTAATCATTGATTTAGTCGTGGGAAGTCATACATATACTGTACCTACGGATAGCATTTTAAAAGTGGAAAGTATTGGATACAGAACATCAAACTTTATTCACCTGTCTGATTGGCGTTTAACTATTAACGGAAAAACCATTTGGATTTCAGACCAATTCAATAATTCGCATTTTGAACACAAAGTTCCATTCTGGCTTCCGTCAAACACGGTCCTTTCTTTACCTAACAATAGTTCGCAATATGGCACGTACCAGATTTATGGATTACTATTTCCTGAGTAACGACTGAGAGTGATAAAACTAATCCATCACGCAACAACAGCAGGCCTAGCCATCATTCTGGCTTCCTGCCAAAAAAACCCACCACCGGTTGACCCCACTCCGCAAGTGGATTGGTCTGATAGTATTACTCAATACGGCTCGGTGGCATTGGGGTTGAATTTGTATTTGGATCAGCCAGATTTGAAAAAAGGAGCGCCTAGACTCTTTATAGATGCCAATGTGCAACACCAGTTAGGCCTTCAAACTGAATTCTCCGGTTACGCTCGGGTAGGAGAAATGGATCAAAACATTGGCGTAGGCTACAGAAGCTCTGGCGCTCTTATGGCGATCATCCAAGCATCTGTATCTACCATACAAATTGCTTATAGCTTTGAGTACACCTTCACGGACATTCAATCGTACACCGCGGGAGGCCATTTCATTGCATTACGCAAAGTATTCTAGCCACTTAACTTTCATTATATTAGAGGGTTCAAAACCATTAAACCCTCCCGTATGAATCGTCGCATCTGGCTGATCATCATATGCTTATTTGCTATTTTACCCAGTTTTGGGCAAAGCTTGCCCAATTATGTCCCTACAAGCGGTCTAATGGGGTGGTGGCCCCTTGATGGAAACGCAAATGATATAAGTGGTAATGGTTATAACGGTACTGTTTATGGCGTCACATCCGTTAGTGACAGAAACGGAAATAGTAATTCTGCATATAGCTTTGACATTACCTCTACCGGATGGGGCTCTGCCAAAGACCGTATAGTCGTAACTGACGATGCAGTAGCGAATGCATGGTATCAAGCGAACGCATTTACAATTTCAACCTGGATTAAACTTGATGTAAAAACAGGGTCATTTGCGAATCGCCCTCATACAATTCTTGGAATATGGGATGGAAATGGTACCGCAGTAATAAGACATCAAATTTCACCTTCAAATCTTCAAAGCACGACGCTAAGTTCAACTACAGCTGGTAGCACAACTATTTCAAATAATGATTGGGTGCATGTTGTTACTTCTTGGGATGGAGATACGTTAAGGCATTATCACAATGGTACGGCCGCAGGCAAGTCATACCTGTCTTACAGCATACCATCTTCTACAAATTATGCTGACATCACCTTTGGTGAACTGCATATGGGTAATGGGCATTGGTATCATTTTGTGGGCAGTATGGATGATATGGGTGTTTGGGATCGCGCTTTATCACCAAGCGAAGTAGAGCAATTGTATTCCGCAATAGTTCCGTGTACCGAAACTACTATAGCCCAAAGTGACACCACTATTTGTTTTGGTGATCCCATAACACTTTCCCTTGATGTTTTTGACCAAGCTAATTATACGTATTTAGGTAGCTCAAACACTAGCAAGTACTATATGGATAACAGCAATGTTGGTTGGACAAATTCGCGTAACGCAGCTTTAGCAGCCGGAGCAGACCTTGTCGTTATAGAAGATTCCAATGAGCAAAACTTAATCTATTCGCTCATTTCCTCTTCCACCATTGCAAACCAAGGCATTGATGGTTACCACATTGGATTCTACCAAGATTTACAATCATCGTCCTACAGTGAACCTTCAGGAGGATGGACCTGGGTAAACGGGAACAGTACTTATACAAATTGGGCTAATAATGAACCCAGTAACTCGGGATGTGGCACCGAGGAATGGGGACTCATGTATCCCAACGGGCAATGGAACGATCAATGCGATTTAACCCATCCTAACGATGATTACCGTGGAATCATTGAGGTTCCTATTTTCCCTTCTGTAGCAAATCTATCATGGTCAACAGGTTCTACGCAAAGTTTCATAACAGTTAGCCCAACTCAAGCGAGTACATATTGGATAGAGACCACTGAAGATGGAAATGTTTGTCGTGATAGTATTCACATAGACATCAACCACCCACAGATAACTGTTACGAACCCTGCAACTTGTGGCAATCAAAGCGACAGTAGTCTCTTGTCCCTAGACGGGTTTACAGGGCAGAAATTAACCCCAATCGACAGTATAGAGGGAGCCATTTCGACTAATTGGTCCAAACAAATCAGTACTATTCCAGGGCAGGACTATGTCCTTGAAATAAGCGGCCTTTTCACCTATGGAACCTATTGCCCAAGCCTAGTTACAGATCCTGCATATGGCCTGGCTGGATTCTATGGGAGAACATCACCACAACCCAGAGGCATAAGTCCTGACGTAAGTGGATTGTATGTATTAGGCGATACTCTTACAAGACCTTCACCAGATATTTACAATTCTACTAGCCATACCTATTATTATCCTTTTACCGCTAGTGGCAACTCTATTACCGTGGGCTGGTATGACAGCGGTTCAGGTGATAATTGTGGTAGCGCATCCTTCAAACTTAGCAAAGTAAATCAGTCCACTCTTTGGAGCACAGGACAAACGGAAGATGAAATTTGGGTTAAACCTAATGTTTCAACTAATTATTGGGTAGCACAAACCCTCGGAAATACAACATGTACAACAAATGCCTCCATTAATATACTTCCAAAATCAATCGTTGGTGGAGATACTACAGTTTGTGAAGGTACTGAGCTGACATTGTCAGGAAGTGGAGGGTTTTCATTAAACGGGGCGAACAATTACATAGCGTTAGAAAAACCTGGGCCCACAGGACAAACACAACGAAGTTTCTCTGTTTGGTTCAAAACCACTGCCACAAATGATATGACCATTTTTGGTTACGGTGCTTCTGGTTGCCGGCAAAGTGTTCAGCTAAGGCTTAATCATAATGCTAATTATTCTGCTGCGTATAACGGGACAACTTGTCCCTACACCAAAGGTTTAGCGGCCGTTCATGGTTGCCATAACGGGAATTTCGACGCAATAGTAAGCGATAATCAATGGCATCATGTAGCTTATGTGATGGGTAAAAGCAACAACTTCGCTTACAACAATATTGACTTATACCTGGATGGTCAATTGATTTCAAATTCTACGCAAGGTTGTTTCCACAACTGGGGTGGATGGCCCTATAATACCGGCGGAGATTTCAATGGTGAAATAGATGATTTCGCAATTTTCGATACCGCAATTACATCTACACAGATTCAAGACATATATTCAAATGGAATTGATCTAAATGACAGCCATCTTACAAATTACTTCAACTTTGAGAATATTGTCGGTGATTCCATTTTCGATCTTAAGGGAGATAATCACGGTAAGATCTATGGCGCCTTAAATCCTTCAGCATCCGCGGCACCAAATTCTAACATGTCCTACCTCTGGTCCACTGGTGATACGACCAGCTCTATAACTTTTACTGCACAGAACTCATCTTCTTATTGGCTAAAAACAACCTTGAATGGGGCTTCCTGCTATGATACAGTTAGTGTTACTGTTTTACCATCAAAAATAATTGCTTCTGATAGTTTATATTGTTCAATTGGTGATTCAGCATTATTGTACATAAATAGTACTGGGCTACCTTCAGCACAAGTAAATCCGTTACCTAATTCACTTTCAGATGGCTTAGTCGCTTGGTATCCTTTCAATGGCAATACTGATGATGAAAGTGGAAATGGACATCACGGCACTGTGGTAGGTGCCACTTTATCTAGCGATAGAAATGGCAACGCTAATGCGGCATATGCGTTTGACTACAATAACTGGAGTTGGGGTAGTGGAGGCGATAGAATATTTATTCCTCACGATGTAAGTTTTTCTTCACCGAACATTACGGTTTCTATTTGGGCAAAGAGGTATAGTAATGGATATGGTGGAAATGAGCAGCTTCGTATGATCGGTAGGACTCAGAATGGATACAGTAATCCTTTTGGAGAATATTGGGCTTTAGGACATCGCAACCAAGCTGGAAATTATGATGTATATGCTTGGATTACAGACGCCTCTCAGAATGCTTCAACTAGTATAATGTCAACACCCTCGCTAAATGAGTGGCACCATTATGCAATGACATGGGATGGCTCGTATTTAAGGTTATTTATTGATGGTTTACTACAAGATTCAACCGCTTCTACGACAGGAATAAACACAAGTGGCTCTAGCGGAATTTCAATAGGCGTTTCAATGCAAGCAAATGGTGAGTGGTTTCCATATGATGGTGCGTTGGATGACGTAGGCTATTGGGGAAGGGCACTTTCAAAATCCGAAATCAATTACTTATTCACCGGATCAAATATTTCATGGTCGACCAGCCAAAATAACGATAGTATTTATATTCCATTAGATAGTTCTCTAAACTATTATGTAGTTACAAGTCAAGATGGAACTACATGTAGTGATAGTATATCGATTAAAGTCAACCAAGGCATCCAAGCAACAGACACTACAATCTGTTATGGGGAAAGCGTAACTCTGAGTAGCGTAAGTGGACAATCAGCCATTTGGTCTACCGGAGATACTGCATCTTCTATCTCCGTGAATCCAACAGTTACAACTAAATACTGGGCAACACATTTGTATAGCGGTAGAATCTGTTCTGATACGCTATCTGTGTTTGTAAATAACCCAAATATCAACGGACAAACGTACAGTTGTAATAGCAGCGACAGCCTGTCTTTATGGGCTACCAACACTTCCACCACCGTTCCAAATAGTGTAATGCCCTATTGCAATTCACTACAAGGCTCGTTAAACAATGGTCTTGTAGCCTATTACCCATTCTGTGGTAATGCAGATGACTTAAGTAGTAATGGCAATAATGGTGTTGTAAATGGCGCTAGTTTAGCTCCTGATAGATTCGGAAAGCCAAATTCCGCCTACCTCTTCGACGGAAGCAATGATTTTATCCAAGTGACTAATTCGGGTTCATTGAGCCAATCTAATACGAACGGTCTTACCCTCAGTTGCTGGATAAAACACGACCAAGTCTGGCAAAATCCAAAATGGCTCTACGTGATCAGTAAGACCGATGGGACAATACAAAATGGTGATGGAGGTTACATTTTAAGAGCAGGCGCAGATGGTGGCGCACCTTTTGGTTATGTTCCAGTCTTCAAGACGGTGAACGGCGGAAATCAATTTTCCAGCACAAATCCAATAACTGATGTTTGGGAGCATCTATGTCTAACTTACAACAATGATACCGCAAGATTTTATCGTGACGGCGTACTTGTCAAAGAGTATCTAGCCGGTTCTTCTTCATTAAAGCCTAATACGAGAGATTTGATTCTTGGCGCTAGTGTTTCAAATTCCAACTACTTTAAAGGGGTGCTTGATGAGGTTGGTATTTGGGATAGAGCCCTCACTCAAGATGAAGTAATTCAATTAATGAATACTGGTACCGGAGAAGTTTCCACACTATGGTCAACTAGCCAAACAACTGATTCGATTTGGATTAAACCAACCCAAACCACAACCTACTGGTTAGAGCAAAGTTTGAATGGAGTTACTTGTTCGGATAGCGCGATAGTATTCATCAACAAGGTTAATATTGAACCTAGTTTACCCACAATCTGTGGGTCTGGCGATAGTATACTTCTCTATGCCCCTGGGGTAGAACAACAATCTCATTTTAGCAGTAATCAAACAATGAATTGGTCAAATGGAGCAAATAATGATTCTATTTGGCTAACCCCAACTCAAGACAGCGATTATTGGCTAACTAGTTCAATTAATGGTGAAGGGTGTTCAGATACTGTATCGTTAAGAATATTAGAACCTACTATTACAGCTTCAACTACCACGAGTTGCTCGCCAGGAGATAGTATAATGCTTTATTACAACGGGTTTAATGGTGCTTCGGGCGACGAATCTATTTTATGGTCAACTGGAGAAACATCGGATACCATTTGGGTCACCCCCACAACAAACTCCACATATAGTGTTACTGCCAGTCGAGGTGGCGTGAATTGTTTGGATTCTGTTCAAATAGATGTAACTACTCTTTCAAACTTTGATCCACTAATTCCTACCCGAATTCATTGTGAGGCGACCAATACTGTTCTAGACGGAACCGACGGTAATGCAACCAGCTATAGCTGGTCTACTGGAGCACAATCTTCTTCAACTACAATAAATAGTTCAGGTCAATATTGGGTCCAGGCTGCGGATAATCTTGGGTGCTCTTTTTCAGATACTACCCACGTATGGTTAAGCAATATTCAATCTAACCTCAGTAGTGTTGAACCAACCTGTTACGGGTTGAGCAATGGAAGTATTAGCCCGAATCCTACTGGAGGTGTTTTGAACTACTCTTACCTATGGAACAATGGCGATACCACTGCAGCTTTATCGGCAACCGCTAGCGGATTACATTGGGTGACCATTACTGATTCCGTCGGATGTAGTGTTCAAGACTCCATTTTATTGGATCAACCTTCGGATTTAGCCGTAACTGCTTCTGCCATTAGCGATTATAATGGATTCAATATTCCTTGTTTTGGTGGCTTGAACGGACAAGCCTTGGCCACAGTCAGTGGTGGCATTCTTCCATATACTTATAGCTGGAGCAATGGGTCTCCAGATTCAATAATCTATAGTCTTGCAGCCGGAACACACACGGTGAATATCATGGACTCCAACGGTTGTATTACCTCAGATACAGTACTCATTACTCAACCTACAGGGATGAATACCTCATTGTCCATTACCTCTTCTTACAATGGATATGATATATCATGTTTCGGAATTCAAGACGGAAGCATACAACTTACTGCATCAGGTGGGGTAACTCCTTACCAACATTATTGGAGCAATGGGGCAAATGGGACGAATATTTCGAATATTGGTGCTGGATTATATACCGTGAACACCGTGGATCCAAACGGATGTAGTTCAGTTGATTCTATAACGCTTATCCAACCAAACATACTTACTTCTACAGCGACAGTAATATCAAATTACAATGGATTCAGTGTAAGTTGCTCTGGGTCCTCAGATGGCTCAGCACAAATCAATGCTTTAGGAGGAAATGCCCCTTACGTTTATAGTTGGAGTAACGGCTCAACTACTTCTCAAAACAACGGAATAGGTGTTGGAAGTTATTCAGTCATTGTGACGGATACGAATGGCTGTACGGTTCAGAATAGTGTAGTACTTAATGAACCTACAGAACTTCAGATCTCAACGAGCATAACCTCTAACTTCAATGGTTACTCTATTAGTTGTACTGGAGCCAATGATGGGAGTGCTATGGTTAGCGCTAGTGGCAGCACAGCGCCTTATACCATTCTATGGAGTAATGGGGATACATCATCCACATCCAACAACTTAAGCGCAGGAACTTATTTTGTGACTATAACGGATGCCAATGGCTGCTCGAAATCTGACTCAGTGGTGTTGACGGATCCAATTGGCCTCAGCAACCTCACTTTAAGCGTTTCCTCCTATAATGGATACAACATAAGCTGTAACGGCGGAAATGATGGTACTATTTCCATGACAGGAGTGAACGGTGGAACGGCTCCTTTAAGCTACTCATGGAACACAGGCGATTCGACTTCTTCTATAAATGGAATAACTGCCGGCAACTATACACTAACGGTAACGGATATCAACGGCTGTAGTATTTCAGATTCTTTGACGCTCAACCAACCAACCGTTTTAACAAGTAACGCCTCCGTCACTTCGAACTTCAACGGAACGAACATCAGTTGTAATGGTGCCATGGATGGAAGTGCCCAAGTCTCCGGCGCAGGTGGTGTGGGCCCGTACACATTCCTATGGAATACAAGCGATACTTCAACAACGCTGTCAAACCTAGGAGTTGGCACCTACAATGTGGTTGTAACAGATGCTAATGGATGTACCACCATCGATACAGTTTCGCTGAATGAACCTTCCGTCTTCACGCTCAGTGCAGGAATCCAATCAAATTACAATGGGTACCACATCAGTTGTGCCGGTGGGGCGAATGGTCAAGTAGCAGCGTTGGCGACTGGAGGTACAGGACCTTACACTTATAATTGGTCGAATGGTAGTAACAGTAACGCGCAAAATAATCTTGCTGCTGGCACTTATATCATCAATGTATCAGATGCAAACGGTTGTTCGGCTGCAGATACGCTAACTCTTATCGAGCCTCCTGTGTTATCGTCAATTGCGTCGGTCTCGAGTAACTACAATGGATTTAGCGTAAGTTGTCAAGGCGCTCAAGACGGCATTGCTAACGCAAATACCCAAGGTGGTGTTACTCCTTATTCAATCAATTGGAGCAATGGCGCAAGTGGTGCCACCGTAAATAATCTGGGTGCCGGAATCTACAGTGTTACCATTCAAGATGCGAACGGTTGTTCTACCAATGCATCCGTAAATCTTACCGAACCAGCAGGGGTAACCGTCACTGCCACATCATCATCTGCAAGTTGTTATGGTTCCACCGATGGTAGTGCTTCAATAGCAGTCGCCGGGGGAACAGGTAGTTACAATATTCAGTGGAGCAATGGAGCTACAGGTCTTAATCTTGCTGGAATACCTTCAAACTGGTATTCATTTACCATTACCACTAGTCCAAATTGCTTTCTCACAGACTCTATTTGGGTAGATCAGCCTACCCCTCTAGTAATTCAAGTGGACACCATTCCGCCAACATGTATTAGCGCATTCGATGGAGAAATCAATGTTATCGCTTTTGG
>Ga0206130_10008431_pt1 | contig 11075 bp, 11 predicted proteins | sample Helgoland_Spring_9_FD_148637 | JGI IMG/M metagenome (GOLD analysis project Ga0206130, IMG submission 148637) | Pelagic subsurface seawater microbial communities from Kabeltonne, Helgoland, North Sea - Helgoland_Spring_Bloom_20160512_1 | ecosystem: Environmental > Aquatic > Marine > Epipelagic ...
ACTTTTTCAAAAATATTACAGTTTCCTGCCACCGTGCAATCCAATATCTTCCGCTCTGCCGCCTCAAAGACACCCCTCGCTCGCTCATAAGCCAACTCGCTCCTTTGTAAATCAGGTAATTGCCACAACGATCCGGCGGGAAAATAATTAGGGTGGAAGTGATTACCATCATCGGCCCCTTTCCTCTCTTCAGTTTCATTGGGAATCCCCTTGGCTTCGAATTTGTGGTCCATACCCACTATGACCACGGTCTGAAAACCCAAATAATAAGCCAGTTGAAGACAAACATACGTCACCGTACCGCCACTGGTGACACCGTCGACTATATTTGTGCAAAATATATCATTAATATTTTCTTTAACTAACAAACTCGAAACACTCGGGTCTTTGTCTAGCATCGCTGACACACCAAATTTATAGAACTTGTGACAAGACAACCCCACTAGAGCATCATGGTACTGTTGCAACACCAGATCATTTATTGCAACGTGAAAGTCTGGGTGCAGTCCTAAGCTATCAAAAGCAATGTAAGCCCTGTTCATAGTCATAACCTTCATACCATCATAACTGTTCAGAATCGCGGGCAAATCATTTTCCCTTAGTGAAGGACCATTACAGACCAACAACAATGCCTGCCCTTCGTATGCCCCCGCAAATGAGGTCTCTTGCCATCTCGCCTTGCTCGTAAGTCGGTAGCGCACAAAAATCATCACGTAATTTATTTTTCTCGCTACAAAATTACATATTCTAGCGATAGTTATTTCGCGAAACTTTATTCTCTTAATTAAATCCATTGACCACCTACTAATGCCTACCCCGACGCCCACGTGGGGTCATCATTAAAAATAAAACCAAGTGAAACATCACCCAGATCACATTTATGTTTATGATCGCCACCTCAACCGTACCTGCCCACAAAAGGCCCAGTAACAGAGGCATAAACTTTTCCAGCGCTGGCTGCTCCAGCGCACTAAGCGCGCGCAAAATTGCCACTCCATAGAGAAAAATTCCTAGCGCACCGAAATTGTAAAGCGCCTGTAGAAAAGCGCTGTGCAAACTTATTTTTGCAATACTGGTATGATTTTCCATAAAAATAAACTGATACCTCTCCAGCACCCCTGATGCCACTTGGCCATAGTGCCCGTATCCAATAAACCAATTGATTAGTTCCGCATTTGAAATAAAGTGGGTCAAACTAATCAACCAAATGAAAGTTCGATTGTTCAAACTTAACACTTCCTCTATGCCGCCCCTTGAAAAATCAATAAATACGTTATCCAGAACGCCTGATTCCAGAGCAGGTAAAATTAACAGGTATATAAAAGGAAAAAGTAGAATGCCCGATACCACCACCCGATTAATACGCTTACTTTTTACACGCAATGCCCAGTGCATAAGCAGTATGATTCCCCCTAAGATGGCTGCACGATTACCGCCTAAGTACAACCCAACACAACCCGCCACAAAACAAAAGAGCCCCAACACTATGCCGACTAGGCCTCCAAACCCTGAAGCCTTTTCTTTAGAAGCATAGCCAACGAGACATACACCTGCCGCAATCGCTATCACGCCCTCTAAAGAGGTCGCTGTAAAACTCCCGGACAATGAAGCAGAAACTCTGAGGCCAGCCGCATAAATGGACTCGACCTGACTCGATTGGCTCCCATCGAGTACAGACAAGCCAACCGCCGTCAACGTGATATTAATGACTTGAAATAACGCAAATGAAGCAGCGAGAAGATAAACCGACCGCGCAACACCGAAACGCCATGCAGAATAATTAGCGGTAAGGATCACCCCGCCTACAATTAACATATCGGCAAGAAATTGGTAAAACGAAATAGTTCCGGCGAAAAGTGCTCGTGAAAACGCTAAAAAATACATTAAAACAAACAAGACTTGCAGCGTTTGTAGACGTCTCAGGGCACCGACACCAAATAGAGCCAGGAAAATTAGCGGTGTCACTAGTGCGAACGCAAAGAAAACCCTACCGAGAACAAAACTTGTTAAACTCGACACGACTATTCCGGCGGCAAATAACGGAATTACTAACAATAAATTCACGCAATAACCCTATAAAAAAGGTTACGCAACCGTCTCTTCATTAAGCCGAGCAATAATGTTCTATAATAAATAAACTCGACCTTTACCTTTGCGGCACCGTCAGTCCATCTCAGCAAGACTTTCTTTTTTTCCCTAAGCGACATAATAAAATTTCGAGAAGATATTCCTGTTACATCGTAATTAACCAGCACCTCGGCTATCTGTACCGGCGCTTCGTATATCCAAAGACGACAGAGATAATCAATATCCATAGCATAAAACATGTACGCCTCGTCGTACTTTGAAACCGCTGCACACGCTCGCCGACTAACGAACGTTGCCTGGTGCGATATGAACGCGCTGCCAGAAAAAAATCGCTCCCTCGTGACCGCTTTGTTTTTTTCATTTGCCCTCGGAGGAAAGACTCTACCTTGGGCATCCACTCGATTACGCCAGCCAAAAGCCCATGCCCATTCCAATCTGCTGTATGAATCACTTACCTTTGACAAAACACTTTCATCAACAAAGGCATCACCGGCATTTAAATAATTGATGATATCCCCCTTCGCCACTGCCAAACCCTTGTTAAAGGCGTGCGCGATTCCATTATCAGGTCCAGCTAGGACCACAAATGTTCTGGGGAAAAACACTACCTCTGACGCTAGACTATAAGAAGAATCTGCATCTTCATCACCATCGACGATTATAATTTCGACGTCTGTGAGAGTTTGAGAGCCTATACTGTTTAAAGTGCGTCGTAAGTCCTCAGGATTATTTTTGGTAACCGTGATGATTGAAATCATTGAGTAGGCTCTAAGGTTTTTGCGAAATAAAAAGTCGGACGATAATCGTAGCCAATAACGTGAATCCGAAGGCCGAACACATCGCTAATGCGCCAGCCAAAGCCCCCAGCGATACTAGCGACTGAAAGACAAAGATACTAACGACGACACCGACAAAACTTATGACCGAGATCAGATAGCGCTTACCCGATACGTAAATATAGGACGCGAGCACTTTACGAAGCCCTTCCAACGTATATGCAAAGCCCAGCCAAGCAGCTAACATCTTAGCTTCCCCATATTTTTTGCTAAAAAAAACATCAAAACCCCAGTTCACGAAAACGAGAAACCCCAAAAACAAAATAACGCTACCAGCCGAATACCGTAATTGCATAAGCCGAATACTTTGAATGTTTTTTACATCTCTAATGTTGTCATAGTAAAAGGGGTTCCAAGCGCGCATTAGAGCTTCGTGAGAAAAACTGACTATTGACGCGACAGTAGCGGCCAAAATAAATACACCTCCTTCTGTCAGCCCAAGTTCAGATACAACTAGTGCTCTGATAACCATACCAATAAGGACAAAGGCTAGTGCATGACCAAGTAGGGGGCTCAAAAAGACTAGCGTGTGCCTAAGAGAGCGGAAGAGCGCGCGAGGGGAGATTGACATTAAGCTCCGTAGTTTCAAGCTTCTGTAAACAAGAATTGCCAAAGTAGCCGAAAGAGCAAGCAACTCTCCAAGTACGCGCCCCTCCCAAATCCCCCATTCAGAAACCCAAATGACTATGAAAATGAGTGATACTGCAATCAGAAAACACTCCAAGTACACATAGGCATTTACTTGTCTAAATCCCTGAAGGCAAGCAAGTGAGGAGCGATAACAGCAAAGCAACAAGCAATGAAGACCCGCTACTCCAGTGTAATAAGCCGGCAAACCGTAGCCTGAAAAATATAACCGAACAAAAACCTCACTTACAGCGATAAAAATCAACGTAGTAGCCAGGGCAAGCAGTAAAACAGACTGCAAAACTCCTTCACGACAAAACCTTTGATAGTCGCCCAAGTCTCCGACCCGCATTAAGAGGTAGACTTCGGGCTTAAGCCCAACGATCGTGGAACCTACGGCGACGAAAGTTAGATATAGCCCAAGACGCGCATACTCCTCGACCGTTAGTACGCTAGTCAGCCATGGCAAGATCAGAAATGGAAAAGCACGATAAGCCAGACCTGTTGCTACATAAGCGTATGAGGCCATTAGTCATACATCCAGGAAGTCTCTGAGTGCCTCTCTAGGAAAGATTTCTAACGCGCCACCATCAGTACAATTAACAATGGATCTGTCTGTCTCTTGAAATATTTTTTTCGCTAATAAATATGAAGCCTCACTTTCCATGAGATCAGGCAATTGCCACTTCATATTTCCGGAAAAATATCTGGAGTCAAAATGATCGGGGTCCGCCTGCTCAGCATCAACCGTCTTATTGGCAGGACCAGATCTAGAGAAATAATGATCGCAACCGGCTAACGCAACAGAATCAAAACCCATATGGTAAGCAAGTTGCAAAGCAACATAGGTGACTGTGTGCCCCTGAAATATACTCCAAGAACAATCAGTCGCAAATGTACCTCTCATATTTGTCGAGTGTAGATAGGTAATATTGGGTCGACTTTTAACCCCTCTCTTCAATCCATCAGAGCTCAAAAAAAGGGGGATCGATGTGCCATTAAAAAACTCAGCATTTTGCTCCAGTACTAGCGGATTTACAGAGACAACGGCATCTGGGCGGAAAGATGTGGTCTCAAATAATAAATTGATTTTATTGAGACCGAAAACAAACACACCGCTTTTTTTCAATTCCGGAAAATTGACTTTATTCAAAGATGGGCCATTACAAAGTATTACAGCTTTTCGGCCTAGATAAAGATCTTTGATCTTCTCCATGGCTCTACGTGACCTCCACGATTCGCGGTTTATGTCCCAGATGATTCGGCTTTTGAGCAAACTCAGGCAGTGGCGATATGGATTTATCTTCATCGTGTTTATAACTTAAATTGGGTCCTTTAGGACATTACTGATACCGCCATCAAGAGGGATGATGGCTCCGTTCAAAAAGTGCGGAGCTTCAGATGCTAGATACAATACCAGCGAAGCCACCTCACCGGGAGTTCCGATACGGCCAGTGGGATGCATATCGCTTAGCTGCGCCATTTTTTCGGGCCCAGTCTTGAAACCAGCTCGCAACATCGGTGTATCTATTGCGGCTGGCGCCACTCCGTTCACTCTAATTTTCCCTTGCGACTCCAGAGAAAGGGCTCGAACTAGGCCTGTAAGTGCTGATTTAGTGACGGAATAAGCCAGAAATTTTCGCTTTGTGAGGTTGGCGTGGATACTGGATATTGAAATAAATGCGCCTTCACTCTCTAAAAGATCGTCCCAAAACAACTGAGCTAAAGACAATGGCGCCAAAACATTTACACCCACACTCTTAACAAAATCATTAGATCTAATTTCACGAAAGTCGCTCAGATGTTGATACGCCGCATTGTGCACAATTGCGAACAATCCGGACGGAGCCTCACTACTAATAAACTCTTTCAGCGCTATCTCTTCGGCACTGGCCGTGGGTATGCCCGAGGATAAGTCCAGCCTCAGATGCCTTGGTCTCTCTATTTCAACAAGATCTGTGGTCAGGACCAGAAAGCCGGCTCCCTCAAGCCGCTCAATTACTGCTTGCCCAATCGCACCCCCAGCACCTGTCAGCAAAACCGCTTTCTCTGTCGGCCGCTCAGACACCGGCAAGGAGCTCCCCTAATATATCCAATGCTCTATAGCTACAACGACGAACGGCCTCCTCGGTATTCGACGCATTATGGGTTCCCAAAATACATGACTCGAACTTCAATATTTCATGATTCGGATTGAGCGGCTCATTTTCAAAGACGTCCAACGCACACGATGCTACATGACCACTCCGAAGGTGACTCATCAAAGCCACCTCATCAATGACACCACCTCTCCCCACGTTTACAACCCGAACACCTCTTTTCAATCGTTGCAGAACGTCGTCGTTCAACATGTTGCGACTCGTCTCTGTAAGCGCACATGTAAAAACCAAAAAGTCGAGCTCTGAAAGTCTATCTCCCCAGTCAGCCCTCTGGACACCAGAGGGCCCAGCTTGCCTTGATACAAAGGGGTCATAAGCAATTATTTCGAGGCCAAAAGCATCTAATCTTTTAGCAAGCTGCTGACCGATATCACCGAAGCCAACAACCCCGACGACTTTCTGGGTCAGACTCATCCCAGACGGCTTTATCCAATTACCAAGGCGCACGTTGCGGTCGATCCTGACCAGATCTCTACTCAAAGCGATAAGATATCCCACCGCGAGGTCCGCCACCTCAGGACCGAACATGGCGGGAGTATTCTTCACTGGAAGATTTAACTCCTCACACGCCTGAAAATCCACGTTATCGACTCCCACCCCCCATTTTACAACGGCTTTTAAAGACCCTTGCGCCCCTGCAGCTAACACTCTTCTTGAAGCGGGATCATCACCCACGATCCAAGCATCATGGAATGGAACAAGATCGCATAACTCGTCCTCAGACAATGTTTGCACTACACTCGGGGCGCTGAGTTCAAAACCTCTATCCTTTATTTCAGATCGGAACTCGGCTATCCGCTCGAGCATCGGCGGGCATGTTACCAGTAACTTTTTCACCATCTACTCCTCACTTAACCCGCGCGCGACAGCCGCAGCCAACGACCAGTCCTCTGGAGTATCAATGTCAATTGACTCTAGTCGCTCAGTTTCAAAAATAAGCGGGCGCTTCCCCACCCTCGCATTCATAGATCTAAAACTACCCGCTGAAAAGATATACAACAGAGAGTTTTCCTCGAAAAAAGGCACCAAGTGCTGTGTTGGAAGCAAGACATCAGGATCATGATTTACGGCCCTTCCATCATCCCAGTATAACCTCGCTTGTATTTTACTTGCCGTAAATAATGAATCATGCTCACCAGAACACGTTCCCTCGTAATACTTTTTCAAACATTGCTTTATTGTATCGCCGCTTAAAAAAGGGTTTGTCGCGTGTGTCATGATGTATGTATCTGCGTCGACATTGCGAATATCGTCAGCGATTACCTCGTTCATAGACACGTAATTTCCGACAATCTCTACTGGGCGCTCTCTGACCAATACTTTTTCATGCCGCACAAGTTCGTACTCTAAAAACATATCGGGAGCGTCTGTGTTGATAATCACTTTATCTATGGCATCAAGTGCTACCAAAGTGCCCAGCATATGCTCAAACAATGGTTTCGTACCCAGAACTTTAAAATTTTTACCAGGCACGCGCTCACTGTTCGCTTTCATCGGCATTAAAGCCACTAGCTTCATATGAATTCCCTAGAGCTTGGCGCTGGGATAAAAATAGTCTTCCCGCCTCTGTTGCGACATGCGGTGATGAAATCGATTGCCAGCATAGCTACCTCTATATTGAGCCAACCTGAATTTAACTATTGATAAGATTTCCTTTGTTAGGACTCCTTGGGACCACGCTTTCTGAGCGTCAATAATGATTGCGGCGCAGACATATCTCGATATGTCCCAAAAGGTCAATCGAATCTCGGGCATTATTTGTTTTAAGGCTATCGCCTCTCTTTCATAGCGACGAAATGTCTGAAACCACGCCTCATCATGAATGTGGTAGACTCCTGCCTCGGCAACGTAGCCAGTACTGCCACCTCTTCCCGTCAAACGTTTTGCCAGCTCCATGTCCTCTAGACCTAAAATGTTTTCATCAAATAGATATTCTTGCCACACTGCCCTTGCTATGGCGCTGTTCGCGTTGTTGACAAAAAAATCCCTCTTTGGCACCTCTGAGCTCGAGCCAAAATACTTACTAAAGAGCTGATTCTCACTGAACTTTGTAGTATCCCGACCGGTCTGACGTCCGTATGTATATTCGGCCAAACCATCTAAAATCGGCTCACAGAGACTGTGAAGCCAGCCTGAGTCCATCGGGACACAGTGACCCGAAATTATCGCAAGAATGTCTCCATCTGCGAAGCTACAACCAAGATTGAGCGAACGGCCGAAAGTGAAATCAATCTTATCAATTTTTACAACCCGCGCACCCCAGTGTGCCGCTATCGACAAGGTATCGTCAGTCGAACCAGAGTCCACCACCACCACCTCGACATCAAACCTAGGCGTCTTCTGTGCCGTTATCACCTCAAGAAGCTCCCCAAGATACTTGGCTTCATTCAGCGTACGAATGACTACACTCACCAATATACTCACACTCTAGATCTCCAGCTTTAACAGGCGACCGTCATAACCAGATGGCGAAAAAGGCTCTCCTGGCTCGCTCGCAGACGTGCACCACAAAACGTTAGCAGACTGGTCCCATTTGACGTTGGTGGGGTATGTTACTGGCACTGGAATTCTCGCCTTTTCAGTGCCAGACAGAGAAAGCACTGATATGGCGCTCCCACCCCATAACGCAATAAAGACCTCGTTACCGACCATACACCCTCCGTCGGGTGCAACGTCGCTCGAGTATTCTGTAAAAACGGTCCTAGACACTACTTTTCCCGCGCTATCAAACTCAAATCGATGAACGACGCTTTTTGAGGAGTCTGAAATTAAAAATATGTTCGGTTCTATTTCGATAAATGTATTTGGTATAAATATATCATCCGCCAAAAGCTTCAGTTCGCCATCTCTTTCTTGCATGTAGATATACCCAGCATCATGCGTCGGATCGTTGCGACTCATAAACCCGACAAGCAACCTACCACAGCTGCTCATAACTGCATCGTTACTACGGAAATCTGCACCCCCGTGAATATGTCCTCTCCAAGCGTTTACCCAGGAGCTAGTCATAGTTCTAGCATCCCAGCGAACTCGACCACGATCCGTCACCACATCGAGAAAGGGGCCCTCCGCTCCAATTATCGCCGTCGGTACAAAGTCACAAGTTACAGAGAGCTGTCGATCTCGACCGCAAAATATCTTTTTCCTGCTAATGTCCACCATACTCAGCTCTCCGTTCCCTCCAACAAACAACCCTTCGCCAAGCGCATGAACAGGCCCGATAGCCTCTAAGTTAACAGCTCTCTCTTGCATTTTTATTAATACTCTGCCCGTTTAAATGAATTCAAATTTTCAGTCCGCAACATAACTTTACAACAGATCTCCTCTCGAAGAGACTCGGGGCCCTGAACAACCGAAATTCTGAGGTGTCGCCACTGAACGTATCGAGCAGCCTTAGCATTTACCTCTTTCACGTGGGCTATAACTGCACCGATGCACCTATTTCGCAACAAAATAAAATAGAGCGTCACATGCCTTCTTCGGGACATTATGTTTTAGTATAGCCCACGCATGAACGGAAGGAGCGATCCGGCACTGGCATCTCGATAATATCGCCATCAATAGGTGTTTGACGAGAGTTATACACGGATTACCACATTTATTTCTAAGCAACCAAAACCTTGAACCCCCTTTTTTTTGGATTGGTCTTAGCATCCCATCCTCCCCATGAACGACAGCGTATAATTAATGCCACGCTGCGAAATACCATTCGGATTTTCTATTCACATTCTCGTGCTTCTTATTTAGACGTAGGGGTTAAAAATTTGTTAGCACCCAGAAGTAAATCCAGACGCCAAGGCGAGCAATATTAAACTCCTCTAAATCTTATCGCATATATTTTTGCGCTTAAGCTCGCAATGTTTACGATTATTTATTGTACACGTCTCGAACTTTTGAGGCCCTATCCGTAGGTTTAGGTATCGTTAGGGCCCCAGCGCTAAAGTGTCTTTGATCCCAGAAAACACCAGAGCGAACACTAAATTTTTATTAGAGCCCCTAAGCAACTGAATTTGGTGCGTTGGGAGAGAGAAGTCCAGACGAGTTTTCGCCGGACCGAGGTAATGGCAAGAAAATAATTATGCGTCATGGTTAGAAGTCCTATCAGGCGTGGACTGCCTAACTTTGGCATCCATAAGCAAAATATTTGGGTCGAACTCAGCCAAGCCCTAAAGGCTGACATTGATAGAAGTCATCCAAAACAGCCTGCCACCAACCTTGATCGGCTTGTAGGACTCGACAGTCTGTCGAAGGCCGCTCTCGAAAGATTCTTTCAAAGGCTTCTTCTGGTCGCCAATCTAGATGCCGCGCAATCCTTAAAACGATTCCAATCCGACGGCACTAGCATGCCCGGACGACGCCTCTTCTATATACATGAGTCCTCACGCCCTTCAGTCGTGGGTGCAGGCCACCGTGCGTCACCAATGTGACGGCGAGAAAAGAAATGCCATCATTTTTGACACTTTGCGTCATATGTTAGTTGCAGACCTCACCGGCTACCTGAGATCCTTCTTCCCAATCAGACGGTGGCTGTTGCACATAATAGTGCAGGCATCGCATGGGTAACACACAACAGGTATCTCCTCGTCGCTCAATGATTGCGATTGGACCGAGCGAAAACAGTTTGCATCGCAGAAGGAACCTAAAGAGTGGTAGAACCAGCAGAAGTTCTTAGCGACGACATACCAAAGCAACCAGCTATCTTTCGGATACTGGCGGCATTATTAATTGGCTGCATTGTGGTATTGACGGTCTGGCTGTCCCCGCCGTCTGACTTCCAAGTCCATATCGCAGCCACACTGGATGAAGACTCGACCGTTGTGTACCGATTCGATGAATATTTATGGCGCAATAGCTGCCTCGATGCGACACCATCTCTGGAGAGCTTTGTCAAAGTGGCGTGCGGCAACTGTGACGTAAAAGCAACCTGTCGACAGCCGTCGTCTGATATTGTTGCCGTTTCGGCCGCCACACCTCACGCAGTATTCCTCACTTTCGAGGGGGGCAGCGCCTCCTTTGCAAGTTCTTCGGTAGAAAAAACACTTGCGCTGTGTCAACTCAGCATGCGCTCGGTATCAACAGCTGAAACTCCAGCGAACTGTGCTACAGGTCAGGTGATATCGCCTAAAGGGGAACAACGTGCACTCCTATTAATGGCGATCCCCGCCTTCTTACTCTGCCTCATAGTTGTTTTGGTCGGAACTACCATTACTCAACACCGAGGCATGGGGCTGTTGGAAAAAATTACAACCGGGCATCGACAAGCTACATCGGTCGTTACTTTCTTGTGCGACACGCTAGCGATCTTCGTCTCATGGCTAGGCGTGATCGCAGGCTCTGGCCTCTATACCTCAGATCTAATAGCCAA
>Ga0206130_10008441_pt1 | contig 11059 bp, 6 predicted proteins | sample Helgoland_Spring_9_FD_148637 | JGI IMG/M metagenome (GOLD analysis project Ga0206130, IMG submission 148637) | Pelagic subsurface seawater microbial communities from Kabeltonne, Helgoland, North Sea - Helgoland_Spring_Bloom_20160512_1 | ecosystem: Environmental > Aquatic > Marine > Epipelagic ...
GGTGATGTGTTCAAGCGCACGGAGAATTACACGACACTGGACTTGGGCGACGAGCCCCATGCAATTTTTGACAACCTCGACTTCGAGCACACGGCTCCAGTGGCTGAAACCATCATGAAGTCGTTTGAATCCGGCGAATATGACCGCGTAGAGCTGTTGTACAACCGTTTTGTCAATGCGGCTGTCCAAGATGTGATGTGCGAGCAAATGTTGCCCATCCAGCAATCCAGTGGTGACGAGGATGGCACGAAAGGAGCGGCAACAGCGGACTACATTTTTGAGCCAAGCCGGGAAGAGATTGCCAAGAACATCGTTCCGAACACACTGAAGATTCAGCTGTACAAGGCACTTTTGGACAGCTCTGCCTCTGAACACGGTGCACGAATGACGGCCATGCACAAGGCCACGGAAAACGCAGGAGAAATGCTGCGTGATTTGAAATTGAGCTACAACAAAGCTCGCCAGGCGGCAATTACCGCAGAAATTCTCGAGATTGTGGGCGGCGCTGAGGCGCTTGAAGGTTAACCCCACATTTGACTCGACTCTCTCTCAGAAGAAGACTTTTTCTGGCCATGTTGGCCGTTACCCTGTTGGGATTTCTCCTGACCGGCGCGGCTACGTTGATTGGTTTTTCTAGGCTGGACGGTGCTTACAACGCGTCTCGATTGGTCAGAAAGGAAGCTGCTGTGGCCAAGAGTTTGGGTTTTGCGCTCAAAACAGGCGTTGGAGGAGCAGTCGAAGCCACATCGTTGAGTTGGACGGTGATGCCTGGGGCATTTGCAGATCGCATTTTGGAAATTGAAGCGGTCCACGGTGTTCCATTGGCGGTGTACAGATTGGATGGAAGCCTGTTTGTGACATCGACGGCGAGTCGGCCAACTGAGAGTGGTTTTGCCACAGAGGTGAACCCTGACGTGTTGATTGCTCTGGCGCAGGGCGCTGAGAGGTGGGAGGTGCCGATCGGGAACGGAGATTATTTGGCTTATTGGTATCAAGTGAATTCGGAAAGCCGGCCAGTGGCATTGGTTGCCTTGCGGTATGCGTCTCGAACGCTAGAGGCCGGAGGACGATTGGACTTTTTGCGAACGCTGGGTGCGGTGTTCGTTCTGGTTTTTTTCGTGGCCATTGGCTTGGCCTATTTGTTGGCCAAGTCCATTTCTCAGCCATTGTCCAAGCTTGGCGCAATGATGGAGAGGATGGATGTCACCCAGGACAAGGGCTTTGAGCCCCTGGAGTACCATACCGAAAGCGGAGATGAAATCGCCAGATTGGTTGAGCGATACAATCGAATGGCTGAAAACGTCAGGCGTTCAGCGGCGGCCTTGGCAAAGTCAGAGAGAGAGAGCGCCTGGAGAGAAATGGCCATGCAGGTGGCCCATGAGATCAAGAACCCCCTGACGCCCATGAAGCTGGGCATCCAGCAGATGGAGCGCCGGGTATTGAATCCGGACTCAGACTCAGCAGATCTCAGGGATAGGGTGGTGAAGCTCTCGGGGACGCTTCAAGGACAAATTGATTTGTTGGCGAGGATCGCAGATGAGTTCAGTTCCATGGCCAGGCTGCCGCAAGGTGAGTTTCGCGTGCTGTCTCTGCGAGCTGTCTTGGAGTCGGTGGTTGAATTGCATGGAAAGCCAGAAATGGGCCCAACCTTGGTGATGGAGGGCGACGCTCAGGTCCACGGAGACCGCGACCAAATCATCCGGTTGTTTGGCAACCTTGTATTGAACGCCCAACAGGCCATTGGCGCAAGGAACGGCAGAGTGGAAATCCGGGTCAATTCTGATGTTTCGGAGGTTGAAGTGGAGGACAACGGCCCAGGAATGGCCCCAGAAGTTGCACACAAGGCATTTGAACCGAGGTTCACGACCCGTGGGAGTGGTACGGGTCTTGGTTTGGCCATTGTGAAGGCCATCGCAGACCGCCATCAATGGGCGGTTGAGTTCATCAGCGAGGAAGGGAAAGGAACCCGGTTCTTGATTCGGTTGAAGCCTTGATTTGACCTTATCAACACCCGAGGCGTTGAATATCAGTCAATTCCTATATCCGGGTGAATGGCTTTGGGTCGTTTTTTGGCAAAGGTTAAGATTTGGTTAAATCAACTCAAGTCGAAGCCGACCAAACCAAAAAACAATACAAATGAGGAACCTATTCCTGCTTCTGGCAACATTTTGCATGACCGCGACTGCGGCCTTGGCGCAAAATGTGGCTGGTATGGTGACAGATGCCAAGACTGGCGAAGGGCTGCCCGGGGTGGCTGTTGTCGTTGAAGGCGCAAACACCGGAGTCATGTCCGATATGGACGGTGCGTATCGAATCAATGCGGCCAATGGTGCTGTTTTGATGTTCAGCTTTGTTGGGTACAACACGGTGAGAAGAGAAGTCACTGGAGGAGCGATGGACGTTTCGCTCGAAAGTGGTGTTGCACTTGACGAAGTCGTGGTCACTGCGCTCGGTGTGAGTCGTGAAAAGAAGGCCCTCGGTTATTCTGTTCAGGAATTGGGCAACGACGCCTTTACCGACGCGAAGACAGAAAACGTGGTCCGCTCGTTAACCGGAAAAATTGCCGGTGTTCAAGTGACCTCGGGAACCTCTATTGGTTCCTCATCCAAAGTGTTGCTTCGCGGAGCCAGCTCCATCACAGGAAACAACCAGCCACTTTTCGTGGTCGATGGAGTTCCGATGGACAACGCGGATTACTCCAGCGGAAATACCCAAAGGGCTGTTGGAGGTTATGACTATGGAAACGCCATCCAAGACATCAACCCCGACGACATTGAATCCGTCTCCGTTTTGAAGGGTCCAGCAGCGGCTGCTCTTTACGGTTCGCGCGCCTCCAATGGAGCCATTGTCATCAGCACCAAGTCTGGTAAGGGTTATCAATCCAGCGGAAACAGGGGCATTGGCATCAGCATCAACAGTGGTGTTGCTTTCAACAATGTTTATGTCCTTCCAGATTACCAGAACAGCTATGGCGGTGGTGCTGGAACATCTTGGATCAACCAAAACTTGGTGGACAGCTTGGGAGACACGCCCATTCCAGATTATGGATACGACGGGTCATGGGGTCCTGCATTGGACGGAACCATGGTGCGCCATTGGGACAGTTGGTACGACTATGATGGAGATGCTGATTATGGCACCTCGCGTCCTTGGAGTGCAACAGACAGTGATGTCGATCAGTTCTTCCAGACAGGTGTGACCCTCACCAACAATGTGAGCGTGACGGGAGCCACAGACGAAAGTTCATTCCGCTTGAGCTACACCAACCACGACCAGACGGGCGTGTATGAGAACAGCTCTTTGGACAGAAACACCCTGAGCTTCTCTGGAAGCCAGCAGGTGAGTGAAGACCTTGAGGCCAGTGTGGCCATGAACTATGTACAGTCCAAAGGATTTGGTCGCCCACAAACGGGTTATGGTTCTTCCATCATGTCGCAGTTCACCCAATGGGGACAGCGTCAGTTGAGCATGGACCGCTTGCGCAACTACCGCAACGCAGACGGCTCTCACAGAACCTGGAACCGCAACAGCGCAACGGACCCAAGCCCACACTACTGGGACAACCCGTTCTGGGAGCGTTACGAGAACGTTCAGAACGACCAGCGTGACCGTGTGTTTGGTAACATCACCATGAAGTACAAAATCAACGACGTGTTCAGCATCATGGGCCGGGCGTTGAGTGACTTCTACATTGACCGCCGTGAGGAGCGCATTGCGCTTGGGGGTGTCAACGAGAGCTCTTACAGCGAGAACACGCGTCAGCTTCAAGAAACCAACCTTGACGCTTACTTGAACTTCACCGACCAGTTGAGTGACGACTTGAACCTCACCGGTTTTGTGGGTGTCAACCAACGGATTCGCAACTTCAAGCGTTTGAACGCTTACACGCTGGGTGGATTGAACACCCCAGGGCTGTACACGGTCAACAACGGTGCAGACGGCTACGAAGTGGGCGACGTGTCCAGCAGCAAAACAGTCAACTCTGTATTGGCCAGCACCAGTTTCGGCTACAAGCGCAAGTTCTACGTGGACTTGACAGGTCGCAACGACTGGAGCTCTACACTGCCCGAGGAGAACAACAGCTACTTCTACCCATCGGCCACGGCGAGTTACATCCTCAGTGAGGATCTCGATGTGGAAGGCATCAGCTTTGCCAAAGTCCGTTTGGGATGGGCGCAGGTTGGAAACGACACTGACCCATACCGCACAGCGACAACTTATGCGGTCAACAGCAACTTTGGAAACAGCGGTTCTGCCACGGTTCCAAACTCTCAGAACAACCCGAACCTGCGTCCAGAGAAGACCAGCAGTTGGGAGGCGGGACTGGAGTTGAACTTGTTTTTGGACAAGGTTCGCTTCGACTTCACTTACTACAACAGCACCACAGAGGACTTGATCTTCAACGTGCCCGTGTCGGCTTCCTCAGGATACAGCAGCGCTGTTCTCAATGCAGGAAAGACGAACAACAAGGGAATCGAGTTGAGCTTGGCCGCAACGCCAGTGCAAACCGAAAACCTGCGTTGGGACATCGGAGTCAACTTTGCCAAGAACACCAACGAGTTGGTGGAGTTGAGCGAGGGCATCGACAACATCCGTTACACCAGTCTCTTTGGGGTGACTTTGGAAGCGCGTCCAGGACAGCCCTTGGGAACGTTCTACGGATATGATTACCAGTTTGACGATGCGGGCAACAAGCTTGTGGACGATGACGGGTACTACCTGCGCACCGACGAGGTTCAGCCACTGGGCACCATCCTCCCCAATTTCACGGGAGGTGTATTCACCACGTTGGATTACAAGAACCTCAGCTTCTACGCTTTGGTTGACTTCCAAGACGGAGGTTCATTGCACAGCTACTCGAACCAGTGGGGCAAGTATTCAGGCACCCTCGCCGAGACCGTGTTTGATGAAGACGGCAACGACATGCGCGACCCCGGCTACGCTGGTGTGGTTGTGGACGGCGTGAATGCCAGCACAGGTCAAGCCAATACGGTGGCCATCAACCCACAGTCTCACTTCTTCTCCAACCAGGGATATGTCATTCACGCTGCCGACCAATACGACGCGAGCTTTGTGAAGCTGCGTGAGATGCGTTTGGATTACAGCTTGCCATCAGACATGGTGGAAGGCTCTCCATTCAGCAACGTCAGCATTGGCGTCTTCGGCCGCAATTTGGCCATCCTTCATAAAAACGTTCCGCACATCGACCCAGAGGTGGCCACTTCGGCTTCCAATGTTCAGGGCTTCGAGGGCGGTCAGCTCCCAGCGGAGCGCACGATTGGCGTGAACCTCAAGTTCAGCCTCTGATCCCCATCAACCAGGAAAATACCAGGACATGAATAAGAATATTTTCATTCTCGCTGGCCTCGCCATCGCGGTCGCCTTCACTGGATGTACCAAGGATTTCGAGGACATCAACACCAACCCAAATGAGCCGGCTTCCGTCTCTCCAGGGTTCCTTCTGACTTCCGCTCAAAAGCGGATTATGGACGAAATGAACGACTCATTCTGGGGCAGCCGCCGCGGAATGCAACTCGCTCAGCACTGGTCATCCAACCAGTACTCCAATGAGAGTCGCTACCAGTTCCGCACGGAAACAAGCAACGGCAGCTGGCGTGACTTTTACGCAGCTCCTTTGCAGGATTTGCAGCAAATCATCAACCTGAATACGGATGATGCTGAGGCCATGGCCGGATATGGTTCCAATGGCAACCAAATTGCGGTGGCTCAATTGTTGCAAGCGTGGGTCTATCAAATGCTCACCGATGCCTGGGGACCCATCCCCATGACAGAGGCTTTGCAAGGCGTAGACAACACAAGTCCAACGTTTGACAGCCAAGAGGCGGTTTACAACGGCATCTTGGGCTTGATCAACGGTGCTTTGGCGTCCATGGACGGAGGCGCCGGTCCTCAGGGCGACCAGGTATATGGAGGTGACATGGCGTCTTGGACCATGTTCGCCAACAGCTTGAAGCTCCGTGTGGCCATGCGCATGTCAGACGTTTCACCAACGGCTGCCCAAGCGGCTGGTGAGTCGGCTTTGGACGGCGGAATGATCATTGCTGCGAACGAAAGCAACGCTCAGTTTCCATACATCGATGCAGCGCCAAACAACCACCCAGTGAATGAGGACTACAAGACCAGAAATGATTTTGCAGCATCCAACACCATGGTGGATTGGTTGAGCGCCATGAATGACCCCCGACTGGGTGTTTACTTCAACCCAGCCGTGGCCACAGATACATACGTGGGCGAGGTTTATGGTTTGGATGAGGCCAATGCAGCATTGACGCCCAACGACGCGGTTTCGCAGCGGGGTGACGCTGTGCTTGCAGGCAACTTGCCCGGCATTTACTTCGACGCAGCGCAAACGCACTTCTTGTGTGCAGAGGCGGCTGAGCGCGGTTGGTCTGGCACACCGCTTGACGCTGAAGGCCATTACAATGCGGCCATCACCTTGAGCATGCAGTGGTGGGGATTGACCGACGCTGATGCGATCAACGCTTATCTCGCTCAGGCGGACGTGGCTTACACAACAGCTGCCGGAGATTGGAAGCAGAAGATTGGTTCACAGAAGTGGGCTGCACTCTACATGCAAGGCCATGAGGCCTGGGCAGAAGTGCGCCGTTTGGATGCGCCTGCGTTGAACGCTTGTGCAGACGGCCACCTCGCCGGTGACGGAAGTGTTCCTAGCCGTTTTGAATACCCCCTCGATGAGCAAACACTGAACTCCAGTGGTTATGGTTCTGGTGTCGCTGCCCTGGGTGGAGATGACGCTTTGGAAACCAAGCTTTGGTGGGACGTGAACTGAGGTTCAAACATCCAACTGACTTTGAAAAAAGGCCTGCCCGCAAGGGTGGGCCTTTTTGTTGTGTTGATGGGGGTCTTGGGCGTTTAGTCTCCTGAGGCAATGAGGACTTCGGACGGAAACCAAACTGGCCGAGAGGGCGCTGCGTCATTGACGAATGGGGACACTTGCAGAGCAAGAAGGCCTGGTCCCTGCTGAAGGCTTTTGGGGACGTGCAGGAGCTCTGATATTGTGGCGTTGGAGCGAGGGCTTCCGGACGGTCCAAAGAAGGCGTTGTGGGCCTTTAAAGCGCCCCCATCCATTTCGCGGTCTACACTGGGAAGGTCAATCAGAAGGTGTTGAACGCCCAATTCACAGAGAAGCTCAGCAAATCCCTCTTCGAGGTATGGCGGGTTGGTGTCGCTCCAATTTTTGGGCGCTTGAGGTTGTTCCGTGCCAATGACCACAGCCAAGGGTTTCACAGCGTGAAATTCTGGGACTACCCGATGCAATGCAGACAAGGGAACGACGGCATCGTCGCCATGAGGCTCAGCCGGTGCATGAAGAAGAAAGGCGGGCAGCAAAAACGGAATGTTACCACTTCGGACCTGGCGATCGATGGGTTCAAATGTGTCGTGGATGTGCTCGTGGGTCTCGGTGTGTGTGCCGTGTGCGTGAGGATTGAACAGCACATCTCGAAAATTCACAGCTCCGCCTTCGGCCACAGATCCCACCCATCCATCAGAACGCACGGGGTGCACTTCTGCCGGCCCTTTGTACCAGGCCTTGGGCAATCCGCTATGGGGATCAACGGGAACGCTCAGGTCCACCGGAGGACCTTGGGCCTTCCAGACGCGGCCAAAATGATCCAGTTCAATGCGCAGTGTCATGGAAGGCAAGTTGACTTTGGATCAACAAAGGAGCAAAAGAAAAGCCCCGCCTTGGAGGGCGGGGCTTTCAAATGGGGTTGACTTCCGATTACTGGAAGAGGTATCCGAGGCGGAGTTGAGCCTGGAACTGGGTTCCGAGGGCACCACCTTGTTGCGTACCTGTCCAGAATGGACGGTCGTTGATGTTGGCTGGGTGCTGACCGCTGTATGCGTGTCCAGCGAGGTCAACACTGCCCTGAATCGGAGCAGGCATCTCTGTGAGGTCGCTTGGGTCCACAGCGTTTTGTGTTCCCCAGAAGAGGTTGTAGGCCACATTGTCTGTGGCTGCAATCTCCATGTCGTTGACCTTGGAGCTCATGAAGCCGAGGCCAGCCTCAGCACCGATGTAGAGGTAGTCAGTGAGGTAAGCGTCAAAACCGGTCACAAGGCCGAGCTTGAACATGCTTGCGCTCTGACTGATGGTCTGAGTCCAGACAATGTACTGGTCTTGGTCACCGACTTGGTTTTCGTCGTCAGCGCTCCAGAACTCCTGTTCCATAGAAGAGCTGGTCACTCCATAGCCGATCTCAAAACCAACGTATGGGCTCAAGCGATCTCCACCGGCATCAAAGTGCTTCTCGTAACCGGGAGCAATCATGAAAGTGGACTGGCTGAACGTGTCATACAGGTCTGGGCTGGGAATCTCGTCGTCACCTGAAGTGACGTATGCACCAGCGATGGCAGGAATGCCACCCTCGATGACGGTTCCGTCAGGCATGATAGAGAAGTAAGGCTCTGGGCGACCAACACCGTTGAAATCGAACTCACGGAAGCCGATGGACTTGTCGTTGGTGCTGTTGAATGTCAAGCTCAAACGGAAGGCGGACTCTTCGTCCGTAAAGTTCCGGTACTTGATGGTGGTTCCGTCGACTGGGCTGTCACCAAGTGGAGTGAATTGGAGCTCGATGTTGTGCTCGCCACCGAATTGCTTCTGGGCGTTGGCGGTGGTGGCAAAGAGGGCCACCAGGGCCAGGGCAGAAAGGATGTGTTTCATCTTGAGGTTTCTGAAATAGGTTTCCGGCCGCAAGAAAAGCAATTCCGTCGAAGCTCCGCGACATATCCACGTTTTTTCCACAATCACCGCTGTTGGTGAAGGGCTGAATCAACGTGTAAATCGCACTGAAACCTCAGGTAGGTAGACGCTTTCAGTGCAATTTGCAGGCATGCTTAAACCCATTCATCCATTGCTTCGAAAGGCATACGACCCTGATCGGTTCTTGAGTCTTGGTGAGGAGATACTGAGTGATTTGGGGCAACACCTCCGGGATTCACAGTCCAAGAGCGGCCCCTCATCTTACGCTTGGACGAGTCCTGAGGACGAACGCATGCATTGGGAGCAGAGAATGGACGCTCCGAAGGGGCTGCCATCGCTTTTGCGCGAGGTTGTGTCGAGGTCCAATGGATTGCAGGACCCTCGATACATGGGGCACCAGGTGGCGGTTCCTTTTCCGGATGGAGCGCTGGTGGGCATGGTGACAGACTTGTTGAACAATGGAGGCGCGATTTATGAGATGGGGCCCACCAATTCCGCGATGGAGGAGGTGTTGATGTCGCGTCTGGGTGAAATGATGGGGTTGCCCAAAGGATGCGGGGGAGTCATGTGCCACGGGGGCACCCTCGCGAACCTGGTGGCCCTTTTGGCTGCGAGAAGATGGAAGTCGGGCCCAGACCATGATCCATGGACGGAGGGCGATGACCAAAATGGAGCCGTTTTGGTCTCAGCTCAAGCCCATTATTGTGTGGATCGCGCGGTGCGGATCATGGGGTGGGGTGAAAAGGGAGTAGGCCTAGTCGAGACCAACGCCCAGCACAAGATCACGCAAGAGGGCCTGGAGAAGGCCATGAACACCCTTGAGGCACAGGGCCGTCGTGTGGTGGCCGTCGTGGGAAGCGCCTGCACCACGAGCACTGGGGCATACGACGACTTGAATGTGCTCGCGGACTTTGCCGAGCAACATCACTTGTGGCTTCACGTGGATGGTGCACACGGCGCGGCAGCGGTTTTCAGCGAGACCCATGCTCACTTGGTTTCAGGGATGGGCAGGGCGCAGAGCGTGGCCATGGATTTTCACAAAATCATGGGGGTTCCCGCATTGTGCACGGGCTTGTTTTACGGCCGTCACGAGCACAGTTTTCTGCCCTTCACGCAAGCGGCAGAGTACTTGTGGAGCGACGCAGAGGACCCAGAATGGTGGAATTTTGGAAAGAGGACCTTTGAGTGCACCAAACGAATGCTGTCAACGCGGGTTGCTGCGGTGATGGAGGAGTATGGGACTGAAGTTTGGGGACACCTTGTGGACCGCCTTTATGGATTGGGGACGGAATTGGCGGGCCTTGTTCAGTCCAGGAAAGGGTTTGAATTGGCCATGTGGCCAGAGGCGAACATTGTTTGCTTTCGATACATCCCTGAGCGACTGGCGGACGCTTTGCCCGCAGTCAAAGACGAATTTGTGGCTTCGTTGCGAAGGCTTCATTTGGAACGGGCCCCCCAATACATCGTACAAACGCGGTTTGCCGGTCAAAACTGGCTGAGGTGCACCTTGATGAACCCCTTGACGGAATCAGAGGACTTGGCGGCCATGTTGACCAGCTTGGAGCAATTGGCCCAAGAGGTCACTCCACGGTAACGCTCTTGGCGAGATTTCTGGGCTGGTCCACGTTGCGGTCTAGTTTCACTGCAATGTGGTAGCTCAGCAACTGGAATGGGATGGTGCTCAGCAAGGGCACCAGGGCGTCGTCAGCCGGGTGAACTTCAATGATGTGGTCAGCGATGCGGGCCACCTCTGTGTCCCCTTTGGTGACCACGGCAATGATTTTTCCACCCCGGGCTTTGACCTCTTGGATGTTGGACAGCACCTTTTCATAGTGCGCGTCTTGGGTGGCCACAATGAAAACGGGCATGTTTTCATCGATCAACGCAATCGGGCCGTGCTTCATCTCGGCAGCGGGGTACCCCTCAGCATGGATGTAGCTGATCTCTTTGAGCTTGAGGGCGCCTTCTAGCGCGACCGGGAAGTTGAATCCACGGCCCAGGAAAAGAGCGTTGGGGGCGTTTTTGTAAACCTCTGCAATGGCTTCAAACGCCTGGTCTTGCGCCAGCAGGGCCTCGATTTTTTCTGGAATGGAATCCAGCTCCACCATGAGGCGATTTCGGCGCCGGAAATCAAGGGCTTCCCGAAGGTGACCCACCCGAATTGCGACCAGGGCCAAAACGGTAATTTGAGCAGTGAAGGCCTTGGTGGATGCCACACCAATTTCAGGTCCGGCATGGGTGTAGGCTCCGCTGTGGGATTCGCGAGAGATGCTGGATCCCACGACGTTGCAAATTCCGAAGACGTGGGCG
>Ga0206130_10008443_pt1 | contig 11056 bp, 10 predicted proteins | sample Helgoland_Spring_9_FD_148637 | JGI IMG/M metagenome (GOLD analysis project Ga0206130, IMG submission 148637) | Pelagic subsurface seawater microbial communities from Kabeltonne, Helgoland, North Sea - Helgoland_Spring_Bloom_20160512_1 | ecosystem: Environmental > Aquatic > Marine > Epipelagic ...
TCCTTCGATGTCTTTGGCTTCTTCGTCATCTCGATCTCCTAATCGATAAGATGAACCAGAAATCCTCCTTTATTCAAATCTTCAAATCTGTCCAACGGCTGCTGACGTCAGACAAGAGCAGTACTGCAATTACTGCAAATGGAAAGGAACGGTAATCAGGTAATCATATTGACCTTGGCCGTCATGTCCGACCATCGTCCGCGCCCCATTAGACGGACAGACACGGACATCCCCTAATTACGGTGTAGGCCACTCACTCACAGATACTTCTTGAGAAAAAGTCGACTGTGTTGGTTTGGCGTTTGGCCTTCTGCATTCTCCAACAACCCAAATTGCACAAAGCCTAAGCCGCGGTAGAACGCGCATGCCCCAGTGTCGGAAGTGTCTAACCACACGCTGTGGCAGCCTATCTCCTTTGCTTGAGAACAAGCGCGCGAGACGAGAGCGCGCCCATGGCCAAACTTGCGGAAAGGCTGCGCGATCCAAAGGATCTTGATCAACAGCCAGCCGTAAGAAGTGGATCCCACAAGGCCACCGATCAGGGTTTGCGTCTCATCTCGCAATTCAAGAATGATCTGGGTGTTCTCACCCTGCTCAGAGGACTGGCGCAAATCCGACAAGAGATGCGTTTCGAGTTGATTTGCAACCTCTGCGGATGTCGCGTTTTGAATACTAACACCCAGTGACAAATTTCAAGCCAACCTTTGCGCGTAGTCACTGACCAAAAGGTGAACAGGTGCCTCGTCCTCCTCAATCGTTGCGAAACGACCGATAGGTTCGCGGAAGATGTTGTCGGTTTCATCATCATTGACTGTGGATACCTCTCCGATCAGGACATCGCCGCCATCCCCCCAGAACGCGTGCCAATCGCCGGGTCGCAGGGTCACGCATTCGCCGGGGGCCAAGGCAAGCCGCGTGCCAGGGCCATAGTCGCGAAGGATCCCGTCGCACATGACTTGACCGCCGCGATCCTCAGCAAAGTAGCCCGCGTCGTCGGAGCCGTAGAGTTCCACCACAAGCGTCGCACCGCCACGGTTTATGATATCCTCGGCTTTGATGGCGTGGGTGTGCATCGGCGACAGTTGGTCTTGGCGCGAGATCAGGAGCTTTTCGGCGTAGCACATGCCACCGCCCGCCTGCAGGTCTGACAGCAGGCCGTTGCGCAAGGTGAACAGGAACAGGCCCATTTTGTCAAAATCACCAGCGCCGTAGTCAGTGATGTCCCAGCCACAGCGGGCGTCGATCACGTGGCCTGCGTTGGGCGCGATTGCCGCGAATTCGTCCGGCGTCCAATAGGCGAAAGGCGGCAGGACAAAGCCAAACTTGCGCATCATTTCATCCGCTTGCAGGAGGATGGTGTTGATCTCTGATCGTTTCATGTTGCTCTCTTAAATTCGCTGTTCATCTGCGCCAAAGAAATGCAGGCGCGTTGTGTCGAACCGTATTCCAACCGCCTGCCCTTCGATCTCGTCGCCTGACCCGGCGGTCCGGACGGTCAAAAGTCCCAAGTCGCCACAGTCGATGTAATGGAAGTAATCCGCACCAAGGTATTCGCTGACCTGCACGGTGCCGTCGCAATGCCCCTCACCAGCGGGAACAACGGTGATGTGTTCAGGTCGCACGCCCAATTGCACCGCACCTTTCGCAGGGATGACCTCTAGGCCACTGCCTGCGCCACAAGGCAACAGGTTCATCTTTGGACTGCCGATGAACTGCGCCACGAACACGTTATCGGGGTTTTCATAAAGTTTACGCGGGGAGCCGACTTGCATGATCAATCCGTCTTTCAAAACCACAATGCGGTCGGCCAATGTCATGGCCTCCACCTGATCGTGGGTGACGTAGACCATGGTGCTGGCCAGCGTCTTGTGCAGGCGCGCGATCTCGAAACGCATGTCAACGCGCAAGGACGCGTCGAGGTTCGACAGAGGCTCATCAAAAAGGAACCCTTTGGGTTTGCGGACAATCGCACGGCCAATGGCGACACGCTGGCGTTGCCCACCGGACAGGTCCTTTGGACGGCGGTCTAGGTACTCGTTCAGCTTGAGCAGTTCCGCTGCATTGCCGACCTTTTCGTCAATCTCGGCCTTCGACGCGCCAGCAGTTTTGAGCGCAAACCCCATGTTTTCTTCTACCGACAAGTGCGGGTAAAGCGCGTAGGATTGGAACACCATCGCCAGCTCCCGCTCGGACGGGACCTTGTGTGTGACATCGTCACCGTCGAGCAGGATTTGCCCACGGCTGGTCTCCTCCAACCCGGAGATCATCCGAAGGAGCGTTGATTTCCCGCAGCCCGACGGGCCCACGAAAATAATCAACTCCCCATCACGAATGTCCAGATCAACGCCCTTAATGACTTGGACGTCGCCAAACCATTTTTCGACCGATTTGAGGTTTATAGAACCCATTTTATCGTTCTCCCGTGGCGGCCTCAGGCCGCGCCCTCTAATTTGGTTTCGTGATGCCAAGACAGCCAAACGGCGGCGGTCCAAGAGAATTGATTGCTGACGCAGCCCTCACCCGTGATCGGGTTGAAGCACTCCCAAAACCCGCTTTTCTCGATGGCGCGGCAAAGGTCACCTTGCACGCGAGCAGCCATGTCGAACTCGCCTTGTTCAGATAAGCCCAATGCGGTCATGTAGTTCATCTGCGGCCATAGGGGGCCGCACCAATAGCGTTGAGGCTCGAACTCAGGGGCCTCTGGATCCCAACTAGGCAGCATGTGGTCCACGCAGACCGCGATACGGGTCATGTTGTCGCGTGTTTTGGCGCGTTGTTCGGCGGTGCCAGTGTCCGCGTAGAAACACAGCGCGCTGCAATTGCTGAACCCGTTAGAGAATGCACCAGACCTCATGTCTCGCGCGGTGAATGCGCCAAGGTCCCGGTTCCAAATGGTGTCGGACGCAGCCTCGCCCTTGGCGATCCACGCCGCGATCTGATCAAGGATCTCTTGCGATTTGCCCACCGATTTAGCCATGGCCAGCAGGTCCTTGTCCGCACGCAACAGCACGAAATGGATGTTGGGATCGGCCATCAGGAATGGGCCTTCGTCCGTCAACCGTCGCTGATCCCAGCCTACGTGTTCGCCGAATTGCACGATGGTCAGAAACTTGTCGTACTGCTCTTGGCTGGGGCGGAATTTTGGATTGGAATGTTTGTTGTCCATCCGCGTGTAGGGCGCGAGGTCGGGGGCAATTTCCATCGCCTCCAGCCCAATGTTCCATTCCGGGCAATTGTCGCGGCCCGTCTCCCACGGGTGCACGGTGGCGACGATCCCATCGACCGTGCGTGCGTCATGCCACCATTTGTGCCAAGCATAGAGCGCATCGAACACCTCCGCCCGGCGTGCCGGATTATCCGCGGTCAGCTTGCGCACGACCGTGGCCAAAACGGGGGGCTGCGAAATGCCCGTGGACGGGATATCGCCGAGGGTCTTGCCCCAACGGGACGGCCCGGGGAAGTAGTCGGGATCATCACTACGGAAGATGATCGACGGGATCATCCCATCGGGCCATTGCCCCTCGATCAGAGTGGTGATTTCGGACCAGGCGCGGTCCATGTCATAGGTCGCGATGCCCAAGGCCACGAAGGCGCTATCCCAATTCCATTGGTAAGGATAAAGCCCCTTCGTCGGGATCGTGTACCCGCCTCGGTCATTCTGGGACAGGATATCGATGGCTTTTTGCATAAGTGTCATGGGTTTATCCTTTTACACTACCGGCGGTGAGACCCGCGACGAGGAACCGTTCAAACCACAGGAACAGGGCCAGTACCGGCACGGTCGCAATCACCGCGCCCGCCATCAGGTGTTGGCGGGGGACTTCGGACGAATTCAACTCCGCAATCCCGCGCGACAGGGTGAAGAGGTCCACACTATCGAGGAACATGAAGGCGAACAGGAATTCGTTCCACGCGATCATAAAGACATAAAGCGCGACGGAGGCGAGAGCCGGAAGCGCGAGCGGCAAGGTGATCTTGCGGATCACATTGATGCGGGTCAGGCCGTCCATCAGGCCTGCTTCTTCCAGCTCGGCAGGAATGCCCCGAAAGTAGCCCTGAAGCATGTAAAGTGCAACGGGGATCGTCGTTGCCGGGTATACAAACAACAGCCCCCAGAGCGTGTTACGCATCCCCAGTTGTGAGAAGATCGCATAGAGCGGGATCACCAGCACGATCATCGGCACCATGTAGATTAGTAGGATCGAGCGGCTGAGGAACTTCTGTCCCGGAAAGCGCAGGCGCGCGACGGCGTAGGCGCCGGGCACCGCGAAGAACAATGTGATGACCACCGTGGCGATCGACACAAGCGTAGAGTTCAAAAGGTATGACCCGAAGTGATACTTCGTGAACAACTCGATATAGCTTCGGAAGAGTGCAGTGAACCCTTGGCCAAAGTCGATGGAGAAATCGAGCGGATTGGACAGGAGAAGCTGCTGGTTCTTCAGGCTCATCATCACCATAACAAAGAATGGCAAGGCCACGGCGATGGTAAAGCTCACAAGGCCGAACCCTTTGACAAAGCGCAGGCAGATGACCTCGACGTTGTACCGCTTCTCCGGCCCGGGGCCGAGGTGTTCTGCGGTCAGGTGGATGGCCTGCATCACAACCACGGCCATGATGATCACAAAGACCAACTGCCCAAAGGAGTAGGTTCCAAGAGGCAAGCCCATCGGCTCCGCCCCCGAGGCCGCGACCAGCACGACGACAAAGACAAAACCGGCCAGCGCGCGCATCCCCACCGTCCGCCGCACGGGCGGTCGCAATGTCAGGATCGCGGCGGCGATCAGGCCCCCGATGGCCCCGGCCATGACTTGGGGTTGGAATGTGAGGCCCGAGACAAACAGCGCCAGAAGCGTGACGATGATTACCCAGATCGCACCCCAAAGCGCCCCGAACAGGAGGCACAGATAGAAGATGTTACCAAGGCGGCTCATTGCTCATCCTCCGGCGAGAATTTGAAGAAGATGACGGAGAAGCACAGCAGGACCAGGAACACGACCACGGCGACAGCGGCACCGGCCCCTAGGTTCGAGAGCGCAAAGGCTTGCTCATACACGTTGACCGTTAGCGTCCGCGTGCCCGCCGCACCACCGGTCAGCAGGAAGATGTCGTCGAACTTGTTGAACGTCCAAATGAAGCGCAACAGGAACAGGACCGCCATGATGCCCATCAGCTGTGGCAGTGAGATGAAGCGGAATTGTTGCAGGGGCGTCGCCCCATCGATCTCAGCGGCCTCATAGATGTCGGTGTTCATTGACTGCATTCGTGCAAGGATGAACAACATCGCAAGCGGGAAATAGCGCCAGATCTCGAAAATGATCACAACCGTCAGGGCGACCGGGAACGCGAAGGTGAACCCAAGGATGTTGATGTCCACGGCGCGTTGGCCAAGGAAGCTGATCGGGCCTTCGATCACGCCAAGCTGCACCAAAAGCGCGTTGAGCGTGCCCCCGGGGCCGGGATCAAGCAGCAGAACCCAAGCCAGCGCCACGGCGATCACCGGGGCGACATAGGGCGACAGGTAGAGCCCGCGCAGGAAGCTACGCCCCCGGAACGTGATGTTCATCAATTGGGCTGCGAATAGCCCCATAACCAGTGCGCCGACCGTGCCAGCAATAGTGTAATACATCGACGCCCAAAGAACGGTCCAAAAGTCGGAGGCGTTGAAGACTTTGCGGAAGTTATCCACCGTGAAGTCGCTGTTGGTTAGGATGTTTTCAGGAACGAAATCAAACACCGGTTTGGTGCCTTTGATATTCGCGGGCGCGTCCAAGAAGGCTTGGGTCGCGGCCACGCGGACAATAATATCTTCGCGCTTTCCGGGCTCGTAGTCGCCAAGGTCACAGCGCAGCGCGCGGTCATTCAAAGTACAGCGGTCGTCAAAAGACACCACCGACAGGGTCGTGGGTATCTCATCAGTCATCACCACATCGGCAATGTCACTTTTGCGGGACGAATTTCGGGTGCGGTAGCGGATATTGGCCTCGTCGCCGACGGCCTCCAGATCACCCATCAGGCGTTCGTTGATCAGGATCGACGGCGCGCGCAGATCACCCAGCGTCACGGGCTTGAAGCTGATCCAGACGTTCGCGAATAGCGGAAACAGGACCACCGACAAAACGATCAGAAACGTCGGCAGCAGCAACATATAGGCAAAGCGCATCTCGCGCTTGGCCAAGGGGCCAAGACCCTTAGGGGGCGTATTCTGTGTCATGGTTGTGGTCCGGTGGTTGGGCGGCGCAAAGGATCCCGCGCCGCCCGGTTCCGATTAGAGGCCGAGCGCTTTGTGCTCTGCCACGATCTTGTCGGCGGCTTCGTCCACGGATAGGTCGCCATCGGTCATCTCGCGGATCACGCGGGACATGATTTGGCTATTGATGATAGCAGAGGCAGGTGCCAGCTGACCGTCATCCACACCCCAACGGCTGCCCACGGACAGACCAGCGACGATGTCGTCAATGACTTGCTGGGGATAGATGTCAGCCAGTGGTGCGCGGCGATCGACGCCAACGTCCAGACCGGCCCATGCCATTTCATAGTCGGTGGAACCAGCTTCGGGACCTTTACGCACGGGGAACTTGCCCTCTGGCGCTTGGGACAGCCACTCGTCGTAGCCTTCGGACAGAAGGAACTTCACGAACTCCTGCGCCACTTCGGTGTTCGCATCGGCGGTGATGCCCATGTAGCGCACGTCGGACCAAGCCGCACCATCGGCGTTGCCGGGGCCAGCAACCATGGTTGCGAAGCCAGTGCTTGCAGCCAGCTCTTTGGAAGTTGGGTCGCCGTTGATGGTGACCGGTGCGCTGTCACGCAGGCCTCCGAGTTCGTCCAGGATCGAAGGCGACCAGATGATCATCGCGGCTTTGCCGTCCAGATACAGCTCACGTGATTGCGACCAGTAGAGATCACCCTCGGGGGAGGCCATCACCAGCTCTTTGTACATCTCCAGCAGTTGCTTGAGGTTGGTCGTGTCTTCGTTGATGGAGCCGTCAGCTTTCACCGGCGAGTAGCCGGTGGCGAGCGACAGGTGCTCGATCAGCTGCATCATGTAGCCTTCGTCGATCTTGGTCGCGGCCACGAAACCATACATCTCTGGCGGATTGTGAAGTGCGGCAATACCGGAGCGGATTGCGTCATAAGACGTCGGCGCGGCTAGGCCGTTCGCCTCAAAAAGATCGTTGCGGTACACAACCATCTGGGTCCAACCGTCAGTTGGGACGGAGACGATTTCGCCATCGGACGACGCCATGCGGATCGGACCGGCAGCAAACGTATCGACGCCCAGATCGTTGACGACTTCATCCGCCGCAGCGGTGTCCAGAAGGCCAGCTTCGGCATAGGGCAGTAAGTGCTGCACAGTGTGGTTCAATACGTCAGGCAGGTCGCCTGCGGCGAATGCAGCCGTTGCACGGGTCTGAATGTCGGACTCCTCAACGGGGATCAGTTCAACCGTGTGTCCCGTCGCGGCCGTGAAGGCATCGGCCATTTCTTGTTGGATCGCCATACGCTCCGGCTGCACTTCCATAGTCCAAACACGGATGTTGTCGGCAGCAGCCGCCCCCGCCAAAGCGGTGGAGAGCATAAGCCCGGTGAGCAGTGTTGTTGTGCGTTTCATTGTGGTTCCTCCCTTACAGAAACGTCCTCTTGGCCTGCGTCTACGTTTGCAGGTCCGTCTGTCATGCGTTGCACCAAATGGGCGCGCTGCATTTCTTGAAACTTGGTGGGGTCTGCGCCGTCGATGATCGACAGCAGGATGTCGCCAAGGCGGCGGCCCGCGTGGGCCTGTGGCTGCGCTAGAGTGGTCAATGGCGGGTTGGCGTGTTTGCCAAAGTGCAAGCCGTCATAGCCGATAACCGACACATCCTCGCCCGGCGTCAAAGCGCGGGCATGCAAGGCCTCCAGCGCACCGAGGGCCATCATATCAGTCACACAGACCATGGCCGTGGGCGGGTTGGGCAAGTCCATCAGGACACCGGCAGCGGCTGTGCCTCCGTCATCGGTGAACTCTGCGATCTGCACCAGATCAGGGTCTTGCGATAGACCATTGTGCGCCAGCCCGCGCGTGTATCCATCAAGGCGTTCTTGCGCGAATTGGTATTGTAACGGAGCACCGATGAATCCGATGCGACGATGACCGAGCCGTGCAAGGTGGTTGATCGCGGTGACAAAGGCATCCTCGCCGTCCACGTCGTACCACGCATAATCGGCACTGTTGGCCGTCCGGCCATGCACCACAAACGGACATCCCAACTGCTGCAACAATTTGATCCGTGGGTCGTTCTTAAGAGGGCGCGAGATCACGATGCCAGCGACCCGCCCAGAGCGCACCAAACGCTCGATGCTGGTTATGTCCCCGGCCGAAGCCTCAGCCTGGCTGACCAACAGGTCCCAGTTACGCTCGTTCAACGCCTCACCAAGGCCGGCCAAGAGCTGTGCCACGAAGGGTTGCGCGTTGGCCCCGATTTGGCGCGGCATCAGGTAGCAAACCGTCTCAGGTGTGCCGATGGACAAGCGCCGGGCGCTTTGATTGGCGCGATAGCCCAATTCATCGGCGGCCTTGCGCACACGATCCCGCGTAGCGGGCTTGATATCGGCATAGTCATTCAGCGCTCGGCTGACCGTGCTTACGGTCAAACCCAGATGTGCTGCCAACACTTTGAGACTCACAGTCTTACGCGCCATTGATTCCTCCCTTGACCAAAACGTAAATCGAAACCGGTTTCGAAAAGCAACCGAAATCGGTTTCGGATGCATTGGAGCTAATTTATTTAACATGCTTTAGAAGACACAAACGCCCAAATTTTCCTTTAAGAACGCTGACAAAGCTATGCGCTTTCCATTCAGCGCACTCCGCGGAATAAGTCACAGCAAGGACATGTAGATCCCATTTAAGCCTTTCAGCTGACGCTTTAGCGTGGGCTACTATTAGGAACTTTTCTGCGCTTTGTGAAAAACGAGCGTTCGAGCCTTCTAGAACTGCAACCTTCGTGAATATCCACGTTGTTGGTCATGGATTGGCGGCTAGGTCAGCGAAGAGACGCTGAATCACGGTGTTGAACACCGTGTTGCCTTGTACTGTGTTGCTAACACTGTGTTGGCAAAGTTTTGGACTACGCTGCCCCCAACAAATCCCGTGCAATGCGTTCAAAAATGGCACTTCCAATAGGGATCAAATCATCGGGAAAATCATAATCTGGATTGTGTAGCGATGCATAGTCTTCACCCGCGCCAAGGCAGAGCATGGCAGCTTTGGCATCCCATCCAAATACGCCAAAGTCTTCTGAAGCGCGCATCGGAACTCCCGCATCAGCAAAGTCAACTTTGAGAGCGTCCATAGCTGTTATTGCTACATCGTATGCCTCTGGATCGTTAATTGAAGCCGCAAAATTATCATGAACTTCCAAATCCAACCTTAGCTCGTATTTCTCTGCCGTCGTGACCGCAAGTGTTCGGGCCATAGCTTCCAAATGGCCCATACCTTCGTCACCTGCAGTGCGCAAAGTAGCTAAGATAACGCCGTCACCCGGCGCAATACCAAATGAGTGCTCACCAATATTTACATGGGTAATAGTCACCAATCGGAAATCATCATCAAGCGAACCTCCTCGCCCGAGGGCCTCCAGTGCTGGTATTAATTCAGCAATCGCCTTCGCCGGAGAAATGCCATCTTCTGGGTCGGCGGCATGGGCCGTTTTGCCATTAAGTTTAATCTTAAGCCCTAATGAGGCGCAGTTTATTAGCCCAGCACAGGTAGAAACATATCCAAACGGAAGTCCCGGCTCAATGTGAATAGCAAATGCCCAGTCTGCTTGGATTTCTTGATAAGAGGGATCTGCAACCACAGCTTTTGCGCCGCTTCCATCCTCTTCTGCAGGTTGGAACATGAGAATAACACGTCCGTTTGCGACTGGTTGACGAGAAATCATCCGCCCCAACGCAAGCAACATTGTCATGTGGCCATCATGACCGCAAACGTGGCTCTTTCCGCTTGTCTGCGACGACCATTCGATATTGTTTTGCTCCTCTATAGGAAGTGCGTCAAGCTCGGCGCGAAAAAGGACAGTTGGCCCGTCTTTGCCACTATCAAAAACTGCGGCCACACCATGACCACCTAGTCCAGTCAAGATACGAGTTGGTGACATCGCTTGCAGCGCAGCGGTTATCTTGCGGGCTGTTTCAACTTCTTCCCCAGACAATTCTGGATAACGGTGCAGTTTACGGCGGAACGCAGTCAGTTCTATTAGATCAGAATTTGTCAGCATGTGTCGCCCTGTTATTCAAGTTAGTCCCGATGATCACACTATTCCCAGATCAAACCGTGGGACAATCGCCATGCAATATCTAGTAGCATTTCAACCAACCGATTAAAGCTGAAATTGGATTCGTATCGGTAACGTCAGCTTCGCCCGCTTAGGCGACTTTCAGTGCAGAATGTCGCGAACTTCCGCCCTCCCAGACACACACTTTGGTCGACTTGTTGGTGCGCTCTGCCGTAGTGTTGTGACAAGGAGCAGGACATGCGGCAGCTGCGTGAAGATACACATCTGATACTGGACGGCGAGGTGCGGGTGTATCAGCGTGAGTGTCTAACAGGCAAGCCACACCTCACAATTGGCACAGGGGCCTAGTTTCCCACCAGAACACATTTGCGCGTGTGCGGGCGCGCGTGGCACAAGTAGCCAACCCGATCAATGATTGAACAAAAAGCAGTATTCAAAGGGTGGATAATTGGGTGGACAACAATATCCACTAATCCGCCAAGCCATTGATAAGAATATAATTTTAAGGATAAAATGGTGCCTAAACACGGACACTGGTTCCTTAGTACGTCCGGTTTGCTGATAGGCTTACTGATGAGCCACTTATGCCACCACTTGCACGAGACATACCCGCAGTGCCTGTGATGTTCATGCTGTCATCGGCTGTAACACCACCAGCAACTTGGCTCAGAGTACTTGCATATCATGAGTGCTACTTGTCTTCAGAAGAGGACTTCTGACGTGCAGGAGTATCAAGCAATCATTGTGGGTTAGGCGTCGATGTCTTGCCAGAAGCT
>Ga0206130_10008444_pt1 | contig 11050 bp, 9 predicted proteins | sample Helgoland_Spring_9_FD_148637 | JGI IMG/M metagenome (GOLD analysis project Ga0206130, IMG submission 148637) | Pelagic subsurface seawater microbial communities from Kabeltonne, Helgoland, North Sea - Helgoland_Spring_Bloom_20160512_1 | ecosystem: Environmental > Aquatic > Marine > Epipelagic ...
TACCATCATAAATAGTTGTGCCGGTTGCACTGTCAATTATTTCTATCAAATAAAGCGCCGACGATATTGCGGGTTGACTTTGGTAACCAATCTCACAGACTTCTTTATCTTCTAGAAGCACAAACGTATATTCATGAATTTCTGTATCGAAGAAGACTTCATCCGTGTGTTCATTCAAAATCATATTTTGAAAAATTGATTGAAATGAAGAAGAAGAATGATCACATGAACTTTTGACCTCCTGTTTTCGACAGGAAAGACCTATTATTAGAATGCTAAGAAGCCAAATGAAATTATTTAAACGATTTTGCTTCATGCATATTTAAACGACAGACAAGCCCTTTTATTGTCTATTACTGATGGAGGATTATCGAAGTTAAAGGTCTTATAATTATTTCACTAATGCGTGACAATTACGTATCTTGTTTAAAAAATGTGATGCCCAAACTGGTCTTTTCCTTATTTAATGTGTTCTTTTTCGGAGCCTCTTTTTGTTTCAGTCAAATGTTACGCGTCGGCCCCTATCTTCAAAATGCAAGCCCTACTACAATAACTGTTATGTGGGAGACAAGTAGTATTGATGAAAGTATTGTCGAATGGGGAAACACTTCTTCCTTCGGAAATACCGCTTTGGGAACATTTGTTTCTGGAAATGGCTTGTCAAAAGTACATACGGTTAAAATAACGGGGCTGACTCCTGATACTCGTTATTACTATAGAATTCACACAGATGCAGTTGTAGGTCAAACTTATGACTTTATTAGCCCTCCCCTTCCTGAAAGTGAAAAAAGCTTCAATCTTATTTCTATGAGTGATATGCAACAAGATGGGGCGCATCCTGAAGTTTTTTCTGATATCGTAAATAATGATCTCATTCCTTTCGTCAACGACCGTTATGGTAATAATAACGACCTCGCAAATGATATCGCATATGTTTTTATCCCAGGAGACCTTGTAACAACTGGGGGGAATTATCCATCTTGGAAAAGTACATTTTTCGATCCCGCACAGACCCTTTTTAACCATGTGCCTGTATACCCCGTAGCGGGCAATCATGAACAAAACTCGGAGAATTACTTTAGATATTTCAATTTACCAGAAAATGGAACAAACAACAATGATTACCTGGAGCATTGGTATTATACTGATTACTCAAATGTGAGGCTTGTTGGTCTAGAAACAAATAATGGATACCGCATCCAAGAACAGCTCGATTGGTTACAAGGTGTTCTAGATGATGCTTGTGCAAACGAAAACATAGACTTTGTTTTTGCACAACTTCATCACCCGCACAAATCAGAATTATGGATTGCTGGAAACACAGATTATACGGGTCAAATCATTGAAATTCTAGAATCTTTCTCAACAAACTGCGGTAAACCTAGTGTCCATTTTTTTGGACATACACACGGCTATTCGAGAGGTCAAAGTAGAGACCACCAACATTTAATGATAAATGTTGCCTCTTCTGGGGGGGCAATTGATAACTGGGGAGAATACGCACAGCAAGATTATAAAGAATACTCTAAAAGCACGGATGATTATGGTTTTGTGCTCGTGGAAGTAGAGGCTGGAGTAAGCCCACAATTTCTTTTGTCCCGTGTGAGTCACGGTAGCTTTGAAAATGGCATAGTAAACGCAGAAATCAGAGACACCTTTAGGGTGATGAAAAACAACATTCCTCCTAACCAACCAACAGGTCTATTCCCAAATGAGGGTGCTTCGCTCAACCCCGACTGCATCAAGTTTCTTGGTTCTAGTTTTAGCGATGAAAATGGTGGGTCTCACGGAGCGACACATTGGCAAATAGCGAGTGATAATAATTTTCAGAACCTTTTATATAACGAATGGTTTCAACATGAAAATTGGTATTTCGATGAAGATCTAGAAGCGGGGAATAGCCTTAATGAGAAAAAAATAACAGCACTAGCTGAAAATACTACTTACTTTTGGAGACTTCGTTACCGAGACAGAAACTTAGGTTGGAGCCCCTGGTCAACTGATATTTCGTTTAATACCACAAGCTCAATGCTTTCAGAAAACCTATTATTGAATGGTGGGGCTGAAAACGGCACAATGAATTGGACTGAGGTCTCTGGTTCTTTTGAATCTATTTTAAGTGGAGAATGCGCAGGTAATGATTCTCATTCCGGGGCCAGTTTATTTGCAGTTGGTGGCGTTTGTGAGCCGAATGCCTATGGAGAAGGGTATCAAGATATTTCATTGACGGACTTTACTTCGAGTATTGATAATGATTCTGCGGCAGTCAGTTTTGGAGGCTACCTTAGTGATTACGCTGGTTCTGATATCCCAGAGCTCAAACTTGTTTTCTTTGATGGCGCAGGAAATTTAATTTCAGAATCCGAAAGCTACTCAAACCAAACACCAAGTTGGACTTATATTCAGAATTCAATTCCTATCCCTAATGGCAGTCGAACTGTTCGTATGGTTTTAATAGGCACTAGAAATGCTGGGACTGATAATGACTCTTACTTCGATGATTTATTTATTCGGGTACAAAACGGCTTATTTGATTGTGAAGAGCAAACTTTAAGTGTCGGTAGTTTAAATAACACCTCTTTACTTGAGGTTTATCCTAATCCATCGACAGGTATTATTTCCTTTAATACAGACGAACAGCTGAAAGGTGTTTCCTATATCATTTTCAATTCAAAAGGAGCTGAAGTTTTCCAAGGACATTTTATGGATAGTGTTGAAAATGTAAATCTTTCATCGATCGGAAAAGGTGTCTATGTTGTAACTGTTCCTGGATTTGCCGTTAACAAACGATTTGTAATTCATTAATTTGCCAAAATTATAAGCCTTTTGAAAACCTATAACATCAAATTATTTCTTGTATCGTTGCTGTTTTTTTTAAGTGTACTTTTTAGTTTAAGCTCTGAATTTCCTAAGCAACAACTTCTTCAGCACCTAGGAACTTTATTGGTTTCATCGATATTACTTTTTGACCTTATAGTAAAACGCTTAAGCTTGCCTTCATTTATTGGTGTATTTCTATTTATTTTATTGCATATCATAGGCGCAAAATGGATTTATTCTTTTGTTCCTTATGAAAGTTTCTTTAGTGCTTTTGGGATAGATCTTAATGAGCTTTTAAAACTAAGTGGCCATAGAAACCACTACGATCGTTTTGTTCATTTTTCATTTGGAGTATTGATGCTTCCCTATGTTTATGAAGTCTTTAAACATCGAATTAAAAACAGTTTACTTTGTCTATTGCTGGCTTGGCTTTCCATTCAAACTTTCAGTATGATTTACGAAGTCTTTGAATGGCTTTTAACTGTTGTGATTTCTGGAGAGGCTGCAACCGATTACAATGGACAGCAAGGAGATATTTGGGACGCTCAAAAAGACATGGCCCTGGCCATGCTTGGTTCGAGTTTGGTATCAATTGTATACCTTTACAAACAACTAAAAAAACGAAAATGAAATTAATAATAGCCTGTGTTAGTGTTTTAATATCTCTGAATAGCTTTAGTCAAAAAATATTCTCTGTTGATTATGAATCTCGGGCAGATGTTAAGGTTTTTGTTGTTGATTATGAATCTCGGGCAGACTTACTCGTCCATAAGGTAGACTATGAATCTCGCGCTAAGGGTAATGATGGCCGCTGGTTTTTTGTAGATTATGAATCAAGGGCCGATAAAAAAATATTCTTTGTAGAATATGAATCAAGAGCCGACCTTAAGGTTTTCTTTGTGGATTATGAATCAAGGGCTGGATGGAAAAACACTAGTAAAAAGCATTTGTTATACTAAATCATGAAGTTATTATCGCGTTACTCAGGCGTGTTTTCAAGTCTTTATTTAATCTTTTTTTTACTGTTATTGGCTTGTCAAGAACACATGGAGGAAAATCCTTCAAAAGAGAAGATATCACAAGTAGCTGAACCTGAACATCTCATAGCGGAATTGCCTCAAGACTCAATATTTGAAATTGACGTCCCTGACGACTCTATATTAACCATACAAATTATCAATTCAATGGAACTTGATAGTTTTACAAGGTTCGCCTTTTACGAAACCATACAAATAAATAACACACGGTTTTGCCCCTCGGGTTTTGTTATAGAAACAAGCTCCCAGGGAGGTACACCATGTGAACAAATACAAGTGAGCAGCTTTGACAGAAATGCAAAAATTATTCAAGTTGTGCCGTTAACGCTGGGTTGCGATTGTCCTTCAGAATGCGAAGGTTGTGAATGGCAAAAATCCATAGATTGGCAGGACAATACCCATTTCAATATTAATGAAGAAGCGACAAATGTATTGAACTCAAATGAAGAACTTGCAAGACTTAATTATGAGGATTGCGACACAAAAACAACCTATTCAAAAACAGCGTGTTCCATCGACGGTCAAGGAGCAATAAATATAGGCCAGAAAAAAAACATAACCCGAAAAGAGGCACTTTTACAGGCGCTAAAAGGCAAGCACTCTTTGAGTGCAATAAGCGGTTTTTCGGGAGCCAATACAATGTATGATTATACCCAAACAAATCACGTTTGGAATGCGTTTGGATCTTCTATTCATCAAGCTAGAAGAGAGCCCTTTGATATAGCGCTTGATGCTGAAGAGATTTCTATTTTACAAGGACTACAAATTTCTGTTCAAAAGGATTTAAGTGTTGCTGTTATGGTAAATGACACCTCTATAATTTCGATTCCATTTAACCCTAATGGCCTACTCTTAGAGCTTTCACAAAAACCAGAAGCTTATATTATGGGAGTTCCTGATTCTCTAACTCCATCTACCACAGTAATTAATGAAGTACTTTATCTTGCTACAAAAGATCAGTTAGAGGGCAATGCGCTAAATCCAATCGACCTGGTTATCGGTATCGCCGATGCTTACACGCTAGCATTCAATGTCATTGAGAACCGATTTGAACTAACGCTTTTCTATGCGGACTGCTGCGACAATGCAATCTATTTGTTCAAAAATCAAAACAACTATTAGCATATGTCTGAAATTACACCCGTCAACATCCGTGATAAATTTAATGCGTTTAATAAAACCTGGACGCCACATATCATTGGAGAGCTCAACGAACAATACGTCAAACTCTGTAAGCTCAAAGATGAATTTGTATGGCATAGCCATGAACATGAAGACGAGCTGTTTATGGTTTTTGAGGGTTCACTTTTTATGGATTTCAAAGATCAAGATACGGTAGAAGTTAAAGCAGGTGAGATATTAATTGTTCCAAAAGGAATTGAGCACCGCCCTAGGACAAATGGAGAAATCGTGTTAAATTTACTTTTCGAGCCTAAAGAAACTAAACATACTGGCACCGTAAAAAGCACAAAAACCGTTGAGAAACAAGACTGGATCTAAAACCTACTTATTTAATATTAATAGAATTCAAACCATGAAATTCAAACATATTCTTTTGGGAGTTGCCTTACTTTTCACAAGTAGCAGCTTAAAAAGCCAAGAAATATACAACCCTCAAGCCCTCTATGATGCTCCTGGGGGAGTTTTTGATATTTCCTTTGTGCGCGAAATGAATCTCGTTTTTGAAGACCCTAATTATCACAGTGTATTGGTGAACTCCTTCTTTAATGCGCCTAGCTATAGAATTCCTGCCACACTCAACTTCGAAGGGGAAAGCTATGATAGCGTAGGAGTTCGATATAAAGGAAATTCAACGTTTTGTCTTCCAACAGATCAGGGGAATAGAAAGGTCCCGTACAACATTGAAATGAATCATTTTATACAAGGCCAAAAACTTGAAAACCTTAAAAAAATAAAGTTGGCCAATGCTTGGATGGATCCAACCTTTGCCAAAGAAATTACTGCATCACATATCTACAAAAAATACCTACCCAGTCCAGAGGTTAATTTATTGAAATTAAATGTACAAGGCAACTATCTCGGTATTTACGTAAATACTGAGTCTATTGACAAGCAGTTTTTACAAAAGCACTTTGGAGAAAAAGATGGCGTCTTTTTTAAATGTGACCCTGTACAGGTGTTTTGTGGAGAAAACACGGGAAATGGAAATCCAGATTTAAAATGGCTCGGTGCAGATAGCGCCAGTTATTATAACAGCTATGATTTAAAATCGGATAGGGGTTGGGGAGCACTGATGGAGCTTATAGAGAAAATCAACTTTGACTTTGATAATTTAGGAGAGGTCTTGAATATAGATCGAACATTATGGGCTTTTGCTGTTAACTCTTCCATCTTAAATCTCGATACCTACAACGGCTACTATGTTCACAATTATTATTTATACCAAACGGAAGATGGATTGTTTCAAATGATTCCTTGGGATTTTGACAATGCTTTTGCGGGTGCTATATTGGGCTGGGAATTTTTTGAGCCTGAAGTTGTGCACAATTATGATACCTATGGCAATCAATATTTTCCTAATGAAAGACCTTTACTTCAAAAGCTTTTGAATGACCCGCTCCGCAAAAAACAATACAATGCGCATCTTCGAACAATTTTAACAGAAACTCTACTCGATACCGCAACTATTCGTGGCGGAATAAACGAGCTTCATAACCTAGCATATAGTGCCGTTCAATCTGACTTCAATAAAGCATTCTCCATGCAACAATTCAGCTCCAATGTGGAAGAAGACCTTTGGACAGGTTGGGGTTTTGGGGGCATTCTATCTATGGTAGACGCAAGAAATAACTACCTATCCAACCTGTCAACCATGGTGCTGCCTGTACCAAACATTTCAAACATGAGCTTAAATAATGGTGTGCTTACTGTAGATGTGGAATTGGCATCACAAGTTGATGTGATGGCAACAACGAGCAATCACAATTCTAAGTTTGAAGCTTTTGAGATGTTCGATGACGGAACGAATGGAGATCTTATTGCTAATGACAATACCTATACCGCCTTTCTTCCATATGTCGTTTCAGGCGATGCCGTAAAGTTCTACATTCGCGCACAAAACTCTTCAAACATGAGTTTACTTCCCGAACGTGCAGAATATGAATTCTTTATTTATGACCCGAATGCAAGCATAGCAGACAACAACTTCAGCACAGTAGTCAATGTATACCCAAACCCAGCCTCCTCCATGCTGAACGTAAGCAGTAAAGAAACGCAAAAACTTCACTGTGAATTGTATTCGATGATGGGGGAAAAAGTCTTAGAAAAAGACTATTGGGGCGCTAATGCGAGTCTTAATATAGCAACGCTTCGTTCCGGAGCATATATTCTCAAAGTCAACGGACAAAGCTTTAAGGTCCTAAAAAAATAGCCAGTATTAATTTAGTTTTAATACTGTCAATGTTGATTTGGCAAGATGATTGCCTAAGTGCTTTTCGTAAATAAATAACTACTTTTAAATTTAACCAAAAAACAAAACATGAAAAGCTTGAAACTTACCGTAACATTCTTCTTTTTTTTGCTCGCATTTTTTAATTTTTCACAATCCAATACTCTAGTTGTTTTCTCGCAAGACCCAACACCATTTTACATAGTTCTTGACGGCGTCAAAAAAAATGAAGTTGCAGAAACGAGGGTTGTCGTTCCTGGTATCAGACAAACAAATAGTAATGTTCAAATCTATTTCAAGGATGAAAGCATAGCACCAATTACCAAAAATATTTGGTGGGAAGAGGGACATGAAAATGACGAGGTTACCTATCGTATTGTACCCGTAAAAAGGGGCTACAAGCTGCGTTTTTTCAGTACGGTGCCAAATAAAGTAACACCAACCCCACCGCCTACCACTGCAGTAATTGCAGGGAATACAGTTACGGCTCCTGCATCTTTAGTAGGATGTGTGAATCCTGTTCAGGACATAGGAAGCATTATGGGTGCCATTGACGATGAAAGTTTTGATGAAGGGAAAATGACTGTCGCAAAGCAAGCGACATCAAAAAAGTGTTTGACGGTAAATCAAATCAAACAAATCATGGATGAATTTAGCTTCAGCAAAAACAAACTTGACTTCGCTAAATATGGCTACACACGATGCTACAATCCAGATGATTATTATCAAGTGAATGCTGCTTTTGATTTTGACTCTGAAAAAAAAGAGCTCAACGAATACATAGCGTCAACTCCACTAGCCGCAGCTCCAGTAGCGTTAGTACCTCAGGAAACCCAAAATGTACAATCGACAACAACAACTGTTGTAACTGAAACCACAACAATAAGCAACAACGGCGATGCAAATTCAATTAACGCGAATACAAATAATACGGTGACAAATAGCAATGCGAATGTAAATGGCAATATGAATACAGGTGTTAACATGAATGTAAATTCAGGTACAGACAACACGAGTATGAATAATGCGGTGACAAACAGCAATACGAACGTAAATGGTAATATAAATACTGGTATTAACATGAATGTAAATTCAGGTATAGATATGAACGCCGGAGGAACTGTAAACAACTCGCCTGATATGGTTGGTGGCTCTATAAACATGAACATCAATATGAATGATGGGACAAACATGAATACGGGTAATGAAAACATGAATATGAATATGAACGTCAATGTAAATGATGGAAACATGAATGCCGTAAATCCTCCTAATAATGGAAATATGTCAATTAATATGAATATCCATGAGGGCCATACCAATACGGCCGTTCCTGTTAATGGGCAGGTGAATGTCAATATGAATGAAGGAAGCAATATGAATACGGGTAATGAAAACATGAACATGAATATGAACGTCAATGTAAATGATGGAAACATGAATGCCGTAAATCCTCCTAATAATGGAAATATGTCAATTAATATGAATGTCAATGAAGGCCAAACCAATATGGCCGTTCCTATTAATGGGCAGGTGAACGTTAATATGAATATGAATGATGCAGGCTTCAACAATGGTATGAATCAAGCAAACAACAATATGGAGGTGAACATGAATGTCAATGAATCGGTTACACCGAATACAACAAACAACGCTGCAGCATTCAACAATAACACGAATACCACCAATATAGACGTTAACGAAACCGTAACGACAACCGTAACGACAACTACAACCACAATTAACGAGACACCTATTGCTGCCGCTCCTGTTGTTGCCGCACCTGTTTCTTCAGGAGGGTGTGTAAACCCGGTTCAGGATATGGGAAGTATTATGGCTGCTATTGATGATGAAAGCTTTGACGAGGGGAAAATAATTGTCGCTAAGCAGGCAACATCAAAAAAGTGTTTAACTGTAGATCAAATCAAACAAATAATGGATGAATTTAGCTTTAGCAAAAACAAGCTGAACTTCGCCAAATACGCCTATAAAAGATGCTACAATCCAGATGATTATTATCAAGTAAATGGTGCTTTTGACTTTAGCTCGGACAAAGAGGAAATGAACGAGTTTATCAACGACCAGAATTAATAATCACGAACTCAAAATAAAAGACCTCATCAAAGAATGATGAGGTCATTGATCTCTATCTCCGAGAACATTTTGCGGCTACCCCGATCGTGGTAAAAACGACTCACGATTCGACCTTCAATGGCTACTGAGGTGCCTTTTGTACCATATTCATTTAGGACCTGAACCCATCTTCCCCAAGCCGATAGCGTATGCCAATTTTTGCGTGTTTTTTTAGCGCCTTGGACATCTAAATAGCTTTCTTGTGTGGTAAGGGTAAACTTCACCTGACGCCTGCCATTAGACAGCAGGTGAAGCTCTGGACTCGAATGAATTTCACCAATAAGGTGTACCAAGTTCATTACTCGGCTGCCTCCCCTTTGTATGGAGCAGACAACACCAAAAACTCATTGGCCTCAACCACGGTTCTGTTCTTGCGCTCACCGGCTTTGGTTTCGTAGGTTTGGTGCAAAAGACGGCCTTCCACCATGACCTTGCTTCCCTTCTCAAGTGCATCTCGCATCTTGTCGCCTAATGGGCCCCAAGCATTCACGTTGTGCCATTGTACCTGTTCGTTCCAGTCACCGTTTTTTTGTTTGTGACGCTGGTGGGTAGCCATGCTGAATTTTGTAATTGACTTTCCTGAGTCAAAGGAGACCGTTTCCGGATCTCTTCCTAATCGCCCGATTAAACTGACTTTGTTTCGTAATGCATTCATAATGTAAAAATTTAAAAGTTTAAAAAAATTGCTTGTCGCTAAATTCGACAGGACAAAATTGAGGGCAATGAAAAGCCATAAACGGTTCCTTGTCGTTTAGTGTCGATATTTAGTCGTTTGTAATTGATTAAGGTGCGAATACTTGATCTAATTTCTAGACGTTTGCACCATGAACAACCTCGAACAAGTCATTCAAAAAATGCGCATCAAGCGCTACAGTACAAATACAATTAACACCTATGTGTCATGCCTAAAGCAATTCTTTAACTATTTCAAGCAAGCAGACACAAAAGAACTCGGCAAAGAAGAGGTCATGTCCTATCTAGAACATTTAGTAAAAAAGGGCTATTCCAAGAGCGCACAAAACCAGCATATCAATGCGATAAAGTTCTATTATGAAAAACACCTTGGACACAAACGTACTTTCTATTTTATCGAACGGCCTTTTAAAGATCAAAGGATTCCTGTGGTGCTCAGCAAAGCAGAAACCCAAAGACTATTTCAGGCTGTTGACAACCTAAAGCACAGAACAATTCTATATACCATCTATGGTTGCGGGCTACGCATTTCAGAGCTGATCAACCTGCAAATGAGTGATGTAGATCGGGAACGCATGTGCCTATGGGTTAGAAAAGGAAAGGGAAATAAAGACCGTCAAATACCCATTTCGCCAAAGTTACTCGCGCTACTGGAGCGCTACTATAAATCCTATAGGCCCCAAGTATTCCTTATCAATGGACAACATGGCTTAAAATACTCAGCAGGGAGCGTACAAAAGATCGTTAAAGCCGCCTGTAAAAAAGCGTCTATTCAAAAGCATGTCACTCCACATACACTTCGACATAGTTTTGCTACACATCTTTTAGAAAACGGAACGGACTTGCGATGCATTCAAAGTATATTAGGGCATAACGATATCAAAACCACACAGATTTATACCCACGTCACATCAGCGCACTTGAATAGCATCAAAAATCCATTTGATGACATGGATCT
>Ga0206130_10008445_pt1 | contig 11050 bp, 6 predicted proteins | sample Helgoland_Spring_9_FD_148637 | JGI IMG/M metagenome (GOLD analysis project Ga0206130, IMG submission 148637) | Pelagic subsurface seawater microbial communities from Kabeltonne, Helgoland, North Sea - Helgoland_Spring_Bloom_20160512_1 | ecosystem: Environmental > Aquatic > Marine > Epipelagic ...
TTGCGAAAAGGTTAAACTTTTTAAACCATAAATTAATGCTTCATTTAGTTGACCCAGGTCCTTGTATATCACCCCTATGTTATTTAGAGAGGAAGCCATTCCACTTTTGTCTCCTATTTCTTCTCTTATTTCAAGACTTCGGTTATAATAAAATAAGGCTTCTTTTACTTGACCTTGCTTAATGTATATAACTCCTATATTATTAAGAGAGGAAGCTATTCCTTCTTTATCTCCTATTTCTTCTCTGATTTTAAGACTACGACTATAATAACCTAAGGCTTCTTTTACTTGACCTTGCTTAATGTATATAACTCCTATATTATTAAGAGAGGAAGCTATTCCTTCTTTATCTCCTATTTCTTCTCTGATTTTAAGACTACGACTATAATAACCTAAGGCTTCTTTTACTTGTCCTCTGCTATTATATAGGGCTCCTATATTATTTAGAGAGATAGCCATATCTGATTTACTTAATATTTCTTCTTCTCTTTTTTTAATGCTACGACTTAAATAGTCCAAAACTTCAATTGCTTCGCCTTGTCCATTCAAAGTTTCTATTATGTTATTTAGAGAAAATGCAATTTCTTTTTTATCACCCAATTCTTCCGATATTTTTAGGCTTTGGCTAAAATAACCTAACGCTTTTTTTGTTTCACCCTGAGCATTATATATGTACCCGATGTTGTTTAGTGCTGCTGCTAAAGATGTTTTAAGTCTTTTTTTAACTATTTCTGAATTATTTTTTAAAAGTGATTTTTCAGCAATAAGCTTTGATTTTTCCGATAATGACTTTAACGTGTCAATATTGTATACGTAAAGGATTTCTGATAAAGACAAATATGATACTACAAGAGACGTGTCATGGCTGTTTGGATCATTAATAACCGTGTTTAAGCTATCTATTTTGTATTGCTGCTGTTTACTAAAAACTTGAGAAAACCCACTAAATGCTATAAAAAACGATAATATGCAGATGGTGGCCTTCATACTGCTAATGTAAGTATTCTATTTCAGCTCCGTTGTGTTTTGTAAGAGAAGACCTTCACTTCAAAAAGTAAATAATGGTTTGATTATTTGGGTCAGAATTAATTTTTTCATAAATTGACTTTAAATTCTCACCGCTATGAAAGATATATTACTATTTAAAAAGTACGCTTCTAATAAATTATTGCCTATTCTTTACTGGACCGGTTTTGTTGCTATTTTTTCAGCCACGCCTACTTTGATAGAAATGTATGAAGATATGTTTGGTTTTGATAATGATGAGTGGATGGTTGAAAATTTGAAGTGGGAAATAGAAGAGGAAAAACATGAGATAGCTTATATCGAAAGTGAATTTGATCATGATGTTACGCAGTTAAAAAACGAACTAAAATCGGAATGGTTTTCAGAAGCTGATTATGAAGAAGAATTGAATTATCTAACGGAAAGACATGAAGAACAATTGAGTTGGCACAATGAAAATATCCAAAGAATGGAAGCAGATATGTTGTTCCATAAAGACATTCTGGAAAATGAAACTTCTGATTTAACATTATTGTTAATCATATTCATAGTTCTTCAAATAATATGGAGAGTCTTTTTAGAATGGTGGTTCCGTTGGTTTAACTTTTTAAATATCGAAAGAAAAGACACAGACAATAATGTTAGTGAAACCAGTATTGTTAAAGGTTTTGCTTCTCTAAAATTAAGTATAACATCTTCATATTATATTATACTTTACTATTTGTTAGCCTTAGGTGCAGTTGCCGGAGTAGTTTGGGTATTAATTGAGGCGCCATTATTGATAAGTCAAATGATTGAGCTCACATTATACCTTATTGTATTTGAAATGATGTTAAGACTATTTTTTGAAGCGAGAATTGTATTTTTTAAGTACTTAAAAAGGAATTAAAAAAAATAACACATCTATAAGGTTACATCAATTTTAACGCAAATCTGGTGTTATTTTTTTCTAATTTCCAATTATTATTTTGTTCTATCAAAGAAATTTTTACTTGGGAAAAGACATAGATTTGTGTTAAATGATTTTCTTTGGCGGTATCCCAATCCATTCTTTTTACAGCTAGTAAAATATCTAAAATGAGCTTTAATTTATTCATTAATTTTTGGAGCCCTTTGCTCAGATTTTTCAATCCAGTGAACTACAGTGCCAAAATTTTTGCCAATGTCTTCAATGTATCCCAGCAATGAGTCTCAATAAAATTTATTAGACAACCCTAAACCCTAACGCCAATAACACAAACATCATCAATCTGCTCTAGTTCGCCTTTCCAAGTTTCAAAGGCTTCCTCAATGCTTTTCTTTTGTTCTTCCATCGCTTTATCTTGAATACTTAGCAGCAATTCTCTAAAAGCTTTGGCCTTGAATTTCTTTTCTTTTTCTCCACCAAATTGGTCAATATACCCGTCTGAGAAGATGTAAATAGCGTCTCCTTTTTCTAAATCAAAACTATGTGTTGTATAGGGTACAGGTTTTTCAAACTGACCGATGGGTTGTTTATTTGCTTTTGTTTCAAGAACTTCGCCATTTCGGATGATCCATAATGGGTTATACGCTCCAGCATATTGTAGTTTCATCCTTTCAATACTGCACAAAGCGATGTCCATTCCATCTTTTACATCTTCCTCAGACTTCTCAAATTCATTTACAACTATTTCACGGGTTTTGTCCAATATCTCTCCTGGAATTGTTAATCCATATTCTCTAACACTTCTGTTTAGTCCGTTATTACAAACTACTGACACCATAGCTCCAGGAACACCGTGTCCTGTGCAATCTGCGGCAGCAAACAACACTTTCCCTTCCTGCTGATGCATCCAATAGAAATCTCCTGCTACAACGTCTTTTGGCTTGTATAGGATAAAGCTTTCCTGTAAGTATTCTTTTACTAATTTTGCCGGAGGTAATATAGCTGATTGAATACGTTTAGCATAAACGATAGAATCCATTATCTCTTGATTCTTTTCTTCCAACTCATGATGTGCCGATTCTACCACCTCTTTTTGCTGCTCTACTTCTGCTTTCTGTTGTTCAATTACCCCTTTTTGTTTTCTAGTTATTCTTAACCTATTAAACATAAACAGTAAGAAAATAACTACCAAGCCTAATCCTATTGAAATAGCTCCTGTAATAATTTGTTGTTTCTCTTTATCTTCTTGCTCAATAGCTAATATTTTGTTATTCGCTGCATCATCAAGCGTCTTTTGTTTTTCATACGCATATTTAGCTTGTTGTTGTGCAGTAGCTTTTTGCGTTTTTACGTTGTTCAAGCTATCTCTCATTGTAATTTGTAACTTGTACATATCTAATGCTTTTATTCCTTTGCCTTGTTTTTCATAAACTTTACTTAACAGGTTTGAAGCTTTTCTTATATTTACTGGAGAACCTATTTCTTTTGAAATGGCTAAACTTTCTAGGCCATAAATTAGAGCTTCCTTTACCTCTCCTTGTTTATTAAGTAAATTTCCAATACAGTAGAGACAAATTGTTATACCTGACTTATTTCCTATTTCTTCATATATTGTGAGACTTTGTTTGTAATAGTCCATAGCCTCTGTTACACCGCCTTGATCATTGTATATCGATCCTATATTAATAAGAGAAACTGCTACACCATATTTATAACCTATTTCTTCATATATTTTGAGGCTAGATTTGTAGTTGTCTAAAGCCTCGATTAATTGACCTTGAATCTTGTATATTCCGGCTGTATTATTGAGACAAGTCGCTACACCATTTTTATTGCCAGTTTCTTCATATATTCCAAGGCTAAGCTCATATTCAGCCAAAGCTTCTTCTATCTGTCCTTGATTTTCGTATATGAAACCTATATTGATACGAGACCCTGCAATTCCTTGTTTGTCATTTATTTCTTCTCTTATTTTCAGACTGCGACTGTGATAATCCAAGGCTTCTTTTACTTTACCCTGATTATTGTATAGAAATCCTATATTGTTAAGAACGCTCGCCATTCCTTCTTTACCTCCTATTTCCTCTCTTATTTTCAGACTGCGATTGTAATAATCTAAGGCTTCTTCTTGCCGACCTTGTTTATCGTATATACTTCCTATACTATTTAAACAAAGAGCAATACCTTCCTTATCTCCAGTTTCTTCAGTTACCTTCCAACTACCAAGAAAACAACCTAAGGCATCGTCTAGCTGGCCTTTTCTATTATAAACAACCCCAATGTTATTAAGTGCTGCTGCCAAAAATATTTTGAGACGCTTATTAACAATGTCCGAATTATTTTTTAAAAGTGATTTTTCAGCAATAATTTTTGCTTTCTCACATAAATATTTTAATGTATCAATATTCGAAATGTAGAGTATTTCTGATAATACCACATATGATGCAACTAAAGAGGTATCATGGCTTTTAGGGTCATTAATGACAGCATTTAAACTATCTATTTGGTATTGCTGCTGGTCACTAAAAATTTGGGAAAATCCACTAAATGCGCTAAAAAAAAATGAGATGTAAAAGATGGACTTCATACTGCTAATGTAGGGATTCTATTTCGGCTCTGTTGTGTTTTGTAAAATACGAGATTAAGTTTAAAAATTAAATACTATAAATTAATTAGATAACCTTAAACCCTAATGCCAATAACACAAACATCATCAATCTGTTCTAGGTCGCCTTTCCAAGTTTCAAAGGCTTCATCAATACTTTTCTTTTGTTCTTCCATAACTTGGTCCTGAATACTTAGCAGTAACTGTCTAAAAGCTTTGGCTTTGAATTTCTTTTCTTTTTCTCCACCAAACTGATCTACATATCCATCTGAGAAGATGTAAATAGAATCTCCTTTTTCTAACTTAAAACTATGTGTTGTATAAGGTTCAGGTTTTTCAAACTTACCGATAGGCTGTTTATTTGCTTTAGTTTCAAGAACCTCGCCATTTCTAATGATCCACAACGGGTTATAAGCTCCAGCATATTGCAATTTCATTCCTTCAATACTGCATAAAGCGATGTCCATTCCATCTTTTACATCCTCCTCAGACTTCTCAAATTCTTGGACAACTATTTCACGGGTTTTGTCCAGTACCTCTCCTGGAATTGTTAATCCATGTTCTCTAACACTTCTGTTTAGACCGTTATTACAAACAACACTAACCATTGCTCCTGGAACACCATGCCCTGTGCAATCTGCTGCAGCAAACAATACTTTGCCGTTCTTCTGTTCCATCCAATAGAAATCTCCTGCTACAACATCTTTTGGCTTGTACAATATAAAGCTTTCCTGCAAGTATTCTTTTACTAGTTTTGCTGGAGGCAATATAGCTGATTGAATTCGCTTAGCATAAATTATCGAATCCATTATCTCTTGATTCTTTTCTTCTAACTCATCATGTGCCAATTCTACCACTTCTTTTTGTTGCTCCACCTCTGCCTTCTGTTGTTCAATTAACCCTTTTTGCTTTCTAGTTATTATTAACCTATTAAACACAAACAGCAAGAAAATAACTACCAACCCTAACCCTATTGAAATAGCCCCTGCAAGAATTTGTTGTTTCTCTTTTTCTTCTTGCTCTACAGCTAATAGTATATCATAAGCTGCATCATCAATAGTTTTTTGTTTTTTGTATTCATATCTAGCTTGTTGCTGGGTAGCTGTCTTTTGGATCTCTTGATTGTAAATACTATCATGCATTTGAATATACAACTTGTACATTTCTAGGGCTTTCATTCCCTTGCCTTGTTTTTGATAAACTTCACTTAATAAGCTTGACGCTTGACTTATATTATCTGGAAAACCTATTTCTTGTGAAATTGTTAAACTTTTTCGACCATATTCCAAAGCCTCCATTAACTCGCCTTGATCATTGCGAATAATTCCGATATTGTTAAAGGATATTGCTATTCCTTTCTTGTCTCCTATCTCTATTTGAATAGTAAGGCTCCGGTTATAATAATCAAAAGCTTCTTTTACCTTGCCTTGGTTGTAGTATATTATTCCTATTCTAGTCAGAGAGGCAGCAATTCCTTTTTTATCACCCATTTCTTCCGCTATTCTTAGACTGCGATGATGATCATCTAAGGCCTCTTTTGTTTTTCCTTGCTTTTCGTGTATATCTCCAATATTGCCGAAAGCTGAAGCTATCCCTATTTTATCTCCTACTTCTTTTTTTATTGTAATACTGCGCTTGTAATAATCTAGAGCTTCTTCTAGAATTCCTTGTTCTTTATAAATATACCCAATGTTGCTAAGAGCTGTTGATATTGATTTTTTGTCTCCAATTTCTTTAAAATTTTTCAAACTTTTGTTACTATACTCGAGAGATAATTCGATATTCCCTTTTCCTTGATTCAGATAACCCAACCAAGCATAACTTTCAGATTTACCAAATAGATAGTTCAATCTCTCACTTATCTTCTCTGCTTTCTTACAGATTATTATAGCAGTGTCAGGGTTGCTTAAATAATAATAGTTGATTATTTCAAAATAAGTTAAAACTACCGTTGTATCGTGACTTTTAGGATTAGCTATTATTTTGTTCAAGCTATCAACCTGATATTGTTGTTCATTACTGAATTGAGCAACTCCTTGAAAAGCGATTAGAAATAGTATTATGTTGATGCTGTTTTTGATACAGTAAATATAGCTATAAATATTAAGAGAAAGTAACCATATTCTATTAGACAAAACGTTGTTTGTAAACGTCTCAAAACGAACATTGAAGCAAAAAAAAAGTATATGCCTATATCATAGTTGTCTTATTGATAAGGTAAAATAAGGATCAAATTTTTTCAATTACCAGAACCTGATAATTTAATTATAGTGTATTTTTGAGAAAAACTTAATAGATGAATACTTTTTCAATTGCCATTCATGGTGGAGCAGGAACTTTGGTAAAAGGAATTATGACCACTGAATTAGAGAAGCAATATAAATCAGCTTTAAAAGAAGCGCTTGATGCAGGATATTCAGTTTTAGAAAGCGGAGGAACTTCGGTTGATGCCGTGGAAAAAGCGGTTGTCGTTTTGGAGGATTCACATTTATTTAATGCGGGTAAAGGTGCGGTTTTTACTGCGGATGAAACCCATGAAATGGATGCTTCTATTATGAATGGAAAGAACTTAAATGCGGGTGCTGTGAGTCTGATTTCTGGAATTAAGAACCCTATTTCATTAGCATATGATGTTATGGAAAAGAGTGAGCATGTTTTTTTAGCTGGAGAAGGAGCAATTCAATTTGCTAAAATGAATAATTTCTCCATTGAACCCGCAGCTTATTTTTATGATGATTTCCGCCATAAGCAATGGCTTGAAATAAAAGATACAGATACTTTTCAGCTGGATCATTCCAAGAAAAAAGACAGTAAATTTGGAACTGTTGGCGCAGTTGCTTGCGATCTGGATGGAAATATTGCTGCAGCAACTTCTACAGGCGGAATGACAAATAAACGTTTTGGAAGAGTCGGAGATAGTCCTATGATTGGAGCCGGGAATTATGCCAATAACAAAACTTGTGCTATTTCCTGCACAGGTAGTGGTGAGTTTTTTATAAGGGGTGTTGTTGCCTATGATGTAGCTTGTTTAATTGAACATAAAGGACTGTCTTTATTAGAAGCTGCTAACGAAGTAATTCATAAAAGAATTCTAGAAATTGGGGGTGATGGCGGTTTAATTGCAGTTGATGCCAAAGGAAATGTTGCTATGCCTTTTAATACAGAAGGAATGTACAGAGCCACTAAATCATCAAACGGAAAAGAAGAAATTTCTATTTATAAATAGCGTTGTAAGTTCTACTGGAATTCGGAGAGCTAAATAAAAGGTGCCTCGATTGGTAATACCTTAACAATTCTATTCTTGATGTCAAACTGATCACTATTTGATAAGACATGAACTTTTAGATTTGCTATTGTCATTGGAACTCCCTCGTCAAGGATTTTCTCGTTATTATGTGTTAATGAAGTTCCATCAAAAATAATTGCCATTCCAGAACCAATTACGGTACAATCTTTTCCATTTTTAATAATCATCCCTGTATCCTCTGCCAATCCGATTCCAATTAAATTTGGAAATTTTGCCACAGCTTCCGATTGTCTTCCAAAACGGCCACGTTTAATAAAATGCGTATCAATAATCAATTCAGGGATCAAGCCCAATCCTTTGTACATAGTAACAGCGCCTTTAAAAAATGCTTCAGAAGCGCTGCCGCCAGCAATCATTTCATTAGCCATAGCCATTGCTCCAGCACTTGTACCAGCAATTACAAAACCTTCTTCGTTTTTGTATCGATCTGCTAAAATAGCATGAATTGTTGTTCCGCCAATTTTATTGGTGATGTTGGATTGATTTCCGCCAGAGAACATTACACAATCTGCATTTTTAATTAACTCAATTGAAGATTTTTTTTCAGCATCTACCTTACTCCTAATATCAAGAACAGAAATATTTTCACACCCTAAAGTAGAAAATGCTTCTAAATAATTTTCTCCAACTTCAACAGGAATACTTGACGCAGTGGGTATAATTACGATACTTGCTTTAACTCCTCCTGCCTCTTTTACAACATGATACAAAATTCCATCATCAATAAAGTCAAGGGGATAAGCTTCTTTTTCTACAAAACCTTTATCTTCATTTCCGCCAATTGGAATTAACGTTCCTTTAATTTCCTGCATAAATTTCATTTTAAAAGACAAAAATAAACTAATTTTCTTCTTTTAAAATGTATATATTTATAATCTATCAGCGTATAAACAAATAACCGAGTATGAAAATAAGAGAAATCAATGCAATGAGAGGGCCAAACTATTGGTCAGTTAGAAGGCACAAGTTAATCGTAATGGTATTAGATCTCGAAGACATGGAAGAAAAGCCATCAGATAAAATAGAAGGTTTTGCAGATCGATTAAAAAAAATGTTTCCCTCAATGTATTCTCACAGATGCTCTGAAGGTTGTGAAGGTGGCTTTTTCATGCGAGTTGATAGAGGAACTTGGATGGGACATATAATAGAGCACATAGCGCTTGAAACTCAAACATTAGCTGGTATGGATACTGGTTTTGGAAGAACTCGCGACTATGGAGAGTATGGTGTATACAATGTAGTTTTTTCTTACATGGAAGAGTCTGTAGGAAAATTTGCAGCAAAATCAGCTGTTAAAATTTGTGAGGCTTTAATTGCAGGAGAGGATTATGATCTAGCCGATGATATTCAAACAATGCGTGAATTACGCGACGAAGATCGTCTTGGACCCAGTACAGGTTCAATTGTGGCAGAAGCAGAATCTCGTGGAATCCCATGGATTCGCTTAAATAAATACTCATTGGTTCAGCTAGGGTATGGAGCTAATCAAAAACGAATTCAAGCTACCGTAACAAGCGAAACAAGCAGTATTGGTGTAGAATTAGCATGTGATAAAGAAGATACAAAGTACCTTCTTGAACAAGCAGAAATAGAAGTTCCGAAAGGAGATATAATACGAAGAGAAAGGAGTCTAAAAGAATCTTGCGAATATGTTGGTTACCCATTAGTTATAAAACCGGTGGATGGTAATCATGGTAGAGGGATTACTGTGGACATTCAAAATTATGATGACGCCTTAGAGGCTTTTTGTCATGCTAAAAATAGCTCAAAAAGTGGAGCTATTATTGTTGAGAAATATATCGTTGGTGATGATTACAGATTACTTGTGATAAATAATCAATTAATAGCAGGTGCCGTAAGAACACCAGCACATGTTATCGGAAATGGAAAATCATCTATACAAGAACTCATTGATGAAGTGAATAAAGATCCGCGTAGAGGTTATGGACATGAAAATGTACTTACTCAAATAACTGTTAACGAGTTAACGGAATTGATTATCAAAGATGCTGGATACACTTTAGAATCTGTTATTCCCAATGGTGAAAAATTAATTCTAAAAGACACTGCAAATCTTAGCACTGGAGGAACAGCGGAAGATATAACTGACATTATACATCCCGCAAATGTGAGTATGGCGGAAAGAATTTCAAAAATCATTGATTTAGATATCTGCGGAATCGACATAGCCACTACGGATATTTCAAAACCGTTATCAGAAACTGGAGGAGCTGTACTTGAAGTAAATGCAGGTCCGGGTTTTAGAATGCACTTAGCTCCAACAACTGGACTTCCTAGAAATGTCGCAGCTCCAGTGATCGAGAAATTATTTCCTCAAAAAGGAGATACAGGTAGTATTCCAATTGTTGCCATTTCTGGAACCAACGGAAAGACAACCACAACACGTTTAATTGCTCATATTGCCAAAATGAGAGGGTACCGTGTTGGCTATACAACAAGTGATGGTGTGTATATTCAAAACAGATTATTAATGACAGGTGATTGCACAGGGCCAGCAAGCTCCGAATTTGTTTTGCGGGATCCTACAGTAAACTTTGCAGTTTTGGAATGTGCTCGCGGAGGTTTGCTAAGGGCGGGTCTGACTTTTAAAAAATGTGATGTAGCAGTAGTTACAAACGTTGAGGCGGATCATTTAGGGTTAAAAGGAATTCATACAATTGACCAACTAGCAAAAGTTAAAGCAGTTGTTCCAGAAACTGTAAGTGCTGACGGCTATGCTATTTTAAATGCGGATGACGATTTAGTTTATAATATGCGACGCAATCTAGATTGCAACGTTGCCTTATTTTCTATGGACGAAAACAATCCTCGTATAAAAGCTTTGCAGCGTTTAAACGGAATTACTGCAATTTATGAGAATGGATATGTAACTATATGCAGAGGTGAGTGGAAAATGCGTTTAATGAAAGCTGAAAACATTCCGCTAACCTATGGAGGTAAAGCCAAGTTCATGATTAAGAATGTTTTAGGAGCTATTTTGGCTGCTCATGTTCAAGGGATAAGCAACGAAGACATTAAAGCAGCATTGGAAACATTTATCCCCTCTTCTTCTCAGACACCAGGTCGTTTGAACTTATTTAAGTTCAACGATTTTAGTATACTTTTGGATTATGCACACAACCCGGCTGGAATGCGGGCGCTAAAAGACTTTGTAGATCAAATAGATGCTACTGTAAAAGTTGGAATTATTGCTGGAATTGGTGAT
>Ga0206130_10008447_pt1 | contig 11048 bp, 12 predicted proteins | sample Helgoland_Spring_9_FD_148637 | JGI IMG/M metagenome (GOLD analysis project Ga0206130, IMG submission 148637) | Pelagic subsurface seawater microbial communities from Kabeltonne, Helgoland, North Sea - Helgoland_Spring_Bloom_20160512_1 | ecosystem: Environmental > Aquatic > Marine > Epipelagic ...
CGCGTTTGCATCCTCTATACCTGCCTGATGTACGGTGGCGTAAATATCGCCGTTGAAAGGGTTTAAAGAGTTTGCTGTCTGACCCGATAGTGCATCGCGATATTCGCCGTCTATGAAAAGTTTATATTTGGTCATTGAGTCCTCTATTCTTTATTGCTTTAGACTAGGCTTTGAGGCGACTAAATACTTTGCGCGCGTTGCCTTCGAATATATTATATCGATCTTCGTCGTTTAGTTTTGTGTTCGCATCAATATAACGTTTTGTATCATCAAAATAATTGTCGGTTTCTGGGTCAATACCGCGCACAGCGCCAATCATTTCGGAGGCAAACAATATATTGTCAACCGGGATAATATCCAGCAATAGATCAATCCCTTTTTGGTGATACACGCAGGTATCAAAATAGACATTGCGCAACATTACTTCGTTTAAATCACCCAAACCTTTGTCTTGGGCGATACCACGAAAGCGCCCCCAGTGGTAAGGAACGGCGCCACCACCATGAGGAATTATAAATTTTAGATCAGGAAAATCATCAAACAAATTTGAGTACATCAATTGATCAAATGCAGTAGTGTCTGCGCCTAAATAGTGTGACCCCGTTGCGCTAAAACAATCATTACATGATGCACTCACATGAATCATAGCAGGCACATCTAGCTCGACCATTTTTTCGTAAAATGGATACCATGATTTATCATCTAGGCGAGCGTCTTTCCAAAATCCCCCAGTCGTGTCAGGGTTAAGGTTAACGCCAATAAAACCCATCTCTTCAACGCATCTAACCATCTCACCGATACTCTTAGATGGGTCCACGCCAGGCGATTGAGGAAGCTGTGCGACAGGCGCAAAGTTTTCAGGAAACAAATCACAAACTCGACGAATTATATCGTTTTGGTGTTCAGTCCAATACTTGCTGGTGTGCTCATTGCCGACATGATGCGCCATCCAACTTGCTCTTGGCGAAAATATGGTTAAGTCGGTGCCTCGCTGCTTTTGTAGCTTAAGCTGGTTCTGTTCAATGCTTTCGCGTAACTCGTCATCAGTAACACGCATTGCGCCTTTGCTACCTACGTAACTGGGGTCCTTTGCCAGTTCGGCTTTTTGCGCTTCTCTCCACTCACCCACTCCTGCAGGCGTAGTCGTGTAATGCCCATGGCAATCAATAATCATGGTGAATCTCTAAGGTTTAAATTATTTATTTTCAAGAATCGTCAAACCGTACCCTGTGTTAGAAACAGGCACATGATAAAAGCGATACTTTTCTTCAACTTGGTCGTCCATAGCACCGCGCATGATCAACCACATAATCATTTCAATGCCTTCAGAACCAGCCTCACGGATAAAGTGAGTGTGTGGTTGCTTGGCAAGCTCGGCGGGATCGCTAACCAACGAATTCAGAAAATCAATATCAAATTCTTTGTTTATTAAGCCCGCACGCTCGCCTTGTAACTGATGAGACATGCCGCCCGTGCCAAATACGGCCACGGTTATATCCTCACCGAACGAATCAATGGCTTTGCGAAGCGCCTTACCTAATTGATAGCAGCGGTTTGCCGTTGGTGGCGGGTATTGAATAACATTCACTGCAAATGGTATTACCTTGCAAGGCCATTCGTCTGGCTGATCGTAGGCGATAGACAATGGAACGGTTAGCCCATGATCAACATCCATTTTGTTACTAATAGTCAGATCGAACTCACTCAGAATGAGTGACTCTGCTATATGCCATGCAAACTCTGAATGCCCTTGCACACTGGGTACTTTACGCGGTCCATAACCCTCATCGGCCGGCTCAAACTCATCGACGACGCATGATCGTTATAAACGATAAAACAAACATCTGGCTTGTTCTGCTTGATCCATTCCTTACAAGGCTCGATTCCAGCAAAAAAATCCTTCCAGTAATCTTCACCCTGCTTACCATGATCAACGGCAGCGCCAATTGCCGGCACATGCGCGGTGCCTATTCCGCCGATTATTTTGGCCATTTTGGATACTCCTGCACTTCGTTAGTTTTACTGCGATTATTTTCAATCGAACGACCACCCGCCAACATCATGTCTCGAAACTCTTCAAAACTCATGCCGTTACCTGACATGGCTGCGCCCGCGTGTTGCATCGACAGCCCATCAAAAATTGCCAATTTGAAGGTATAGTAGATATTCCCTCCCAAGCGGAGAAGCCCGAGAAAATCTCTATCCAATATCGCCTTGCTCTGCTCTGCAGTCATAGGAAATTGCTCCAAATATTTAGCTTCGTCTGCACGAAATGCATCACGGTTATCAGCCTTATTCAAAGACATACAAAACATATTTAGGTGGTAGCCCTTTCGGGAATGTTGACCATCTAGGATGTAAGTCCCCGGGATGTCGTCATACTCTCTAGGTTCTCTCATATTAGCCTCTAGGTTCTCGCATAATTTTAAAAACTTCCTCAGATAAGGTTCGTTCGTTTACTGTTATGAATGTTTATCAAAATCCTCTTCAAGCTACTTCTGCTTGAGCTTGCTCTGGGTACTTACCCATCATCAAAAACAACACCATTGATAGAACACACAGACCAATGGAAACGGCTAAGATTAAATCGTAGCTTCCAGTACTTTCGGCCGAGCCACCAAAAATAACCGGAGCTATTCCAGCGCCTACGGTAAACGCCGCATAGATGCCACCAAAGATCGCGGCATAATGTCGGGGACCAAAATAGCGCCCTGTTAGATACGCCATCATATCGAGCTCCGCGCCTGCCGCTAGACCAATACATATCGCAACGAACACCGCAGTGGTATAGCTCACATCGCCGCCGAGCAGTAGATACATACCAATAGCAGGCAATGCAAAAAACACACACGCGACGCCTGGTGCCCAAAACCGATCAACTAACACGCCAACGGCAAGTCGACCGAATATAACTGTGATACCCATGATTGACGCGATGCCCGCAATGGTTGGCCGGTCTAGTCCTTCTGCGCCCATAATTCTTTCGAAATTCGAGAGCAAGCCAACAACCACAATCACAGTCGAAAACAACACGGCGCTAAGAATCCAAAACTTAGTAGTACGCATTGCTTCCTTGCGCGTAACTCCCCATCCCGCTGAAACCGAGTTGCCCTTATCTACTTCCTCGCCCTCTTTTTGTTTGAATAAGAAAAACACAATTGGCAGCGATATGGCCAAAGCTCCAACACCGATTGCTTGATACGCTGCACGCCAACCATAATCAGAAATAATGCTTTCAACTAAAGGCGGCAAAATAAACGCACCAATTCCAGTACCCGCCATCGTAATGCCAATGGCTTTACCACGGTGTTGTTTGAAGTACCCGTTTAGTGCCGCCGTCCAAATAATCGGCAATGACGATGCGGCTAAGATCGACAAAAATGCCCAGCTCAGCAACCAAAAAATAAAGTTGCCGTTATTAATGGATATCAGAAAGTAACCGAGCGCATGACCTACAAGGCCTAGCATGCCGATTTTCTTTAAACCGATTTTTTCAGCTAACGAGCCTACTAGCGGCGCTGTAAGTAAACCAGCGCACATCATTACTGTAAAGCCTAGAAAAAACTGGGGCGGAGTCCATCCGAACTCTTGCGTAACGGGACCAACAAAAAATCCCTGCGTATAATTTGTAATCGTAATTAAGCCACACAGGGTGCCAATTACTGCGGCGACTAGGGTCCCCCACCCTTCTTTAAATTCGTTCATCTATATCACCACAACTATTTTGGTCGTAATTATTATTATTTAGAAATTAAGTCTAACCATTAGCTGGCGATAAAAGAAATCAACTATTCTGAAATAGTCATGAATTCTGCAACACGACAAATTTCACTATTAGTCATATCAATTTCAGTAAAGTGCTCATGAGACCTCGTAGAATCGCGAGTATGAAACAAGACCGCAAATCGGCCGTCAGAGAACTGCAAGTACTCTCCGTGCACAAAATCAGTCCTCACTATCGCAGGATCACTTTAGGTGGAGAGAAGCTTTTAGGCTTTCCCGCTGATGAAACAGGCGGGTACATAAAGTTACTTTTTGAAGACTCAATATCTCAACTACCTTTGTTGCGCACTTACACAATCCGCAACACACGCATTGATCAGCTCGAAATTGATGTGGATTTTGTTTTGCATGAAGACGGCGGGCCAGCCTCATTATGGGCCGAGCAAACCGAAGTCGGCGCTATCATAAAAGTCGGTGGGCCAGGGCCAAAAAAACTCGTTGACTTAAACGCTGACTGGTTCTTGCTCGCAGGAGACATGACAGCACTGCCCGCCATATGCGTGAACCTGGAGCAACTGCCGGAAGATGCCCAAGGGCACGTCTTGCTGGAGGTTCCGAGCGAACAAGATATTCAGCCTATAACCATGCCGTCAGACATGGCTATCGAATGGATAATTAACCCACAACCAGGGCAGAATCCAGACCTACTTGTTGATGCTGTTAAAGCTATACCGTGGAGAACAGGTATACCAGGAATATGGTCAGCCTGCGAATTTAAGGCGATGAAAGAACTTCGTAAATATTATATGAAGGAGCGCGGCATCGACCGCAAGCAGTTCTATATCTCTAGTTACTGGAAACACGGCGTCAGTGAGGATGAGCACAAACTGGTTAAGCAAAATGATGCCAAAATACAGACTGGAAGCTAAAAAAAAGTGTCGCGGAAACTCGGCGGCACTTTCTTTGCAGTTCTGCAGATCGCGGTTGGGCTAATTATTGCTAACGCTATTAGACTCGTTAGACCTGATCGCCCCCACCGCAGACCAGGTTGAAACACTGTACGGCACGAAATAAGTCAAAATGACTTTGGCAAGATCCAAGCTTGTCATCGACACAGGTAGCATTTTGTCGCCATGATTTATTAGCGCCAAAATAGTTCCTACAATAAGTGCTACCCTAATTGCTCTGGGCAGCACTCGCTGAGACAAAGCAATCGTTAAAAAGCTTTGTTTTGGGAGTGTATCGTTTGAGTGAAACATAACTTATTCAGATCGCCAATCAAGCAAGAGGATAGTTTACAACCCGTTCATTCCCGTCATGACGTGGGCAAACATACCGCCATCACAAGGAATGTTCGCGCCGCGAATCCAAGCACTGGCATCGCTGCACATAAATACGGCAACCGGGGCAATGTCTGTCGGCAAACCCGCTCGATCCATAACTTTCATATCTTCTTCCGCTCGCTCGCCTAAGGTCTCTAAGAAATCCTTTAGGATAGGCGTCTCAACAGGACCAGGGCTCACGCAGTTCATACGGATCCCTCGCTCTCGCCATGTCCAACGGTTTTGCATTGTCCATGCGATCAACACTTCTTTAGCAAAAAAGTAGCTGCGCTCATCATCCACGCCTAACTCTTCACAAACTTGCGCCAAGTTCTCGAACGTCGCTTTAGTTTGAAAACCTTTAATCTGGTCCACAGCGTCGGGCCAGCCCAATCCTGCCAGAGAAGCTATATTTACAATTGCACCACCATCACTCATTTTTTCGATGAGACTCATGGTCAACATTTGCAAACCCAACACATTGACCTTCATTACTGGCAGAGCACCCGCCGTTGGCGGCAAGCCGGCAATGTTGCACAAGCCATCAATACCGCTCGGGATTTCTGCGGCTGCATTGGCAATGCTGGCAGGGTTGGACAGGTCGATTTCGATGTAGTGGTCAACATGCTGTTCAGGTTTGTTTCTATCCAAGCCGATTACCTTGGCACCCACCGCTTTCAATTGCTTCGCAGTTTCGGCGCCGATGCCTGACGCAGCGCCCGTTACTACGATTGTTTTTTCTGAAAGGTCAAATAAAGACATAATCTTCTCCAAGTTTTTATTGTTCTAATCTAGCGGATATGGGTAACCATGAGCAATGGAAACTGATTCTGTCGTCATGCATAAAACAAGACAGTGCTGCGGCCATGCGGCGCATTGATCTGAACTGAACTGAATAAAAGCACATTATTCTGTTGGTGAGGCTCCGACGTCTCGAACGCGAAATTCGCCCTCTGGGAGCACCACATTATTACTTTCTACGTACTCCCGCCATAGACCAAGCATCTCGGCCAATTTCTGAGGCTCTTCGGACGCCAGATCAAATTGTTCTGCAATATCATTTTCGAGGTTATAAAGCTGCCAATCACCATTGCCCATGGGCGGTGGTTGATTAACAATCTTCCAACTGCCCGCTCTTAAGCCCTGTTTACCCCATATCTCACGGGCCACAACTTTTGAGCTACTAGTCGACGCCTCGATTGAATTTCCATCACTCATTAACTCGGGTAAAAATGAACTACCTGTTACTGGCACTTGATCTGCCTTCACTTTTGGGGCTTGTGCATCAACCCCAGCCAGCTCGAGAAAGGTTGGCATAATGTCTTCGATTCCCGCCAACACGTTACTTATCGATGATGACGACTCAGGTAGCAAGTGCTCTGGCATTCGCAAAATCATTGGCACTCGAATTCCACCCTCTGACGCGCTACCTTTAGAATGCTTATAGGGCGTATTGCTGACTTCAGCCCATTGTTTTCCATAAAGAATAAATGAATCAGGCTGACCCGCATTCTCATAACTATTGTTGAATGTGTTCGCCCAATCTCGAACTGCTGGCGGCGAAGTATCGTTACCCCAAGGACTGGCACCGTTGTCTGACAAAAACACAATCACCGTATTCTCGTACAATCCTTTGGATTTTAGATAGTCAACCAAGTTGCCAATATTTGCATCCATGTCGTCGACCATAGCGGCATAGATTTCCATTTTTTTAGCACTGAACTGTTTTTCTTGTTCGGAGAGCGCGTCCCAATCAGCGCCAAAAGGTGCCATGTCGTTCGCCTCAGACACTATCCCTAGGGCTTTTAGTTTAGCTAGCCGCTGACCACGAACTTCCGCCCAGCCCTTTTTGTAGGTTTCAGCGTATTTGCCGTCATACTCTGGCGGAAGCTGTAACGGCCAATGCGGTGCCGTAAACGACAGATAAGCGAAGAATGGATCTTCACTAGCGCCACCATCCTCGATGTTTTGAATTATTCGATTGGTGTAATAGTCGCTGCTAAAGAAGCCTTCTGGCGCACGATTTAATAGCTTGCCGTTATCTCTATAAAGAGCCTCGGTTCGATGCATATCCGGACCAAAGCTGTTGTCGTAGTGACTGCCTCCCCCAGACAATAATGCAAATGATTTATCGAAACCTCTTTCGGCTGGGCCGAGCGCTTTGGTCATACCCAAATGCCACTTACCCGCCATATACGTTTGGTAACCACCACTCTTAAGGGCATCGGCCAAGGTAAGAACCCGCTCATTGAGATAGCCTTCATAACCAGGTATACCCAATTGATTGTCCGCGAGGGTTTCATCCATGTTGCCTAAGCCCGCTAAATGATTGTCTGCACCAGACATCAACATGGCTCTAGACGGCGAGCACGTTAGCGATGCGTAAAAGTCCACCATTTGAGTGCCTGACTCAGCTAAAGCATCAATATTGGGAGTTTCGATTTCTCCTCCAAATGCCCCAAGATCGGAATACCCTAAATCATCAGCGATGACAATAAGTAGGTTTGGTTGCCCAATGGTCTTCTCAGGACCATTCGAGCTATGCTCTTTGGCAGCTAGGACTTCTGTTGCATCGTTAGTGTTTTGCTCGGCGCACGCGCACAGCGTGAGAGCCATCGCCCCTACCACAATGACACGACTTACAATTTTGACTGAAAGAACCCCACTAGTAATACTGGAGATGGTTGGTCTTTGCATAACTGCTTCCCTTCGGGTCGAATACTTACGACAGGTAGTCTGTCAGGTGTAATCGCTTGCGCGCGATTATAGTCGCCCAGCATAATGCCTGGATGCCACTAAAATCGATATTTTTCTATATTAGTCATGACCTTTAATCGTTTTGGAATGTTCTCAAATGACGCAGGCGAAGTAAGCTAAACTTGCCTTGTGAACACCTTTGGTTTAGCAACACCATTGCGTTAAGAGCAAAAAGGCCTTCAAATAACTTAAGTAACTATTACGCACTATAGAATCAATACTATGAACATCGTATTAGCGGGAATTGGCGCGTTTGGGCTCAAGCACTTAGATGCTATCCAAAATATTGAAGGCGCAGATATTCTCTGCTTGGTTGATCCTGATTTAACTAAGGCCGAAAAAATCGCCGAGGTTTATTCGGTTAAACACACCGCATCAAATTTAACCGAAGCTCTCGCCCTACCGAACATAGATGCAGTAATTTTATGTACGCCGACTCATCTACATGCTGAACAAGCTCTACAATGCATGAACGCAGGCAAGCACGTGCAAGTTGAAATACCGGTAGCCGATAGCGCACAGGATGCGCTGGCCGTCGCCAAGTCCCAACGCGAGACTGGCTTAGTTTGCATGGTTGGCCACACACGAAGATACAACCCCTCGCATCAATGGATACACAACTCTATTCAACGAGGGGAACGTTCGATTCAACAAATGGACGTACAGACCTACTTTTTTCGTCGATCCAACATAAACGCGAAGGGCGAACCACGTTGTTGGACTGATCACTTACTATGGCACCACGCGGCGCACACGGTTGATTTATTTCAATATCAAACGGGCGAACCCGTGATGATAGCCAATGCCATTCAAGGCCCAATCCACCCTGATTTAGGCATTGCGATGGATATGTCAATTCAGTTGAAGACCCCGTCTGACAAGATATGTACTCTTTCATTGTCTTTCAACAACGAGGGACCTCTAGGAACATTTTTCCGCTATATCTGCGATAGCGGTACATTCATCGCGCGCTATGACGATTTAGTCGATGGCAATGAGGAAACCATTGATGTCTCCAAAGTTGACGTATCGATGAATGGCATCGAACTGCAAGACCGTGATTTTATCCATGCGATAAAAACCGGCACTGAGCCCCGAGCCAGTATTGTCAATGTTTTACCGTGTTACCAAACCCTACATGAGCTCGAACGCTCTCTCGGAAAGAACTAATAGTCCGTGCTTACAATTAGATTATCTAGAGCTTGGGCTTTATAGGTCATCCAAGCTATCCAAATATTCGAATCCAGCCTCTTCCAGCCGTGGGCGCATATTATATATGTCCAAACCAAGCTTGCCAGACTCAAGAACTATACGCTTTCCTTCTTCGGCTTTCTCGCGCTTAATTCCTGCTTCTAATACCTGCTGAGCGACCGTGCGCTGCACTACAACGACACCGTCGTCGTCAGCCACTATGACGTCACCAGGCGTGATTAGCTGCCCCGCACAAACGACGGGGACATTAACTGCGCCTAGAGTGTTCTTTACCGTGCCTTTGGCTGATACCGCTTTCGACCAAACCGGGAAATCCATCTCGGTCAAATCCTTAACATCACGAACACCCGCATCAATAACTAATCCCTTAACACCACGCGCTTGAGCTGAGGTAGCGAGCAGGTCCCCAAAAAAGCCGTCCGTATTGTCGGTTGTACAAGCGACCACCAAAATATCACCAGGCTGACACAACTCAATGGCCACGTGAATCATCCAGTTATCACCTGGTTGCGCCAGCACGGTAACGGCGTTTCCACCAATCCGCGCGCCGGCATAAATGGGTCGCATATAAGGCTTCAAATAGCCGGTACGTCCTTGTGCCTCATGCACCGTAGCCACCCCAAGCCCGCCGAGCTTTTGGCTTGTTTCTGGGTCAACTCGTTTAATGTTTCTTACGGCAACTGTACGCATTTTATTATCTCCGCTCTATGCTTCAAATTGGTATAACCGTTGCGGGTTTGTGACCAATAGTTTGTTTTGTAGTTCTTCGGTTTCTGCAAACAAGGGAATGTTGTCTACGAGAGCGCCATCATCTGGCATATGTGATTTCATATTGGGGTGTGGCCAGTCTGTTCCCCACAGCACCTTGTCAGGAAAGTTCTCTACAAAGTGCTTAGCGTAAGGCACAACATCCGCGTATTGGGGTGGCTCACCCTCCGTTAGCCGTTCGTGGCAGCCGACCTTAATCCAGGCATCAGGATGGTCTTGCAGCAAATTGCATATCCTTAAAAAGTCAGGGTCTTGCAATCCATTTGTCACGTTGGGCCTACCCATATGATCGATCACCAGCGGCACCGGTAGGTTAACCAACAGATCGTATATATCCACCAATTCCTGAGATTCGAAATAGGCAATGATGTGCCAGCCTAAATCAGCCAGCCGCGCGGCCATCGATTGATAGTATGCATATGGCTTTACATCCACTAAACGTTTAACAAAATTAAAGCGCGCGGCTCGCACTCCTGCTTCATGCATAGCCCGCAACTCTTCATCTGTAACGTTTTCAGATAGAACCGCCACGCCACGATAACGACCTTGGCCTGCCTGGAGCATATCTACCATCGCGCGATTATCTGATCCATGGCAACTCGCCTGCACGAGTACACTGCGGTTAAATCCTAAGTGTTCGTGTAGTGCAAAAAGTTTTTCTTTGGGTGCATCTACTGGAGTGTATTTCCGGTTAGGCGAGTAAGGGAATTTGTCGGCTGGTCCAAACACGTGGCAATGTGCATCGCAAGCATTGGCAGGCAATATGAACTCAGGCTTCTTCGGGTTTGGATGTACTTCGAGAAATGACATAGGTTTTTACAAGGTAATATTATTAAGTATTCTGTGGCACAAACAACTCACCGCGACTCAGCAAACGAGCAGTACGCAAAACACCCGCACTATTTACAGCCACTGGGGTTTTTGTTTTATCAACATCTAAACTAATAGCGAAGGCTCCCGCGGGATGTTCAACAGATTGGAAACTGCCTGGTACAGGATTTGCCATTTGGTACACATTTGATTCTGGCAACAAGCAAGCTGTAGCAACCGAAACGGCACCCAATACACCTATAGACTTATGGCACTCATAGGGAATAAACGTGCGAGTGTTTATAAGCCCGCCATTTTTTGCAGCAGACACGAGACACATTTTAGGAACTGCCGCGCCTTCCACATTGCCTAAATTCATTTTGGGGCCAATCTGTTTGCGTATCGACTCTAATTTTTCCTTGAGTGCTGAATCACTATCCAGTGCCTGAGGCGATT
>Ga0206130_10008454_pt1 | contig 11040 bp, 19 predicted proteins | sample Helgoland_Spring_9_FD_148637 | JGI IMG/M metagenome (GOLD analysis project Ga0206130, IMG submission 148637) | Pelagic subsurface seawater microbial communities from Kabeltonne, Helgoland, North Sea - Helgoland_Spring_Bloom_20160512_1 | ecosystem: Environmental > Aquatic > Marine > Epipelagic ...
ACAAGATCTATCATCAGATGGCCCAATCAGTGGAAAAACATTTGTTGGAACAACTGGGCTGTTTGAAAATGCGGTTGCAGGAACAGGAAATAATATACCCGAAGGCTGCGATCTTACAATTTTTGAGAGCGCAACATTTGAGGGTAAATTAAAAATAAATAACGCATTATCATTTCCTGGAACATTCGACACAACAGGTGATTTTTCGGCGCTAAATTTTACAGTTGCTAGTGGTGCACAAATTATTCAGTCAACTTCAGCCACAGGCAATTCTAGTTTCTCAGAAAACTTTGATGCGTTAGGGGATCTCAACGCAAGCGGACAAATTTCAGCAGACACTTTATATGTTCACGAAAATATATTCTCACAAAACAATCAGAAAATAACATTCAACAACGATCATATACATTTTACTAGCGGATCATCTAATGCTATCGACATCACTGATGAAAATATACAAATTAAAGACAAAATATATGTCAACAATGATAATGTTATAAACCTCTCCAGTTCAACACCTTCTGGAATGTTGCATGTAGATGGAACAGGTTATGTGGAAAATATAAGTGCATTGAATGATACTATATATCGTCCGTTTTTTGGTGGCGATGATGAATCAATGATTTTTAAAACACAATTAAGAACAGGCGCGCGAGAATACACAATCGACTTGCCAAAAACATTTCACACTCAACCAATATTATCCACACAATTACAACACACAGGATACATCATTCCACACATCATATCAGATGTAACAACTAATGATTTTAAAATAAAATTCGCAGAAGATATAGATGACAATGAATTTATAATTCACACCACCGCAATGTCCGCGTCAACAGGTGAATTGAGTACAAACAAACAAGGCTTTCAACGCTTCACTACTAATATAACTGCAGGTTCAGATACATATACAATTTCATTCCCAGAAGAACACAATTTAAAACCGATGGTCAACATTAATATTGAAGCACAAAATGAGATAGTCCCGCACACAATATCTGGTGTAAGTAAAACTGATTATACTTTAATTTTGTCTACCCCAACAACAGAAAATTATACGATACACACCATCTCTACTGAACACGAAACCCAGAGAATAAGTTAACATGCCTACCGACAATAGAATATCCACTCTTCCCGAGCTCAGTGTTTTATATTCTGACATTGACTTGCTTTCACCAGTCGATCCATCCGCCTCAAATGCAGATGCAGATGTACTATTTTTGATCACAAAGTCAGGTCAAAAAAATGAAAAAATAACATTCAAAAATTTAAAAAGCTCGATTCTTGGTAATACAGTTGCGCTCACTGGAGCTCAAACAATAAGTGGAGAAAAAACATTCGCAGATATTTGCACATTTGAAGATACAGTATTTTTAAATGAAGTAGTAGACACAACATATAGCGGAGATATTAGCGGTTATAATTTTGTAGCAGAAAGCGGATTGTTTGAAAAGCTTGGAATTGGCAGTGGTTTTGCAGACAAAACACGAGTGCCAGAATATGCACTTCATGTCGAAGGAGATGTTTGTATTGAAGGAGAGTTTAATGCTCTTGGTGAAATTGAATTTGGAGGAAGCCTTGGGCTTAATGATGTTACTGTGTCCGGAGATTTACATGTTAATGGTTCTGGAGTCTTCAACAGCGGATTACATGTCAGCGGAGGCGCTGATTTTTCTGGCTCGATAGATGTTGTTGGCACAGGCAATTTCGGCGGCGATTTAAATGTAACTGGGGATATTTCTGTAACAAATAAAATTGCACACGTTGGAGATGATGATACATACATTCAATTTTCCGACGATCAAGTGGCAATCAAAGCTACAGGTTCGAGCGTAGTTGTTGGTGAGTCGATTGAGTTTTCTGTGAGTGGAGATAAGAAGCTTGTGGTTGACTCAGATGGTCGTTTGTTGATCAATTCCGATACAGCCCTCGGACAACTATCAATGAGCGGTTCTGCATACGTTGATGAGCTTTATATTGCAGGCCAAAATGGAGGTTGGGACAAGTTGGTGCCCAAGGGGTACGATGAATCTGTTCATTTCTCAACCAATCTGATTGGCGGCGAAACGACATACGAAATTGACTTTCCAAAAACATTCGGAAATGCGCCAGTTGTTCATGCAACTCTACAAAGCGAATCTGGAGAACCTGTTAGATTTTTCAACATTTCAAATATCACAAACAATTCATATTTCATTTCATTCGATCAAGCTCTTGCAAGCAACAAATATTCTATCGAAACACAAGCAACTGCAAAGGATTCGTATTCACTACATCAAACAATCACTCAATCATTCAAAGATTATGTGATTGAGGGACAAGATAATTATACAATAACATATCCAAGTGCATTTGCGAAATCTCCAACAGTATCGGTTACTCTTGAAAGAAAAATATCGTTTAGCGTTTCCGACCCAGGAACTCCTGGCGAAACATTTATGGACAGCTGGGAATATTATATTGCAGTTGATTCAAATACATGGCGCCGCGCAACAACAGCAGAATCTATTCGCGCAGCAGGCTCTGCAGGTGATACAGATTTTGATAATGATTTTTATTATGTTTGCATAGATGATACATTATGGGGCAAGTTACCACTTGCAACCTCCACAAAAACTGACGGAGGAAACCTTGGTGATTTCGATTATGATGATAATTATATTTACGTATTAACCTCAGAAGGCTGGAAGCAATCAGCAGTAGCAGTATGGAACTCAGAAAGTTCGGCGACAATTGTACCATACATGATATCAAATATAACAGACGCAGATTTTAAAATCAATTTCGCATCTTCATTAACCTCTCAGTACTACGTTCACGTTATTGCTTCGAGATAAATCTTGACAATGTTTCGACTATGTGGTATAGTTGAAGCATGAAAAATCTATTGTACAGAACCAAATGTTATTTGGTAGGTCACATGCAGTATGTGAGCGGTCGTAATTGGAGAGATCATGTAGCAGAAGAGCTTAAACCATTAAGTATTACATGTTTTGATCCATATAAAAAACCTTTCATTAAAGATGTAGAAGAGGACGAAGCAAGTCGCCAAGAAATGGAAACTTGGATGAGTACCAAGCAATACGATCGAGTAACCGAGCGAATGAAAACTGTTCGTGCATACGATTTAAATTTGGTAGATCGCAGTGATTTTATTATTGCACATCTTGTGCCTGAAGTAGCAAGTTGGGGAAGCGCTGAAGAAATTGTCACAGCGGTTCGCGAAAAAAAACCTGTATTCGTTAGCATGGAAGGTGGCAAAGCAAAGACTCCGCTATGGATGCTTGGTATGTTTCCTCATAAATATATCTATAATAGTGTTGACGAAATCATACAAATGTTGTATGCCATTGACGATGGAAACAAACCTATTGATTCTGACCGTTGGCGCTTGTTAAGAAAAGAATATAGATGATACAAATTCTCGCGTCCTCATATTTTGAATTTTTTACAGGTGATTTTTTAGCCTTTGGATTGTTAGGGGCAATTGTTTTTGCCTTCCAAAAAAAGAAAGATAATGATTTTTATGGAAAATAATGCTTGACATATTGACGAGTATATAGTATGATCATTTATGCTCACTCAAAAAATAGTAGAATTAAGTTTTGAACATGAGGAGCAGATACTGAATTTGATAAAAGTGTCTATCTTTAATGGAGACGAACTACATATAGGAGAATTACTACCAACAGACAGTAATGTGTCTTCGTTTTACAAGTTAGAAATCTTTCCATTATTATTTGAAGATGAGCCGGTGTTTGGATGTTTTGATCACGAAGCATTGATCGGTATAAGCTGCTGTTCAACCAAGATAAATGATTTCTACAAACTCAAACAAAAAACCGCGACAGGAGTTATCACGATAGTGCATCCTGATTATCGTCAACAAGGAGTAGGAACAGAACTTAGGTTATCTATCGGCAAAGAATTGCACAATCGCGGCATACAAAAATTTGTATTTGACATAAAAAACAACAATCAAGCATCACTAAACAACGCACAAAAAATCGCCGCGCAACTTGACGCAGAAACACAATTGATAGCATTTAAATTCGAGGGCAATACAAATGTTTTTTGATCAAGTATTAGAATATTTAATCGACAAACAAGCATACACAAAGCAACAGCGCCGATTATTCGATGCACTAGCAAGCGTGTTTGTTGAATTTCCGATTGACAATGAACCGCCAAGCTCGGCAGTTGTTGCGCTTGCAGCAAATTGTGGCTCCGATTTACCGCATGCGCTTGCCGCAGGGCTAAACTGCATAACCGATCAACATCTTCCAATCAATCAAATCGCGGAGTTTATATCAAACAATTATCATAAAAATCCTATCGATGTTGTGCGCGAAAATGATGGCATAAACATTCCGGGCTTTGGACATCCATCAATCAAGCAAGAAGATGCAAGAGTAATTTATCTTATAACAAATTTCGCTGACTTGATAGATAATCACACAAATTTTTGCTTAAGACTACAAGAGCAGATGCCTGTACCAATGAATATTGGATGTGCAATCGCAGCTCTTTCTCTGGACAATGGAATTAACCCAAGTAATTGTTTATTCCTTCCATTGATGGGCAGAATGTTTGGATGGCTTAAACTTTACAACAAAACTAAAAACAAATTCAACAAAGTAGTTCCTTCTTTTGAAAATATAAAAAATGAACATCCGTCAATATCTGATCCACCGCAAAGCATCAACTGATCTCTCGCGATTTGCTGACTTTTCGCGGCAATTAAAAACAAAATATAAAACACTCGATGGATATGCATTTGATTTTGATGAAGAAGATATATTATCAATCAAGTTTTATTATAAAATATATACAAAAAAAGATATCTATGATTCTAATTTTGCTCGTTGGTTTTTTAATAATGACATGTTTTACTATGCATTCGCGGGATACTTCAATAAAGATGAATTAACATTGAATAGTAAATCTCTCGCAGGTTTAAACTTTTCAATTAAATATAACATACAAACAAAAGAAATTGTTCGCTCGGTCTACTTTAAATGCGCAAATCAATCATCATTAGTTATACATTGTAATGGAGTAAACGTATGGACAAACAAATATTACTATCTATACAATCATTTTTTAATTAAATGCATAAATAAATTACTTAAATTAAATATGCCTAATCACAAAGAAGCAATAGAATTATCTTTTCGCGACAAAAATATTCACACAACAATTTATCCTCGATTCAACAGAGAGTCTCTAAATTTGCAAGATTCAAAATTGTATTGCCAAAAATTGATGCCCAAATTATTACAACTAGAAGCCCCGCTTGGACAGAATTTTGCGTTAGGAATACATTGTTACGATAAAAATTCTCATTTCGTAACCAAGGGATACACAAGTAACAATGCAATGCAAAAGATTTATTTTGGATGTTTTGATTGGGAAAAATCTATTTTTGAAAATTAATTCTTGACATTCTTTTAAAATTATAATATAATCAATCCCATGAACAGTAAATCAGCAAAACAAATTCGAAGCATATTAAATTATGATCCGAAACTCGCAGATGAAACTAGCAAGCGAGTATACTCTCGCGCAAAAAAACAATACAACAAACTTAGCAAAGGTGCAAAACCTTTATTTATACAAGAACTACAAAATTTATATAACAATAAATAATTATGGAAAACACAGAAAAACAAACAGAAAAGCAGTCGGATTGGAAAAACAGAGAACTTGGCGCCCTTTGGGTACGAAGTGGTAAAAATCAAAAATACCTATCAGGAACTATTAACGTCGAAACAATGCCTGGAGTAACAGAACCTGTTAAAGTTGTGGTGTTCACAAACAAGGGCAAAGAAAAGAATGAAAAAGCCCCAGATTATGTGATCTACAGATCAGAAGATCAAGCGCAAGCAAAGACTAATGTTGAGCAAGTTGCAACACAAGCAGCTGAAGAAGTTTCTTCCTCCTCGGCAGAGCAAAAAGCTAGTGCCGCAGCTAACGAAGATATTCCTGAAGAGTTGTTCTAACTTTTAAAATAAAACATTATGGAAAAAGCATTTTGGCATAGTAAGAAGTTCTGGGCAGCAGCAGTTGCAACTGGTGTACCTATTATTAATCACGTTTGGGGCTTGGGGTTAACTCAAGATGCAATCATGCAGATTGTAACTCCTATTGTCGCTTATGTTCTCGGTCAAGGTCTTGCTGATCTTGGAAAGAATAGCGGCAAGTAATTGTTCTTTTGCATTTTAGGGCGCGTACTGGATTTGATTTAAATTGAATTCGTATACAGCAAGTCGAAGAGGTGCCAGGCTTCGTTAAAAGGCGCAAACTTGTACATGGCAAGAATAAAAATCGTGTCCAAGCTTTCAGCTCAGTAGCTGAGAAATTGGCCTTAGCAGCTTAGTTCTGCTACCCCTCCCTATCAGACGCAGATACGGTAGGAGAGGGGTCAACCATCTGCAAAACAGAAAAAAGTTTATTTGTATCACAAACTGTAAATAATTGAAACAATTAGTTGGATGTTTATATCGTAACTATAAAAAAAATAAACTAAACTTGTAGATGTATATTTTTGAAGATTTAAACACAGCGGTTCGACTCCGCTCGCGTCCAAAATTTTATGTTAGTATCTCCCACAGAAAAATATATATTTGACGAAAGTTCACGGCTTAATTTTTACGACAAGCTAGAAACCTTTCAAGAATACTTTGTTGATAAAATGTTAATGATGGGTGTGTCAGCAAATGGATCGGATGTAAAACAAATAAACTTCGAAAAAAACACAGATCATGGAGATTTATTTTATTCAATATTAATTGAAGCTATTTCCACAACTCAGCCATTCTTAACAGCAGATCTTGTAAGCGATAAGCGTCGCGAAATGCAGTGTTGTTTTTATGACTTCGGAAAATCAGAAAGTGTAAGGTACATATATATGTTACAAAACGCAATGGACTGGACGAGTAAAGATGATTTTTGCTGTCAGCTTCACAGTTTAATCGAACCAACACAACAAGCAATAGAAAACTTCTGGCAAGCATGAAAATAATAGACAAATTAAAATCTCTAAATCTCTTTAAGAAAAAAAATAAAGAAAAAACAATACAACAATTTGTTCTTGAAAAAATAGCCGCGAAAAAGAAAAACATAAAAGATTGCCCCGAAAACCTCACAAGTCAAGAGTGGCAAATAATTTTAGACGAGATCTCATTTGGTTTTAAAGTCAAACAAACCAACACAATTTTAAAATCTCCAACCCGAAAACGTCAACGCGAACAAAAAGTAGAGCGCGCATTTAAATTATTTGAAGTGTATATAAAACACTTATGAATAAAAAAAATGATGACGAAGAATTGTTTATCTCAGGCCCAAAAGATTACGACGAACAGACAGATTCGTTTCGAATGGATTTAGAGAATTTGATTTATCGCTATATTGATGAATATGACATCAATACAATCACAATCATTGGAGCATTACAAGAAAAAGTAGTAGAACTAGCCAATGAAGGAAATATAGAATTTGATTCTGATATTGATTTAGATTAATTTTACGCTTGACTAAAGCGCCGCATTATGAGATAATAGTCTCATATGAAGAAAATCGCATTAAACAAAGATGGTACTCCCCGCAAACGCCGCAATAGTGGCAAAGGCGGTTCCTCTATTGTGACCTTGTCTATTCAAGAGATCCTCGACCTTGCTGCGCAAGAAGTAACCTCTATTCCCGTCAGTGAAGATTGGGTTAAAGGTAGGCTTTACGCAAACTATTTAAGTGGCAAGTCAACTTCTCAAGATTTTTCTGAGCTACAATCAGTAGAAGATAAAATCGAATACGCGGTCACCGACTTTGACAATGAATAATTATTTTTCACACTTAATTGGGCAATACAACGTAAAGAAAAAGCTCAATTTTTATCTTAAAGCATATCAGGCAACAAGCGTTTGCCCATTTTTAAACTTGGTTGGGGCCAAAGGTCTTGGTAAAACTTTATTCGCAAAAGAGTTTGCTAAAAACCTCAAGAATAAAGATGGAAGCAAGCGTCCATTCTTAGAGTTAAACTGTTCAACAATCAAGAATAACGCTCAGTTTTTTGAGCAAATCTTCATTCCATTGATAATGAACAACGAGATAACTATTCTTTTTGATGAAGCTCATGCTTTACCTAAAGATTTAACAATGGCGTTTCTTACTATCTTCAATACCGAAAAAACAAACACAAAAGAATTTGTATACGACGACCAAACATTCACATTTGATTTCTCCAAGCAAACATTTATATTTGCAACCACAGAGAGCGATAAACTATTTCCTCCATTAAAAGATCGTCTTAGTACAGTTGATTTTGAACAATACTCGAAAGACAATCTTTCTGATATAATCAAATTAAATTGTGACGGCATAAACTTTAGCGATGAAGCATTGGATGCGCTATCTCTGACCGTTCGTGGTAACGCTCGAAACGCGGTCATGCGTTCCAAGGAAATTTCATTGTACTGTGAAAGTGAGAATCAAAATACATTCAAAATGTCAGATTATAATGAATTAACTGACCTTCTTGGTATTTTACCTCATGGCATTACATGCACAGAGAAACAAATTCTAGAGATTCTAGCCGACAGAGGTAGCTGTAAATTACAAACGCTTTCTGCGGTTACAGGTTTAAGTCCAACAAGTTTAAGGCGTGATCACGAAATTTATCTTTTAAGAAAAAACTTTATACAAATCGACGGCGAAAGAAAAATTACTAATTTTGGTAAAAAACTCGTACAATCAATATAATAAAACATGACGGAATCAAAACAAAAAACAGTATATGTAGTGACTCGCAATTCGCGAAGGATTGAAGATAGAAATTATGCATCCAAAGAAGATGCTCAAGTTCGCTCTGAAAAGCTTGTTGAAACACTAAAAAAGTGGAAAGATCCTGATCAGAGAAAAGTTAAGGTTGTAGAAACATCCTCTCCATCCAAGATACGATAGTGGAAGATTTACCGAGTCAAGAAGAGAAGATTTCTTTTGAAGATCTTGCCGAATCCCGAGGTTATTCCCCCAAGCGTACTCGCAGGCATGACTTTAACAATGTAACGCATCTGCTTAAAGCTAAAGGTAAGAATGGAAAACCTGTAGAAATTCGTTTTGATGTTAAGAAAATCAAAAACAAGAAACAAAGCCAAGAATGGTTGTGGATTGAGTTTAAAAATGCAAAGGGTGAAGACGGATGGATTCATGGTGACTCACATTTTGTAGCTTTTGAAAGAAACTACGACTTTGTTGTTGTGAATCGAAAAGAAATGGTAAAGATGTTGAACAGTGGAAAGATACGATACGATCTACCATTTGTTGGTCTTGCAAAAAAAGCAAAGTATAGAATTTATAAAAGAAGCGGCAAGCCTGAAGAGATTACGCAAATCAATGTTAAAGATTTGAAAGCTCTTGAGAGTTATCAAGTTTGGAAAAAGCAAGATGCCGCATCAGAATGAATTAGATAAAACATACATTCAAATGGCCACCTCTTGGTCGCGTCTTTCAAAGGCTCGGCGCAAGCAGGTTGGTTGTTTGATTGTTCGTGATGGAACCATCATTAGCGATGGCTACAACGGCACTCCAAGGGGTTTTAGTAACAATTGTGAGGTAGAACAGGAAGTACCAAGTATGCTTGCCTCACGGGGCTATATACTAACCACAAAGCCTGAAGTATTACATGCTGAAAGCAATGCTATAACAAAACTTGCAAAAAGCACTCAATCAAGCGCGGGAGCAACAATATACACAACTGCATCTCCTTGTCTTGAGTGCGCAAAATTAATTATACAATCTGACATACATCGCCTTGTATACAATGAATTATATAAAGACGAACAGGGTATAAATTTATTAAAAAAAGCTGGAGTAATTGTGGAACAGTGTGAATTATAACTTATAATCATGCATGTTTGAAGGACTATGTATTTTAATTATTGTGGGTTTGGTTTGGTATATATATCAACCCAAGCAAGATGAAAATGTTGTTGATGAATTGAGAAATGAGAATGAATTTTTGCGCACACGATTGAATGCACACGATGTGGAGCATCAAACTCGCGAAGAAAACTTCACTCAAACAATAAAAAATTTACAAAGCGCCCTTGACAAACAACAAAACAATGTTCAATCTAGTAGTCAAGATTACAAACAAAAAGAAAAACAATTAGAATCAAAGATAATTGATCTAGAAAAAAAATTAGATGATGAAACAATTGCACGCAAAAAAGTATTATCGCAAAAGAAAAGCGGTGAGGTTAGGCTTGGACATATCGCCGAAACACTTGCTCCATTTTTAGATCAATTCGAATTCGAACCTGAACGCTGTTCATTTTTAGGACAGCCAATCGATTACATTTCATTTGGCGATGATGAAATTACATTCATAGAAGTCAAGAGTGGTAACAGTCAACTCAGTCAAAAGCAAAGACACATCAGAGATTTAGTAAAACAAAAATTAGTATCATGGAAAGAAATCAGAATACAGTAAACTTGAAATTCAAAAAAATTTTTTCAGCGGCAAAGGTTCCAACCTACACAAAAAGAGGTGATGCGGGAATGGATTTGGTCGCAATTTCTTTAAAAAAATCGGGAGGTTTCTACGAATATGGAACAGGCTTGGCAATGGAGGTGCCTGAAGGTTATGTAGGGCTTATATTTCCACGCTCTAGCATATCCAAGACAGATCACTATTTAAGAAACTCTGTTGGAGTGATAGATAGTGGTTATCGCGGCGAAATTAAAATTCGAATGAGTACGCCCTTACTTGGTGGAGTAGAATATAAAGAGGGCGATAGAATTGCTCAGCTGATTGTTATGAAACTTCCATGGGTTAACATTGAAGAAGTAGAAGAGTTGTCGGACACAGATCGTGGAGAAGGTGGATTCGGAAGCACAGGAAATTAAATTTTAGGGTTGACAATGACCTCGATTTATGAGATAATGCTTGCATGTTCAATATTAAAACAAAGTTAAAAAAAGCAGTTATGAAAAAATCAAATCAAAAATACTTCGTAGTTTACCGCAATGCTG
>Ga0206130_10008476_pt1 | contig 11022 bp, 10 predicted proteins | sample Helgoland_Spring_9_FD_148637 | JGI IMG/M metagenome (GOLD analysis project Ga0206130, IMG submission 148637) | Pelagic subsurface seawater microbial communities from Kabeltonne, Helgoland, North Sea - Helgoland_Spring_Bloom_20160512_1 | ecosystem: Environmental > Aquatic > Marine > Epipelagic ...
AGGATGAACCGCGCTCGCCCAGGCCTACCCTCTGACGCCGCGACAAACCCCGCAATGCGGCCTGCATCCGGGTCCAAAGCAGCGGCGGCGTTAGGCAGATTCATGCGACGCCCCGCGTCGTTAATGAAAGCGTGAGATCCCTGATAGACATCTCAACCATCCGTGGGCGGTCAAAAATGATATCCAGCCAAAGCCGGTCGTTCGCCGCTGGTTCAAATACGGCGAACGACATATCAAATTCAAACCTTGCGCGACCATCGCCAATGGTTCCGTCGGCATGAAGCACGTCTGAAGTTTGCGACGCTTTCATGTTGAGCCTCAGGAACGCCTTCACTTGCCTTGATGCGGCAAGATCAATCTCAACGGCCAAAACTTCCCCTGCTTTTGGGCGGCGGACGTGGTCTGGCGCAGCCAACACCAACGACAGATATGATCCACGAAATTCATAACTTTCGAAAAACAATTCGAACTTTAGGGCGCTGTCTTCGCCTCGCGCAGGGCGCTGCGCCAACGTAAACGCCCCGCCATCGCTGTCATGATATATCGACAGCCCCGGACCGAGGTGCAGGCCGCTGTCGGGATTGGACCAGATTGTTTGATCCTGAGGCAAGCTGAAGATGTCGGGGCGATGGGTCCATTCTGCGCCGGGCGCTGTCGCATCCGCCTCATCGGCGCGCGTCAAGCGGGCCTCTATCTTCATTGCAATTCGATCAAGTTCAGCCCGGCGACGAAGGGTTAATTGGCGAAAAGCGCTTAGATCATTGGCGCGCTTTGCCTGCCGTTCCCAGTACCATGCGAAGGCCCGATCGCGGAGGCTGCGTTTCGCGTTGTCATTTGCGTCGGCCATGACCCTCCGCCGATTGTGCCGTTTGCCTTTGGTGGTGATAGCGTGAAGGGGCGCCCCCCGTCGAGAGGCGTGTCGCTCAGCGCAGTTGTTCCGGCGATGATCGCGATGTTATGTGAACAAGATGTCTACTTCTCAGAAAACCCTGCTCACTGGACGGATTTTACGCTTCGGCGCTGATCCCTTCCTATCGCCACCAACTGAAGCCATCCATGTTGATGAGGCGATCTTGCTGGACGGCGAGTTGATCGTGGACATCGGCAGTGCAGCGACCTTGGCGGATCATCACCCTGAAACTGCGCGCATCGATTTTGGTAACAAGATCATCACGCCAGGGTTCGTTGATTGCCACAATCACTACGCCCAGACTGGCATCATTGCGAGTTGGGGCAAGCGGCTGATCGACTGGCTAAACACGTACACCTTTCCTGAAGAGATGCGGTTTGGCGATGCTGCTTATGCGGCGGAGATCTCTGAACGTTATCTAGACCTCTTGATCAGCAATGGCATCACATCAGCGGCGGCGTTCTGCACGATACATCCTGAAAGCGTTGATGCGCTGTTTTCAGCAGCCGAGACACGCGGAATGCGCATGACCGCCGGCAAAGTGATGATGGATCGCAATGCGCCAGACGGCCTGCGGGATACGGCGCAATCTGGATATGACCAGTCCAAGGCGCTAATCAAAAGCTGGGCTGGGCACGAACGATTGACATATGCGGTAACGCCACGTTTTGCGCCGACCTCAACGCCCGAACAGTTAGAGGCGGCTGGCGCGCTTTGGTCTGAGCATCCTGATTGCGCGATGCAGACACACTTATCTGAGCAGCACGAAGAAATCGCCTGGGTAAAGGACCTGTTCCCAGACGATCCAGACTATCTGTCAGTTTATGAACGCTATGGCCTGTGCGGCCCAGGCGCGATCATGGGGCATTCGATTCACCTGACTGATCGAGAGATAGCGGCTTTGCGTGATACCGGCGCTTCGGTCGCTCACTGTCCCACATCGAACGCATTCATCGGATCCGGAATGTGCGATGTTACGGGCCTTCGCGCTGCTGGCGTGCCAGTTGGTTTAGCTACGGATGTCGGTGGCGGATCCAGTTTTTCAATGTTTGCGACGATGCGGTCCGCCTATAAGATTGGGCAGTTACGGGGCGATGCTTTGCACCCAGCTCAACTATGGTGGCTGGCCACAGCAGGATCTGGTGCAGCGATGCGTCACGACGACAAAATCGGCAGGTTTGCCCCGGGGATGGAGGCTGACTTGATCATCCTTGACCCTGACGCAACGCCGGTTCTTGCGCAGCGCACGCAGCGGGCGGAGGATATCTCAGATGTATTGTTCGCGCTGATGATCCTTGGGGATGATCGTGCGATCCACCAAACGTGGGTAAACGGCAAGGAAATGAAGGGCGCGATATGACTGATACAACAGACAAACCCCGCCTGCCGCCTGGGCAGGGCCTAATCCGCAACCCCGACAACTGGCCCGTGCTGGGTGAGACTGCCCCCCGCAAAGACGACAGCCCTTGGATGATCCGCGTGACCGGTGAGGTTGAACGCCCGATGGAAATCGCGCTGACCGACCTGATGGCGCGCGCCCGGACTGAACTGATCAGCGACATTCACTGTGTGACCCGCTGGTCCAAATACGACTGGGCCTTCACTGGCGTCCCACTGATGGATGTGTTGACAGAAGCTGGGCTGAAAGAAAACGCCAACTTCGTGCGTTTCATCGCACGCACCGAACGTGCGCATGACACCAGCATAACGATGGACCTGTGCCGCCAGCTGAAACCCCTGATCACATTCACCGCACAGGGTGAACCGCTGGCCGAAGAACATGGCGGACCGGTCCGCATGGTCACGCCGGGGCGGTATTTCTACAAGTCCGTCAAATGGCTGGAAGAAATCGAAGTCCGGGCCGATAACAAGCTCGGGTATTGGGAAGCTGGCCCTGGCTATCACGATAACGCTGATCCGTGGGAACAGGAACGGTTCATCACCGGAAACATCCCGCCAGACTTACGTCAACGAATGATCGACCGGAGAAGCCTTGGAAAGCGGGACCTGTTCTCAGTCAATTTTGATGGTGAGGATCTGGGTGGATTGGATGCTGTTGGAACATTAATGCGGAACTGCTCGTTCAAGGGCGCCAAGCTGCGCAGTTCGGATTTCACTGACGCCAACGTCTCTGGCGGATATTTTGATGGCGCCGACATGGTAGATGCGAACTTTCAGGGTGCATCCTGTAATGGGACAAGTTTCGATGGCGCAGATCTGCGATCTGTCGATTTCACCGGGGCTGAGTTATTCGGCGCCAGCTTTGTCGGGCAAGATGGCTCTAACGGTGCGATCATGGATGGCGCGACGTTGATAACCGAAGATCAACTATCGCGCATGTCAGACGCGAACCGCGCCTATGTAGAAGCGGCGATCAGCGCGGCGCCCTAAGTGATGCTAACCTATGTCTTTCGCCATCAAATGAGATGGCGCGGCGTGTGACGACCTGCCCCGCCTGGCGAAAATGCGCGCTTCACCGCCGCATCTCCGCCACGACATCACGTGTTCTGGCGCCAAGCCGTGTGCATGCCGTCAACGCCTGCTGAAGAAACCCTGCTGTGGCTTCGTCAGACGTGCGTTCCAGCGCCAGCTCGACATTACCGCCGATCACCTGAAGCTGATTGTTGAAATCATTCACAAGTCCACCCATTGGCGAATCAAAGCTGATGCGTGAGGCCTTTTTCTGTTCGGTAATGTCGGTCCAAAACCCAAGAATGCCGCCTTGCTGGACCTTCAATTCCCGAACATGAAAACAGCGCCCATCGCTGAGCATCCTTTCAGCTTCCACACCGGAATTACGCGCCTTTATCCGTTTTTCCACCCAAACGGACACATCATCGCCAACGTCTGCGATCTGCCCGCGAACTAGCAGCTCAGCTAAAAGGTCTTGGAATACAGCGCCTTTTTGGCTCATGGGCGCAATTGTCTGGTTCAGATCGACATAAGCGTCATTCCAAAACTCAAGCCTGTCGTCAGCATCGAAATACGCAATTCCGATATCGACGCTATTCATTGCCTGCCTGAGGACTACATTCTCAGGTACGGTGGCGCTTTCGGCACCGGCCATCTGCTTCAACCCCCATTGATGCATTTGGCTGTACAATAGCACAGTTGTCCGTAATTGGGGGTTATGGTTCGCGGAGGCTCAACGATAGCTCACCGTGAAGTGCAAGTGTGCACGCAAGATCAAAGCTGACAATCTGTCCATCGCGCACTACAGGGCGCCCTTCAACCCATGTGTCACGGGCGCGAAGTGGCCCACAAAGAACCAAAGCGGCGACCGGATCCCAGGCGCCTGACGTTTCCATCCCACGCATATCGAACACAGCGAAATCGGCGCGTTTTCCCACTTCGAGCGAGCCTAGGTCGTCACGGCCTAGCACATCTGCCCCGCCTTTGGTTGCAATCCACAACGCCTCACGCGCTTTCATACCACTAACGCCCAGATTGACGCGCTGGAGAAGCAGCGCCTGGCGCGCTTCAGCCAATAAATCAGCGGCGTCATTTGAGGCGGATCCATCGACCCCCAGCCCAACCTTCACGCCGGCATCCCGCATCGCCCGGATTGGCGCGATCCCGCTACCGAGGCGACAATTTGAACACGGGCAATGAGCAACACCGGTTCCCGTACGCGCAAACAGATCTATTTCTTTTGCGTCCAGCTTTACGCAGTGAGCATGCCACACGTCGGGGCCAGTCCAGCCAAGCTCTTCAGCATATTGCCCAGGACGACACCCAAATTCCTCCAACGAATAGGCAATGTCTTCATCATTTTCAGCCAGATGCGTGTGCATCATCACGCCCTTGTCCCGTGCAAGCAACGCGGCATCACGCATCAATTCCCGGCTGACAGAGAACGGCGAACACGGCGCGACGCCGACACGGATCATCGCGCCTGGTTTGGCATCGTGGTGGGCGTCGATGACCCTGATGCAGTCATTGAGGATGTCGTCTTCGCGTTCCACCAACGCATCGGGCGGCAAACCACCGTCACTTTCCCCGATAGACATCGCACCGCGCGTGGCGTGCAGACGAACACCAGTCGTCTTCGCCCCCTCAATCTCGTCATCCAGCCGCGCGCCGTTGGGGAACAGGTATAGGTGATCAGCAACACAAGTGGCGCCTGACAAGGCCAGTTCCGCTAAACCGATTTGGGTTGATACGCGGATATGCTCAGGGCTCATCCGCGCCCAAATCGGATACAGTGCTTGTAGCCAACCGAACAGCGATGCATCAACGCCAGCAGGCACCACTCGGGTAAGATTCTGGTACAAATGGTGGTGCGTGTTCACCAACCCGGGCGTAACGACGCACCCGGTCGCGTCGACCACCTCGTCCGCGGTACTTGGCAACTCAGACGATGGTCCAACTGCTAATATTACCCCCCCTTCAGCATAAAGTCCTGCGTCCGTGAGGTCGGAAAGTCCCATTTTTTGTGGTAGCAAATGCGCCGCATTCTTCACTAGCAAACTGGGCATGATGAGTGGCCTTATCTGAGAAGTTGCGCTATCAATACAACCATAGCTTGCAGTTGATTTCCGGGGACGCCACCCCTTCATACGACCCCGATCAACGGATCCTGCAGGTGAAGGGGTCGCGCCTTTGCTTCACCAGGCGCGCCCCCGAAGCAAACTACTTTGTACCGAACATTCTGTCGCCAGCATCGCCAAGTCCCGGCAATATATAGCCTTTTTTATTTAGGCGTTCATCGACCGCTGCAGTGAAGATCCGCACGTCAGGGTGTTTTTCCTTCATTTTTGCGACACCCTCTGGCGCTGCAAGCAAGCAGATAAAGCGAATATCAACCGCGCCTTCAGCCTTAACGTTATCTATCGCTGCAATCGCAGAGTTCGCTGTCGCCAACATCGGATCGACAAGAATGACCGGCCTTTCCTGCACATTTGCAGGTAGTTTCTTGTAGTACTCTACTGGATGCAGGGTTACGGGATCGCGGTAGAGCCCGATGAAGCCAACACGCGCCGCTGGTGCAAGTTCCAGCACCCCGTCCAGCAGGCCATTTCCTGCCCTTAGGATCGACACGAACACCAGCTTTTTGCCATCAAGGATCGGCGCCTCCATCTCAACAAGTGGAGTCTCGATGTTCATCGTCGTTAACGGCAGGTCCCGCAGCGCTTCGTATCCAAGAAAAAGACTGATCTCGCGCAACAAGGCACGGAATTTCCCCGTCGAACAGGCCTTATCCCTCATCAATGTCAGCTTGTGCTGAACGAGCGGGTGATCAACGAGGATGAGATTATCGGACATGGGCAAGCTCCTGAATATGTGCGCCCATCATGCGCCAGGGACGCCAGACTTGTCGAGATGGGCAACGAGGTTTGCTTTTACTTCAGGCTCGCAGAAAGCAGCTTGAACAGCGGTTCTGGCAAAGCAGGCGAATTGCGCTTCGCCCATCGCGAAAGTCGCCTCAAGTTCGGTATATTCGGACGTCATGTTAGTGTGGAAAAATGGTGGGTCATCAGTTGAAACCGTGCATTTCACCCCAGCCGCCAGCAACGCCCCGATAGAGTGGCTGGCCAGATCTGGATAGACGCCCAGCGATACGTTGGAACCAGGGCAAGTTTCCAGCACTTGTCCCTCGGCCGCCAGCCTGACCAGCAAATCTGCATCTTCCGCCGCCCGGACGCCGTGGCCAATACGTTCTACCTTCAGATCATCCAAAGCAGCCCTGACGCTTTCCGCCCCACCGAATTCACCAGCATGCGCCGTTAACCGAAATCCCGCTTCAGCCATCGCTTTGAATGCAGGTGCAAAATCCTTTGGTTGGTGCACCCTTTCATCCCCGGCAATGCCAAAACCAGTCATCCGGCCACGTGGTACGGACATTATCGTTTTGGCGCCGATTACGGCCTGTTCCGGCCCGTGATGGCGGATCGCAACAGGTATCAGCCGCGCGACGATGCCATGCGCCTGTTCAGCCTGATCCGCGCCTTCTTCGATCGCGGCAAGATAGTCAGTCCATTTCGCCGGATCATAGCCAAGACTAGTAGGAGACAGAAAAATCTCAGCGTAGATCACGCCATTATTGGCGCATTCGGTCAGCACAGCTTCTGTCAGGGCGCGATAGTCATCAGGTGTTGAAAAGACGGTTGAAACACGCTCGTAAGTTCGAAGAAAACTGGTGAAATCGTTTGAATTGTAGTGGCCCGCCTCATCAAACACGCCAACCATATCCAGGCCTTTTTCGGCAGCAAGGCGCCTGACCAAGGGCGGCGGCGCAGCGCCTTCCAGATGCAGATGAAGTTCCAGCTTCGGGAAATCTCTCCAATCGGTCATAAGAATGCCTTTCCATGTGCGCCAGGCGACAGCCCAAGATGCGCGGCAAGCGTTTCGCCGACATCTGCAAAGCCGACGGTTCCTATATTTCGGTCCGTGACCGCCGGCCCGGCACACAATACAGGAACCTGTTCCCGCGTATGATCGCTACCGGTCCATGTCGGGTCATTGCCATGATCAGCCGTGATGATCAGCAAATCGCCGTCGCGCAGGCGTTCTAAAGCTTCCGGCAAGCGCGTATCGAACTGTTCCAAAGCCTTGGCATAACCTGGGACGTCGCGAAGATGACCATACAGGCTATCGAATTCAACGAAGTTGGCGAACACGAAATCGCCGTCCTTCGCATCAACCATCGCATCGAGCGTTCTGTCGAAAAGAGCCATATCATCCGGACTTTTGCGGGCTTCGCTGATGCCTTGATGGGCAAAGATGTCGCCAATCTTGCCAATAGCGATGGTGCGACCGCCCGCAGCGACAACACGGTCACACAGAGTAGGCTCAGGCGGCGCAATTGCGTAATCGCGGCGGTTGGGGGTGCGGGTCCAAGCACCATCCTCACCGGTGAACGGGCGGGCGATGACACGGCCGATACTCAGGGGATAAAGGAGCTGGCGTGCGACTTCGCAGACCTCATACAGACGCTCAAGGCCAAAATGGTTTTCATGCGCAGCGATCTGAAACACGCTGTCAGCGGAGGTATAGATGATTGGCTTGCCGCTACTGATATGCTCGTTAGCAAACTCGGAAACGATCGCTACGCCATTTGAATGTTTCTGCCCGAGGACACCTGGCAGGTTTGCACGTTTTTCCAGTTCCGCGATCAGGTCAGCTGAGAACGCGGGGACCCGCACAGGAAAGTATCCCCAGTCGAAGGGTACGGGTACACCGGACAGCTCCCAATGTCCTGAGGGGGTATCTTTTCCGTTGGAAACCTCTTGCCCAACAGCCCAGCAACCACTCGCCCCCTGCAGGCCAGGCGGCACCTTGCCTATTGAGTGCGCTGAGGCGGCCCCGATGCCAAGTGCATCCAGATTTGGCGTTTTTAGCGGGCCTGATCTGCCAACTTCAGCACGGTTGGCAGCGCAAGCCTCAGCGATATGGCCAAATGTATCAGCGCCCTCGTCGCCAAAGGCGGCGGCATCCGGGGCGCCGCCAATGCCCACGCTATCCATGACGAACAGAAATGCGCGTGCCATCAGAGATCAATCCTGCCTAGCACTGGGTCGGGCGGCGATGGCGCATCTGGCGACAACCTGATGGCCCCTCGCAGCGCTGCTGCTGCATGCTCTGCGGCGTTTTCATCTGCTGCATGAACCCGCCCGATAACATCGCCTGCCTCAACCATTGCACCCAGACCGATCAGCTGATCATAGCCAACACTATGGTCGATAGCATCGGCTGCATCCCTGCGCCCCCCACCAATTTCAACGACCGCGACACCAATGCCACGCGTATCGATAGCGGTGGCAAATCCCTCACCAGTCGCCTCAATATCCAGAATGATCTGAGCTTTCGGCAAGTAATTATCGAAACTTTCCATAAAATCTGTCGGCCCACCGAGCGCCTCAACCATACGTCCAAAGCGTTCTGCCGCCGCACCAGATTCAAAGGATTCCGAAATTTTCATTCGGCCAATCTCTGCATCCGGGGTAGCGCCAGCCAGCGTAAGCGCTTCACCGCCTAAAGCGACGGTAACATCCCAAAGACGCGGGTCGACTTCATGCCCTGTCAAAAAGGCACAGGCATTCCAAACCTCAACCGCATTGCCGGCGGCGGCAGCAAGAGGTTCGTTCATATCCGTCAATAGCGCGGCGGTTTTGCAGCCTGCCCCATTCGCCACCTGCACCAGCGAGCGGGCCAGCTCGTCCGCTGCATCTGGCGTCGGCATGAAGGCGCCATTGCCGCACTTCACATCAAGGATCAGCGCATCCAGGCCGCTTGCCAGCTTTTTTGACAGGATCGAGGCCGTGATCAGATCAACGCTTTCGACGGTGCCGGTCACATCGCGGATCGCGTAAAGTTTTTTGTCCGCTGGGGCGAGATCGGCCGTCTGGCCGATAATGGCGCAGCCGACATCAGCAACAACTTTGCTAAACTTCTCAGCGTCAGGCTGGGTCTGATACCCGGGAATGCTGTCGAATTTGTCCAGCGTACCGCCTGTATGACCCAAACCTCGCCCAGAAATCATTGGCACATAGACGCCGCAGGCCGCCAACGCTGGTGCAAGCATCAGGCTGACATTATCGCCAACCCCGCCGGTGGAATGTTTGTCGACGACTGGGCCAGGCAAATCCCAGCGCATGACTTGGCCGCTATCGCGCATCGCTTTAGTCAACACCACACGCTCTTCCAGCGACATCTTCTTCAGCAACACCGCCATAGCGAAGGCCGCCGCCTGCGCGTCAGATGTCGCGCCAGATGTCAGTCCCACGACAAACTCAGCGATTTCTTCGCTGGTCAGCGTGTTCCCATCCCGCTTTTTGCGAATGATCTCTTGCGGCAGCATTCAGTAGCCGTCCCCAGATGTTGGCTTATCATCGCCGTTCAACGTGGCAAGCAGATCACCCAGCACGCCTGAAGCGCCAAAACGGAATGTATCTGGGGTGGCCCAACCTTCGCCCATGATCTCATCCGCCAGATCAAGATAATGCCCTGCCTGTTCAGTCGATTTTACGCCTCCTGCCGGTTTGAAGCCGACAGAGGCGCCGCTTTCCTTGATGGCCGTCAACATGATCCGCGCGGCGGACAAGGTCGCGTTCACTGGGACTTTGCCAGTTGACGTCTTGATAAAATCCGCCCCAGCCTCAATCGCCATATCAGCTGCTTTGCGGATCAAGTCAGGGTCGCCCAGCACGCCTGTTTCAAGGATCGCCTTCACTGTCGCACCGCCAGCTGCGGCTTTGACCCGTTTTATTCGGGTATGAACAACCTCATCACGCCCTTCCATCATCGACCGGTAAGGGATGACCATGTCAATTTCATCCGCTCCATCACCGACGGCCTTCTTTGTAAGATCTGTGACTTCGCCTACTGGGTCTTCGCCACCTGGAAAGTTGACGACGGTGGCGATTTTCACACCTCTATGCCCGACTAGAGCATGGGCCTGGCCAACAAACGCAGGCCAGACGCATAGTGCTGCAACATGGCCGTGATCAGTGCACGCACGCGCAGCCAACGCTTCTATCGCTGCTTCATCGCAATCGTCGTTTAGATTAGTGAGATCTAGCATGGCGAGCGCACGTCTGGCGATAAGTTTCATGTCAGTCATTGGAAAAGCTCCGGACAAAGGCGCGGATCAGGCGACGGAATGTCGCCTCAGCCTTGGCGGCTTCAGTTTTGGTTTCGGTATGGCTTAGCGCCTCACCGGTCATTCCGGCTGCAAAATTCGTGACGCAGGAAATCGCGACAACTGGCAGATCAATGTGGCGGGCGATGATTGTCTCAGGTGCGGTCGACATGCCGACCGCATCGGCGCCCAACATCCGGATGGCGTTGATTTCTGCAGGGGTCTCGAAAGATGGGCCAGAAAACCAGGCGTAAACGCCTTCATGCAGGGTGATCTGTTCCTCATCGGCCCAGAATTTCAGACGGAACCGCAACATTTCATCATACGCGTTGACCATCGAGACAAACCTGTCGTCGCCTGGCAACCCTATCAGGGGATCGCGGCCCGAAAAATTGATATGGTCCGTCAGGGCCATCAATGATCCTGGCCCCATGTCTTCACGCGTCGATCCGGCGGCGTTGGTCAGGAATGCAAACTCGGCCCCTAGCGCTTTGAACGTCTCAAGCGGGATGCGCATGGCAGCAGCAACGCC
>Ga0206130_10008481_pt1 | contig 11018 bp, 13 predicted proteins | sample Helgoland_Spring_9_FD_148637 | JGI IMG/M metagenome (GOLD analysis project Ga0206130, IMG submission 148637) | Pelagic subsurface seawater microbial communities from Kabeltonne, Helgoland, North Sea - Helgoland_Spring_Bloom_20160512_1 | ecosystem: Environmental > Aquatic > Marine > Epipelagic ...
CGGTGTTTATGAGCCAATCGTCCAAAACCAGAACCTCTTCGCGATCTATGTCGATTGCTTCCGGTTCTTCAACGATAAGCGGCCCGGACAAGCCGCGTGCGACTTGTTCATAGGAGCGATTGTGCGCGTGATACCAAAAAGTACCAGCATCGGGCGCAACAAAATCGTACTCGAACGTATCGCCCGTTTTAACCGCGGCCTGTGTCAGGCCAGAGACTCCGTCCATTGCATTATCAATCCTGATGCCGTGCCAATGCACAGACGTCGGATCAGGCACTTCATTCAAGAGCGTTCGCTGAACGCGGGCACCTTTAACAACTCGAATTTCTGGACCCGGCGTGCTGCCTTCATATCCCCAAATTGAGGTTTGTCCGTAACCCTCTGGCAGCAATTGAACGTCAGCGACGCTCGCTTTCAAAACCTGCGGTTTACTTGCGGTTTGCGCAAACGAGGGACACGCAAAAACAGCCCCTGCGGAACTCATCAGAAAGTGGCGTCGTGTTAGATGCATCGTGCTCTTAATCCTATCAAATTTCGTGTTAGCGGATATTCAAAAAATTGGTCATCCTCCGCTGTGATCGTCCATCAAATACACTGCCATTGCGCGACGATCTTCATTTGTTAGAAAACGTGTGCCCTGCTGGACAACTTCGTTCATCGAACCGCCAAAAGTATCGCCGTCGGGCATAATTCCAGTCTTCAAAGCATAGGCCAGCGAATCCACTGTCCAATCGCGCTTTCGCAGGGTGTTATAATCAATAGCAGGAGCTTTACTGCCGCCGGGCAAAGACGGATTGCCCGCAAAATGCTCATCAGCGCTCTTTCGCGCCCCGATAAGGTTACGGGGCGTGTGGCAAGCTGCGCAATGCGTCGCGCCTCCGACCAATTCACGACCGCGGTTCCATTCGGGATCTTGACCGGAAATTGGGTCCGTAGCTGGTTGCTTAAGGAAGGCTGCGCGCCAGACTTTAAGGCCCCACCGTTGATTAAACGGAAACGGCATTTCGTTAGCTGGTGCCGCTTCTGGCACAGCCTTTACAGTTTGAAACGCTGCATACAGATCAGCGATGTCTTGGTCACTAAAGTTTGCATAAAACGGATAGGTGAATGCCGGATAATATGGCTCCCCTTCAGGCGAAATGCCTTGGCGAACCGCTTTAGCAAATTCTTCAACAGTCCAACCGCCAATACCCAATTCGGGATCACTTGTCAGGTTCGCGGAATAGAGCGCGCCAAAGGGGGTATCCAATTTGACCCCGCCAGCTAAAGGCTTTCCACCGCCTTCAAAATTGGTGTGACAGGCGATGCAGCCACTTGCCCGTGCAAGGTAGCCGCCTTTTTTGACATCACCCGCTAACGTGATCGGGGCAACATCCTGCCCGATTGGCCACACAACAAGCGCGCCAATCACGGCTATTCCAGAGATTGCAGTTGTTGCTAGCGCCCATTTCCAGAACCGCATTAGCTTAATTTTCTTTCGCGCGGAATTTCTGATGACATGCCGAACACGTTTGCGCAACAGACGCAAACGCCGTGTCTACCGGCATTGTTGCGAACATCTCGGCCGTAATCATGGTCTCAGCACCCATGGTGCCACCTCCCATAGTATCCTCTGAGGTTTCACCCATCATCGTGTCATTCGATCCGCCCATCATTGCGTCGTCTTGCTCTACAGCATCCTCTGCAAGACCGTTGCCAGCCGCAATCTTCATGCCTTCAGCATAGGCTTTGAGTTCATTTGAAATTTTGGAAAATTCTTCCCAATTATCCCATACCGCTGGCAAGGCAGAGGATGGCATTCCACCTGTGCCCTCTGGAAACAGAGATATCATTTGCTCGCCCGCGTGCTTGATCATAACGTCAGCAGCGCTGCGAACTTTGTCAGCGTCATATTCTACGGCTCCACGCATTATCGGCGTTAGGGCTTTAACGGCTTTGCCCATTGCAGACATGCCGTCCATGCGTTCTTTTACAATGCCTGTAGCTCCGTTATGCGCCATTGCAGCAACGCCGATAAACGCAATTAAGACAGAAGGGATAAGGATTTTCTTAGCCATTGAGTTAGTCCTTTAGTTATTTGATGCCATTGGCGCGTTGAAGTTCGCGTACATATGCGACAACCATTTTCAAATCGCCGTCCGTCAAACCTTCGACCGGTGGCATATTCCCAAACTTCCAGTGATGTGATCTGACACCATTTTTTGCTGCAACTAGAAATGCGCCATCACCATGATGACTTGGCTCGTAAATCTTGTGAACTAGGGGCGGGGCAACACCATTTTGTCCAGCCGCATTCTTGCCGTGACATTCCGAGCATTTGGCTGCGAAGACACGCTTACCAATTTTTGCATTTTCAGAAAATTCGGCAGGAACAATCACATTCGCAATTGGCTTCCCCTCACCAACGTTTGACAAATCCGGCGGGGTCATCGAGTGTCCGGCTGGAACCGCCGGTGCTGTTTGCTGCCAAATAAATGTTCCGCCTCCAAGGATGAGCAATGCAACGATGAAGATACCTGATTTGGACATTATATTAGCTTTACCTGAGTTCCGACGGGAGAGCGTTCAAACACCTCCTCGACGTGTTCATTGTAAAGACCAATGCAACCGCTCGAGGACTTACGACCGATCTTACGAGTGTCTGCCGTTCCATGAATTCGGTAGAACTGCCAAGATAAATACAGCGCGCGCGAACCAAGTGGATTTTTCGGATCACCACCTTTGACATGGATGGGCAACTCAGGATCGCGTTCGCGCATAGAAGGTGTCGGGGTCCAGCCTGGGTTGACGCGCTTCTCTACCACTTCCGTATACCCGCGCCTTGTAAGGTCTTCGGTCAAAGGTACCGAAGTTGGATAAATTCGCATTTCCCCATCAGGTGTCCAATGCTGTAGGACCATCGTCACAGTATCAGAAAGCAAGATTCCTTTTCCAATTTTATCGAAATGATCCTGCCAATCATGTATGCGAAACGAAGATGAATTGCGACGAACACCGCCCTGCTCCTGCGCACGCAGATAGGTCGGGGCGAACAAAATCGTAGCACTAAGTCCGCTCAACACTTTGCGACGCGATGCTGCCTTCAAACCATTTTTCATACTTTTGCCTTTCGGTTTGAGCCTTTAACTGACTCTTACTGCTTTTCTCCTCATCTTATTTCGCGGTTTTGAACGGCCTTTGCCAGATTTCAAATGTAATGAATTGTAGCCCTGCATCTGATCGACGTGGCTACCCACTTTAATCTTCAAGTTACAATTGGGTTCAAAACTACGCGTGTCTGAAGCGGCACTTTCTCATAAAAATCTATGATCTGATCATTGCTTAACCGCGCGCACCCATTCGAAACGCGCTGTCCAATAGTGTCGGGATTTGGTGTGCCATGGATCCGCAAATAGGTATCGCCACGGCCCGGTTGATACAAATAAAGTGCCCGAGCTCCGAGCGGGTTCTTCAAGCCACCGGGTACGCCCTTCGCAAACTTCTTATAGTTCTTTGGATTGCGTTTGATCATCGATGGCGTAGGGGTCCAACGTGGCCATTCACGTTTTGCTGCGACATAAAACTCACCCGCCTCATACAAGCCCTTTCGTCCTATTCCAACAATATAGCGCAAAGCACGCCCCTCTGGCAGCGTCCAAAATAGTGCGAACTGGCTAGGGTCGACGTGTATTTCTCCCGGTGCGAAACCACCCGGTAGATCAACCACTTTAGGCAAAAATTCGGGTGGTAAGTTCGGCGTCTTAACCCACCCATCATGCGTTTTTGTACTATGTGCATCTGCTTGATTTACAGTCGCAACAAAGGCTGTCGAGGCTGCTACAAATTGACGTCTGTTCATATCTGCTGTCCTAAATTTCTATTACCCATTACATATCTCCTCCTATACTAGGCCAATTTTTTTAAGGCTAACGCAATCAGTCTAGTGGCAACCTTACGTGCGCACGCAAACCGCCTTCTAGGCGGTTGAATAAGCTTATCGTTCCGCCATGTTCTAAAACTATGCTCCGCGCGATTGACAGACCCAACCCATGCCCACCCGTATCAAGCGAGCGCGATGTTTCGAGCCGAACGTAGGGGCTAAACACCGCTTCAAGGTCCGCTTCAGGAATGCCTTGCCCTTTATCATCAATGTAAATTTCAACATAGCAATCAACTATTTTCCATGAAACATGTGCTTCGCTTCCGTACCGAATAGCGTTCTCGATTAAATTGCGAAACGCACGTCGAATTGCGCTCGGCTTCACCGGCAACACAAGTGATTGATCGTTGGTTAGATAATAATCATCTGCCTTGATCCCGGTCAGTATTTCTTTCAGGTCAATCGGTTGAATCTCTTCATGCTGACCAACTCCTTTGGCGAAGTCCAATGTCGCTTCAACCATTTGCTGCATTTCTTCGCCCGAGCTTATGAGGGACGCACGGGTTTCAGCGTCTTCAACCATTTCAGAACGTACCCGTATTGCTGTTAACGGAGAACGCAAATCATGCGCGAGCGCCGCCAGCATTTGTGTGCGATCAGATACAAACCGCGTGAGGCGATATTGCATTGTGTTGAAGGCGATTGTCAGATCGCGAACTTCTTTCGGTCCGACAATCCGTAAGGGCGCTTCTCTCTCTCCCCGACCAAACCGCTCTGATGCCTGTGCCAGTGTATTCAATGGGCCGGTCAAGCGCGTAAGAAGGAACCAAAAGCTGGTTATGAGTAGAAAAGCAGCTGTGATGCCAAAAGTCATATTTGAGGCTCGTGACCACTGAAGAGGCGGTCGTTCAAATCGGGTGGCAACATTGAGCCAGGTTCCACCTGCCAATGCGATTGATATTTCCATCTCGATCGCTGCCAAGCTGCCCTGCATCATTTCGGTATGGATTTCGGCCATTTCATGTGAAAGGTTTGGCAGAGGTAACAGTCCCTGTTCAATTTCATGCACCTCAACGCGTATATCGCGGCTATACAACTCCCCCATCAACGCCCTGATGCGCGCCTTAACAGCAGCCCCCTCGCTAGGATGCTCATGCAGGACTTTAGGTTCATCGGACAGTTCGAAACTAACAAGCGGAGATGTGGCTGCTTGGATGATTTGTCTCTGTATGTCAGGTGAAACATCTTCAACTAAAAGTGCGACATTGGCGGCGCGCCCGGCTGCCTCTGCCCCTATTGCCGCTTGGATTGCCAATGCCCGCTCATCCACAAACAACCAAAGGCTTAGCGCTTGAGCCACAACTAATACGCCAAGTAGCAAAAGCCCGATCTGTGTTTGCAATCGCCAACCAAGTGCCTTCAAGATAGCACCTCAACATCGCAGGATAAACTGTAACCGCCATGACGCACGGTTGCGATGATACTCGGCCGGAGAACGTCTTGCTCGATCTTGCGCCGCAATCTACTTATTTGATTGTCAATTGTTCGATCTAGAGGGCCCGCTGTACGTCCAGTGCTCATTTCCAAAAGCTCATCACGGCTTAGCACCATTCTAGGACGTTCAAGTAAAAGCGATAACAGCTTCAATTCCCCATAGGTTAGTTGAGTTCTCCGCCCATCTGCGTCTTTAAGATTACGTCCATCATAATCTAATTCAAGATGCGCAAATCGGACCGTTTTGCCCGCTAATGCTTCTATCTGAGGCAGTTTCTGCGTTCGGCGCAGAATTGCATTTATCCGCGCGACCAATTCTCGTGGATTGAAAGGCTTTGCGAGGTAGTCGTCCGCCCCTGAATCAAGCCCTGAGATACGATCGTCGGCGTCCCCAAGAGCTGTGAGCATTAAGATCGGTGTGTTGCTTTCTCGGCTTAGACGTTTGCACGCGCTAAGGCCGTCTTCACCGGGCATCATTATATCCAAAACAATCAAGTCAAACTGCGACCGCGCAAGTTTTGCATCCATATCAGCAGCATTTTCAGCGCTCGACGTTTTCATCCCGTTCCGCTCCAGAAAGCTAGAAACGGACTTTCGAATTTCTGGGTGGTCATCGACGACCAAGATATGGGGCATTTCAGTCATTTTTACTTACTACTAGACGTAGGCAAAAAGTCCCATCCCACGTTTGTAGCCAAATGTAACAGACAACACTCTGAACTTTGCTCGATAAATCTGCGTAGAGCTTTTAAGGTATAAAGACCGAAAAAGGGAACCTGAAATGAACTTATCAAAGTTTCAATATCTCTGCGCACAAGGACTCGAAAGTCACTTTAATCCAGAAATTCCGTTTTCACGGTTCTTTAGGAACATCTTACTGCTTAGCTGTTTCAGTATTCTTCCACTTCTATTGATTTTCATTCTGCTCTCGTCAGGCTTTCTTACCATATTGGCGACAAATGCCACGGCGTTCATCCGTTTTAATCGCCAAGTTCTATCGAACGGTGTTCTCGTCGTTTTCGTGATCAACTACATAGGGTTTTTCTCGGCTAAAGCGCTTCAAACGCGCCTTAGACAACACCCTGTTTGCTATCTATTTTTGGACGGATGCATTCGCGCTATCTTGTTTATCGCTCTGCATGCCTTGGTTTACGTCATATCCGCAGATCTGTTCGGTTCTTTCGGCGGAGATCGCTTAACCGCTCTTCAAGTTGTCGGACCAACGCTTCAGCGCGCCTATGCATTTGAAAACATCTCTAGTGTATATTTGTATGGTACTTTGGTGGGTTCCTACGCATTGTACATTGCCGTGCTTGCCCCGCGCAAAAGTGCACAAAGATGGCGTGCCCATGCGCTATCGATAAGCACTTGCGCTTCGACATTGCTAGCTGTGACGTTCCTTTCAAATGCCGCGCGCCTGCTGTTTGAAGGAGCACAGTAGAGCTTCAAACTCCAAAAACCGTACCTTAGCCCAACATTAGCTTTGAGCGGTAACGCCCTTTTCCGCAGCGTAGAGAAATGCAGTGGATCCTGCATTTACGTGTTCATAAAGACCATTAATATGCGCCATCACCATGCGTACACATCCCGAACTTGCACGACCACCGATCGACTCTGGGTTTGGGGAACCGTGAATGCGAAGGTACGTATCGCGATTGCCTACAAATAAATAGAGAGCCCGAGACCCCAATGGATTTTTTGGACCCGCGTCCACGCCTTCGGCAAGATTGCCATAGAGATTTGGATCGCGTTCAACCATCGCCGCTGTCGGCGTCCAAGTTGGCCATTTTGTCTTCCAGCGGATGTCATAGGTGCCCGGCTCATAAAGATTGCCACGTGCAATCGCTACGCCATAGCGCATAGCGGTACCATCAGTCCCAATATGATAAAGATATCTTGCAACCGCATCGACATGGATATCTCCCGGAACGAGTCCTGTGTTCGCTTCCACGCGCTGTGGCAAAAAGCGCCGATGCAGACCCCATGGGTTTGATGTGGCAGCATCGTAATTGGGTGGCGTCACCTGCGCATCCCAGATATCCCACATCGATTTATCAGATGTGGGGGCCGCCAAAAGACTGGTGGGTAAGGGTGCGGAGAACAGCGCACCCGTCGAAATAACAAAATGGCGTCTGGTCAACATGGCCTGGGATCCTCGCAAAAAGTCACAGGACTTTTGGACACTACTATGACAAATGAATCCAGTAACAATATTTACCAAAATGTAATCTTGACCTTTGGATCGCTGATAGTGTGATAAGAGAGAAGTCCCCGCGAAAAAGACGAGATTCCAATGTCAAAATCAAGTAATCCCAAACCAACTGCGCCCTCAAAGCTGATGCACTATGGAATGGTAATTTGCTGCACAGTTATGCTGCTGCCGATTGCGCTTTTCTTTTTGGCAGGTGGAAGCATCGTGGGGCTTTGGGCGAACTTGGGCCTCGTTGTTCCTATTGCCCTATGCGTCGGGATTCACGTGGTTATGTTCAAAATGATGGACAAATCTTGCCATGGAAGCAAAGACAAAACCGCTTCTGCAAAAGCTGCTGAAACGGGTTTCGATCAAGTGCAAGTGTCAGAAATTGCGCGCTAAGGTGACGTCTAAACCAAGACTAGCCATGCTAGGCACTGTGCTTTTGACCACTGCGGGCTGCGCTGAAAGTAGCAAGTTTTGCAGTTTTAAATCTGCGCTAGGCACACACATTTCCAGTCAATCCAAGACAATGCCAAATGGGTGCCGCCTTGTAGATTACCCAGACAGCACGCTTCAAAAAATCGAATGTGATGACGGGCGAACCGGTTTTGCATTCGGTAATTCAATCTAAAATTTAGTTTTTAGGTCTTCCAGCGCTCTCTTCACACCTTGTAGGCGCGGATCATCAGTAGGCGCATTGGCCAACAGCTTTTGCGCCTGCTCAAGCGCGCTAACAGCCAAATCAGTCTCGCCCAAGACCGTGTAAGCGTTCCCAAGTCGCATCCAGCCATCCAAATCCTCTGGCTCGACTTCAAGGCGCGTTGCCAAACGCTCGACCATTGATCGGATAAACGCCTGACGATCCTCATCTGTCATGCTTTCAGCATTCGCAATATCTTCACCTGTTGGACCCGGAGCAGACATCATCGGTGCAAAACTCGCGAGAGAGATCCGAGCCTTATTAATTTCGCTGCCAATCCTATTTGCCTCAATCACAAATGTTTCCATCCAAGGATAGAAGCCGTCCAAATTGTTCAGCGTCGAAACCAGCAAATCATAGGCTTGCTCAGACGCTCCTGATTGAGACAACGATACCGCTTTGTAATAAATTCCTGCGGGGTTGTTCGGATCCAAAGCAAGCGCTTTGTCAATTGCGGCTTCAGCTGGCGGAGTAACAATACCTTGCTCAGCAAAGATCAATACTTCTCCGAGCATCGAAAATACGCCTGAACTTGCTTCTGGACGCTTTGATACAATCGCGAAGGCATTGGCGGCTGCTTCATACTGACCCATTTTCGAATAGGTCTCTCCCAAGAGCATCCAACCCTCTGATTGTCCGCCTTTGGAGTCATTTGACAGCTGGTTAAAGAGTTTAGTGGCGAGTTCATCAATCTTCGCCGCTTCTTCTCTTTCCGCAGTACGTTCAGCATAGGCAATTCCTGAAATTTCAGGTGACCCCATATAAGCGTAGTATCCGATCGCCAAGGTCGGGACCAAGACAATACTGAAAAGGAGTGTTTTGCGACCTTCTTTAGTCGTGCGAGACGAAGCCACTTTCGCTCTACGGGACTCCTGCAAGATCCGTCGCTTTATTTCACGCTCAGCCGCCTTTGCTTCTGCCTCCGAAATAATTCCGCGCTCAAGATCACGCGCAATTTCACCCAGTTGATCCAGAAGAATGGCTGGCGTTGCTTGGGACGACGTCACCATCGATCCTTTGTAACGCAAAAGTGGCATGCTCATCAAAATAACCGCTGCTAACCCGAGCAGGATGAAAAAAGCCCAAATCATGATTGATCCTCTGACTTGTGTGCCTCGATAAAGCGCGAGACTTCGGCTTCATCTTCTTCGCTAAGATCGTTGGTAGCACGCGAACGTCCGGCGCCCCTTAGGACGAAAAACCCAACAATAAACGCAATAAACGCCAAGATCGGAGGGGCAAACCAGAGTGCTAACGTTCGCGTGTTCAAAGGGGGACTCATCAAGACATAGTCGCCATATTTTGCCTGCACATAATCAAGAACATCTTGATCCGAGTCGCCTGCGACAAGTTTTTCGCGAACAATAATGCGAAGATCACGTGCGACACCCGCGTTTGAGCTATCAATATCTTCGTTCTGACAAACAACGCAGCGAAGATCCCTTGAAATTTCTCGTGCACGCAATTCCAATGCGGAGTCTTGCAAGATTTCATCTGGCTCGACTGCCTGCGCCAAAAATGGGGCGATCAAGAAGAACACTACAATCAGATATCTCATTCGCCTGAAGCCCCTTTTAGCGTCCCTGCTTGAACGAGAGCTGCCCTGAATTTCGCGATAGCGGCTTCGCCTACAACAGGGCCAACATAGCGATAAAGTACAGTCCCATCCGATCCGACAATAAACGTTTCTGGAACCCCCGAGATCCCCCATTCAATGCCTGCGCGACCTGTGATATCCGAGCCAATCCGCTCATATGGATTGCCAAGCTGTTCGAGCCAACGAACAGCGTCTTTGGGCTTGTCCTTGTAGTTGATCCCAAAAAGCCGTTGACCATCACGTTCCACCAGTTTCGTCAGAACTTCGTGCTCTGCGCGGCATGGTACACACCACGATGCGAAGACATTCACGATGACTGGTCCAGAATTGTCAGTCAAATCCGCCTTTGAAAGTCCCAAAGTTTCAAGTCCCTCAACAGGCTCCAACTTGAATTTAGGGACAGGCTGGGAAATCAAAACGGAAGGAATACCGTTAGGATCACGTTCAGGATTGAGGCCCCACAAAAAGAAGCCACCAAAAATACCCGCAACGAGAAGCGGGACAATTGCAAATGCACGTTTCATATTATTCCGCCGGGGAGATTATTGGTTCTGGTGCTTTGCGCCGTGGAGCCCCAATGCGTAGGCGGCGATCAGAAAGCGACAACCCGCCTCCCAGAACCAGCATCGTTGTGCCTATCCAGATGAACACTACCAATGGTTCGTAGAGAATGCGAAGTGTCCACGCCCCTTCTGCTCCCGCTTCTTCGGATGCGGGGTTTGCGATAGATGTATAGAGATCACCCGCAAATGTTGTGCGAATATCACTTTCTGTCGTCGAACTTTGCGCAACAGGGTATGTGCGCCGTTCAGGATAAAGTTGCGTGATAAACTTGTCGTCGCGCCGGACTGTCAAACTGCCACGGTCTGCAAAGTAGTTGGGGCCCCGCGCGCGTTCGACACCTTCAAAAGTAACGTCGAAACCAGAAATAGAAATTTCACTTCCTGGCTTAACAAAAACAACCTCTTCTGTTTTCCAAACACTCGACCCAATGAAACCGAACATAGCAACGGCCAAGCCAGCATGCGCCATGGACATTCCGTGCGAGGAACGCGGCAGGTTACGAATGCGTCGGCGTGACTCTGGAAACGGGACTTCGAACAATCGAACACGCATCGCCCATTCCCGGACTGTTGCGGCGAAAAGCCATATCGCAAGCAATACTGAAAGATAA
>Ga0206130_10008482_pt1 | contig 11017 bp, 5 predicted proteins | sample Helgoland_Spring_9_FD_148637 | JGI IMG/M metagenome (GOLD analysis project Ga0206130, IMG submission 148637) | Pelagic subsurface seawater microbial communities from Kabeltonne, Helgoland, North Sea - Helgoland_Spring_Bloom_20160512_1 | ecosystem: Environmental > Aquatic > Marine > Epipelagic ...
CAACTCATCAAGTTCATGCCCCTGGAATGTATCCCATGGTATTTCATCGAGACGATCAAGAACTTGTGCCAGCGTAGGAGGTGATAAACGTGGAGCAATTAATGCTCTGCTAAGTGGGTTCGCATCATTTCCGTATGGAATACGACCCATTAGTGCTGACTCAAGCAGCGTGGTTCCACGGCCCATAAAAGGATCGTAAACGATGTCCCCGGCTGACGTCAGTCTTTCAATAAAAAAACGAGGGAGCTGTGGTTTAAAGCATGCGCGGTAGCTTACTTCATGCAAACGATTGCCTTGCCTTTGCTTGGATGTCCAAAATTCATTAGTGAAGTATTTGATGCCGTTTTTATTCTCGATTTGGGTGGTGCTGCCAAATTCATCGAATGCAGTAATTTTAGACACCAAATTCTCCGCCGAAGAACTGCTATCTGTGTATGGTGATTTTGATTGGTCCATGATTGGAACTAGAAAAGCTGTGGGGGTCTGTGTGGATCCAGTAGTAAGATTAGACTAGCCGGATGATGCCGATTTGAGAAGAGCATTAAGATTTTTTCTACTACACTATTATTTCTTATTGATTTTTGACATCCTGTTTTTTGGAGAAAATCTACCTGTATCAGAGTGGCGTAGTTCGGGGTTCGTTCTTCTTGTGTTTAAATAGATTCACAATTTACGGACTGACGTCATTTCATCTTATTCAAATCACAACAGTATTATTAGATTATTGATTGTTTTTTAAAAGAAGGCTTCTTACCTGTTCCTGTATTTCTTCATGAGTTGGGCGTTTATCTTCTTCAGGAAGCTTTCGATTAATCCAATCGAATCCCAGCAACTCTGTGAGAACGCGATACGTCCTTGGACCTCGAATCGTAGTTTGCTCTGATGCTTCTACGCTGTTTGTTCTATCGTCCTCGTAAAATCGAATAACTACCCCAACACCACCATCTAATAGATAGACACATTGGATGCTCTCGTCGACTCCCATGCCCCCATAAGCGGCTGATGATGAATTTCTGTGCTGAACACCACCAAGTAGGTCTGCGGCAGCTAAAAGATCAGCGGTCAACGGGTTGAGCATTTCGTCTCTACGCACTGCCCAACAGCCATTACCCATTTCCTCTAATCTGCGTTCCCAATCTCGAGAATAATCCAAATTTGAAATTTTTCGAAAGGTTTTTGAAGCCGGACCTTCGTAAGGGTAATTAGGCTTTATAAAATCTGTTGCAAATTCGTTACCATAATAATTCAAGTATCTATTTACGCTAGGAGTTGTGTTTATTGGAGTCCATAGGGCTTTGGGACGATCAAGTGGTGTATTCATGAGGTGTTGATGTTAAAGAAATAATAATCAATCCGTTATCCGAAGGTGGGTCTCGTAATAATAAATTGTTGCGATAAAAGGCACAGATATACATGTAGATTTACTGCCATGCCATCGCCGTTGTTGGTCTTGGAGATGTTGGCCTTATCTGGTTGGGCTTTGTCTCTTACCTGATTGCCAATGGCAAAGACTGCCTCAGAGGCGGAATCATCCTTGAGCTCAGGCTTGTGGATTTCTAGCCACAGACGCTTCAGACACTGGCGGTAGGAAATGATCTTGGACTTGGATAGGTTGCGCATGAAGTGAGGTAAGACCTATCAGATAGAGGAGGGGATGCAAGGAGGGAGCCGCTGCGCCCCGAAAAAGTCGGTGGCTGTGCGGCAGTTTAAGTTGGGAGGTTAAGTTGAAGTGAGCCGTGAGGCTTGATTAATGCTTCATTTCTCTGCCTGACCCCTTCGTCTGATCCCTTTGTTTAGTGTTTAGACGTTCCACGGACTGAATCTTTTTATGTGGATGGTGATCATGTGATATGGCGATTTTTGGGTTTGTTACAAATTAAGCTCTATGAGTTCATCTGAAACAGACTCTCTTGAGGCTTTAAACCGCAGGTCTTGCAATGCGGTTTCTACTATATGATGTGAGTCGAAGGCAAAAAGGCTGAGGTGTGAATCGATCGCTTGTTTGCGCATGCTTGGTTTGGCATCAGTGGACAAGAGGAATGCTTCTAGGCAAAAAGCGTTATAGCTAATGCTCGATTGACTCGGTATGTGGCCGGCCGCGTAGAGCCCTTTTTTGGAACCGTTTTTTAGGATTCCAATGCTGTTAAGGATGGCTACGGCGTATCTGGTAGAGCGGATGATGTGTTCGGACTCGCCATAGATGTCAGCCGCCTTGCGTTTAATTTGCTCCATTTTCACTTCATCTTGGAGGCGGATGAGACGACCGCAGATTTCGGTGATGTTTTTAATGAATGGGTAATTCGCTATAAGCATGAAATAGCACAAACCTTGTGCGGCCTCATGACCGTCACGCCCTTGGTATATATCAATAGCTTTATTACGTAGCGGGGTAGATTCTTCGCTGGGGGAAATCCAAATGTTTTTGAGATAGGTGAGAAGCCGTTTCACCGTGTCATTACCAGATAGCTCAGCCCTTATCTGCTGCTCGAGTAATTCCAGAGCGAGCTTGGCTTCGGTATTGATAGAAGCCAACCGGAGAGCCTCTCTCTGCCATTCAAATTTGATATTCGCTTTAGGGGTAATCTGGGATCTCATCGTTTTTAGATTCTATTTATGTTTATCCACGGGACCATTATTTCGTCCAAGCTGATTCCACCGTGGGAAACAATCAATTTGTCCTTAGTTTCAAATGCCGATCTCCCTTGAGGGAAGAGCATGTAGTAATCGTCAGGAAGGAGGTTGGTGTCCCAGGCCGTTGTGGTGGCTGGGTGCTGTTGGTGAGCTTTATCTCTGAGTGTTTGCTCAGGGTAGACTCGGACACGTTGGCCTCGGGTTTCCGCTAAGATGCCTTCTTGGATATTACCCATACCGATCGATTCTAGATTGCCATGGTCGGCGCAAATCGAGATGCCATAGCCGGCGGATACGAGGCGATCAATCAGTGATACGAGAAAACCTTCATCCATCCATGTCTGAAGATCTGAGAAATAGCTTTTCCAGCCAAAGACAGCATGGTGCATGATGATGTCTGGTTTACTCACGGTAATGCCAATGGACTTGGGATCTAGGTCGATGAGTTCTTGGATTTTGTCGAGATCATCGAGGTCGCCATCGCAGCGAGTGTGTGCGATGTGTTTTTTGAGCATCCCGGTCTGCGATTCCCAAAAACTTTGCCATCTCGAGGCGTCTCGAGATGTCGTGCCGATGGATTTCTCAAAAAAACGTGGGGCAAGCCCGGAATAAAGTGCTTGGCGTGAGACGGGTGTTGAACTGGGTGTCCAGGCTAGCGTAGCTGACTCTTCGTAGGAGGCTTGCTCATCTAGATGCTTAGTGATTGATTCTTTGATCGCCTTCCATCCAGCCACAGATAGTCCATCCAGAACAATCAGAGCTGTCTTTTGTTGATTCTTTTTATACCAATTTTCCATCTGCTTTGGCACATGGTGCACCATCACAGGCGGGCGGGGAGGAAGGTTGTGTAAGCCTGAGTAGGAGGTGAAGAACCAAGATTTGAACGATTCATTAACCTGCGGCCAGATGTTTCCCCAGAACTTGTCGCAAAGACCTACATCATTCAGGTTAAATAACTGGGCAACCAGAGCGCTGTAGTCGTTGGAGAACGTGACCCAATCGCGGTAGCTACCGTCGGCTTCTGGAATCGTTGAAATCACGACATCCATCAGCTTGGTCATATCCTGAGTGGTAGATGCCTTGGTTACTTTTTGTTGAATACCCACCTGCCACCAATAATCTGAAATTTCAGCTGGGTTTATATCCGCTAAGTTGATGGGGGAAAGCGAATGAGACAGGAAGAGTGATGGAGCTAGTGCTTTGAGTTGGAACTCATCAAAAGTGACGAGTGGAGACCCTTCAATGACGAGTTCAGGGATGCTTGTTTGCGTTTGATTGGCGATGTAGTAGGCCCATCGTTCTTGAAGGAAAGCCCAGAAGACGCTGGCTGATGTTATCAACTCTTCGATTGGCCAACCGGTGTTTTTGACGACCGTTGAGATGTTCTCATGGAGATGCCGAGCAAGGCACGGCGCCAGCTCGATCTTGCTGTTATGGAGATGGATGCATTTAGCGAGGAAAAAGCACTCATCCTCGATGAGTTCGGGCACGAGTTTAAAGATGACTTTGAGCGCGAGATCCTCACTTTGCCTGCGGTTCAGTGTGCCGTTCCCTGATCGCTGAGCTCTCGTGTTCAGTTTATTCCAGTGTTTTGGCGGCACAGCGCGCATCACCTCTTTGTTGATCAGTGGAAATATATCATCCAAGCCGAAACTATATTTATGGCAAAGGCCGAGAATATCGCTGGGCAGGGTGTCTTTATCCGTGTGACTTGGATCGTAGGTAACGACGAGTGGTTGCGTGCCACCAGCATCCCACTCTTTGCGAATCACGCTTTCATACTGGAAACGAAAGAGGATGGGGTCATCAAAGATCAGAATGCTGAAGCCTTTGGATTGCAGTTGGTTGAGGATCGGTTCACTGCGGACAATCTGGTCGGGGTCAGCGACCACCCAGATCTTGGGATCAAGATCGGCAATAAAGGTTTGGGTGACAGATTCTTCCCAATTCATGGCTATTCAGCATTAAGTTGGATGATCGATATCGGAGTGAGTTCAGGGCAGACATGGCGTTTCTTGCTGAGCTCTTCTAGCCAGGCTGATTGTTCGAGCTCGAGTTGGCGGTGGCGAAAGTTTCTGACTTCTGGGAGGCCAATGTCATCGAGCTGAGAAAAGCGGGACTCGAAGTGGAATCGACCGCGATTTTCTGTTTCCACAAGCTCTTCCTGGTGGGACGCTTTGAGTGTTTGGTAGTGTCTGAGTCCAGATTTCTCAGCTTGTTTTTTGTGGGTATCAAACAACGTGGTAGCTGAACTTCCTGAGATGGCGGTTTGAGTTGTGAGTTGGCTGTGAATGAGTTGGTTCCACAGGGTGTCCGCGGTGCGGTCGAACGATATGCCTGCGTCGGAGACGAATACAGCAAAATACTGTTGGATGACGCGGTCGTGCGATGGGAAACGTAGCTGCCAGAGCGACCAACTTCCACTGACGTCTCCCGGCATATTGGGCATGGTGTAAACGGGTATGTTGTCGCCGCTGCCGATGTTGGGGGCCTGGGCGATGATTTTACGGATCATAGGGTGATCCAGCGTCAAGAGCTCCGCTTGAGCTGATGAGGGTTTTCCTGCGAAGGTAAGCAAGGTGGCGGATGAGTCGTCTGGCCACCGTGCTTCTAGTCCGGCGTTTGATCTGGTTGATTCTCCAGCGATTGTCTCGAGGTGAGACTCGACCAACATCTCAAGATAGTCACCGAGTGGGATGGATGAAATTTTGCTGAGAATATCATCGCTGGGAGGCGTGCCGCTGAGAACGGAAACCTGATCATGGTTCGCCTTAGCTTCTTCTTGGATTACTTCTGTAACTTCACCCACTTCTTTTTCGAGAGTCTCAGGTTTCAGCAGGGCGTCGATGAATAATTTATCGAACATGTGGGCTCCCCCCTCGGAGTCGAGCACGTCACTGGTTTTATCGATGCCAAACTGCTCGAAGATCACGGCGAGTTTTTGCTCAAGCACATCACGAACGCGGTATTCCACGGAGTCCTCCAGTACAAAGTTGATCGCCTTGACCACGTGTTTCTGGCCAATACGATCAACACGGCCAATCCGCTGTTCAATCGCCATGGGGCGCCAACCAAGGTCGAAGTTGATGATGATGTGACAGAACTGCAAGTTGAGACCCTCTCCACCGGCGTCAGTGGCAATCATGATGCGGGTGTCTTCGGAGAACCTGCGTTGGACTTCCTTGCGTTCCTCCATGTTCAAGCTGCCATTGAGAGTGACGACTGAGAACCCGCTCTCGGTCAGATACTCTTCGAGCATCTTTTGTGTTGGGACGAACTCGGTGAAAATGAGCACTTTCAGATCGGGGTCAGCTTCTTCCCGCTGAAGCTGTATGATCATATCGAGCAGGGCTTTTGCTTTGGCATCCGGGCCTTTGGCAATGACTCGTTTGGCGGCATCGAGCAGGACTTCCACTTCTTTACGTTCGTTTTTAAGTCCAGAAAGTGTTTTGCTGAGGAGGTTGTCGATCTGGGTTTGGCCGTCTTGTTGGCTGAGTTCATCCAGTTCTAGAATGGAAAATAGCTCCATCTGACCCGGAGGTTTAGCGAGAGCTTCGAGGCGGCGCTCCAGAGTAGCCGCGATGGCACAGGTCGAGCTGGTGACCAGTCGCTGCATCAGAATCATGAGGAATCCAACCGAGTTGTTCTTTTGTTGTTTCGCCTGGTTGTAGCCAATCCGGACATACTCGGTGACGGCGTCGTAGAGTTCTTGCTGATCGATCGAACTGTCATCCCATGGAATGGGGACGAGCCTGGTGAGACGGGGTTTGAACAGGGCATTGCCGTGGTGGTCGAGCGTATTGCGTTTTTCAGTGCGGACCACATAGGGCGCCACGCGTTCTTTGCTGACTGCGCTCTCGTGTGGAAAGGCCTCGTTATCGAGTAGGCTCATCAGGCGGTGGAAGGCTCCGGTCTTTCCTTGGTGGGGAGTAGCGGAGAGCAGGAGAAGGTGAGGGGTGGAGTCAGCCAAGGTGCGAGCCATGGCATGGCGCGCTACGGTATCGGCACTGCCAGCGACACGATGCGCTTCATCAATGATCACAAGGTCCCAGTTGGCTTCGCTGAGGCTATGCAGGCGTTCCTGGTTATAGGCATCGATTTTCTCCTGTGACCAACCACGGCGTGCCTCCAGCGGCTTGATGGCATCCATCGAGCAAATGACCTGGTCATAACTCGACCAAACATTCTCATCACCCGAAATGCGTCGGTAGGCTTTGAACTCGGAAGGGTCAAAGAAACGGAATTCTTCTCCGAACTTCTCGTCCATCTCCACAATCCATTGCGGGATCAAGCCTTTAGGGGCGACCACTAAGATGCGCTGGGCCCGTCCACGCATTTTAAGCTCTTTGATCGCCAGACCTGCTTCGATGGTTTTACCGAGACCTACCTCGTCGGCGAAGAGGTAGCGGACGGATGATTTGCTGATCACCTTTTGCAGCACCTTGATCTGGTGCGGTAGGGGAGTGACCGCAGAGTCGAGAGGGGCAAGGAGTTTGTCTTCGTGCAGGAGGCCGCTGAGCTTGCCTAACACGGATGCAAAACGCACTGATGCGGGTGAGGATGAGAGTTCTTCATTTGCACGCTCCTTAGGCTGGTTTTTACTGACTTCTGCCGGAGTGACCAAATGCACCGAGTTGTCGTGGGGGAACCATAATCGCAGCGAGATTTCATCCCACAGCTCGATACGATCGATGACGCGAGCTCTTGCTTGGTGCGTGGTCGACCAGACCCAGTCGTTTTCTTGTGGTTTCTCCAACATATGGGCTATTTATTCGCTGCGCATTTCGGCGACGTCGTAGATCATTTGGAGTTGCTCGTCTTCTTCGACGACGTTGACTGGGAGTTGCTCGGCGACGGCGAGGATGGTGGCGTAGTCTTGTTGTTTGAAACAATGGGCGAAGCCGACACGGACGGCTTCGGTGCGGACTTCCTTGAGCTTCTTAGCTTTGCTTTTGGCCTTGGCTTTGTCTTCGAGACCTGGGATGATGATTTGTTTGCCGTCGGCTGACTGGGGTGGGGTGTAGCCGGCAGGGAGATAGCTCCAGAATTCTGTGAGCAGGCGTTTGTTGCGAACGGCTTCTACGTCGACGGCCTTTTTTGGGTCGGGCACATACCAGCGGTCTTTGGCTTTGGCTTGTAGGGATGCGTCGTCTTTTTCTTTCCCTCTCAGGTTCTTGAAATTGGTGGAGAGGTAGCCATGGATCTGGCTCGGAACATCACCGGTGCCGTCATACTTAATGAAGTTTTGCTCGAGTAGCACCCTCAGGTCTGGCATCAGCTCCTGCTTCTTCATTCCCGCTTGAATCTGTTTCATGAACTCTGGCTGGATGTCTTGGTAGCTAGATGGTTTGGCTTTGAGGTGGTTACGCAGCCAATTGATCGCAGACTTCTCGTCTTCGACAAAGATGCTCATCTGGCCAAGGTTTTCCATTTGTGCCGCTTTTTTATCGTATTCCGTGACTTGCTCGTGGAGGAAAAACATTCCATCGCGTTCGGGGTATTGTTCGGTGAGTTCTGCTTGAAACTCTGCAGATGACAGTGGGACTGGGGTGTTGTGAGCCACATAGAATGAAACCATGCGATCATACAAAATACGAGGATCGCGTTCTGTGATGTAACCAAGTTTGTTTTGAGTATATTTTAATACAGGTAACCTAGTTAGGTGACTTTCTATAAATGTCCATGCACTTCGGTCGGTATTTATGTCTTTTTGGAATTGTAACTCAAGTTGATCAGTAGGCTTGTATGCAGAAATGACGAGGTCTTGCTTAACTGCAGTTGGGGTTGATACAGCCTTGTATGATCCTTGTTTTTTATCCAAAGCTGCAACGTTTGATACTATGAATCCAACTTCCTGCAGTGAGGTTTGAATGGCGTTCCATACTGATGCCTGAGTGTTTGAAAATTCAATTACGATCCACCGCCCAGGTTTCAAGACACGATACATTTCCCTAAAACATTTTTGCATCAAAGTGCCATACGTAGCTGTATTTTTGTTGCCGTGCTTCGAGATAATAGCCTCAGGTGTTGTTTGGGAAAATACTCTAAACCACGACTCCCATAAAAAATTCAATTCTGAATAAATGATATTATTACCAAAAGGAGGATCAATAAATATGAAATCAAATGAGTTGATGGGTATTTGTCCTAAGTTGCTGGATGATTGGGTTGTTATCCATGGTTTGGCTCTGCGCGGCTTAATTTCCGTATATGTGGATAAGAAAGCTTTCCCTTTGCGTTTTAATACTTCAATGGGATTATATTCTTGTATGAGAGAGGGGATCGCCAGGTTGTTTATGGCACCTGCGCTGCGTCCACCTTCTCTGTAGGGCATGCGTAGGCTGCATCTCATTGATAAAATGGATGTCACGACGAATTGCAAAAAACTTGGAAGTTTAAGTTCGTCGATTAAAAACCACATGCAGCTGATAGTGTATAAGTTTCGTTTGGTATAAAAATCGGAGACGCGGTTATATCCTTGATGATACCCAGCTCGAAAATACTCACCCCATGGTGGGTCAGAATGCATCATTTTAAATGACGGGTAGTCGAATGGTATTTCTAGGTAGTCTAATTCAAGAAACTTTTTAATCTCTGCATCGCTAGCTGGATGTGAGTGATGAGATGTGCCAACTTTGTAATGTATAGATACTGGAACGACTTCAGTTTTTTTAGTGTGAGCTATTTTTCTAACTAGAGATTTTTTATTCTGTAAGTTTGCTTTGCACTCTAAGCATGCGTTTTTATTTTTTTGCAAATGCCAATATGTAAACTCGCTGCTGCATTCTGGGCAGAAAAAAACTTCGCTCAATATACAATAATTGATGTCTCTTTGTTTCCCAGCTTTGTCTGTTGTTTTATACAAGTGTGAGCACCTGCTAGATGTTTCTTCGATTAGGGTTTTTAGGCCTGCTTTCAGTTTGTCAATATCTGGAAAGTTATTATACTGTTCGGTTATAAAAGTAGCAGCAGGTGAAAGGTCACAAAGAATTATATTTCGATCACTGGATCTCGCCGCAATACCCGACATTCCACTTCCTGAAAAAGCATCAAGAATAAGATCCTTGGGCGATGTATAGTAATTGATGAATGGTTCGATCGCTGCAGGAGGAACTTTAGTGTGATAAGAATGCGCTCTGTATATTTTGCTGTTTTTCCCTTCACTTACATCAGATGCATAAGGCAAATGCTTAACATTTTCTGCCGAGTCATAAGGCCTCCCATGATGTTCAATAAACTCCCCAATCCAGGGGTTTGGACAAGCCGTGTAATACGGTGGATCTGACAAATTTAGAATGTCATCATCCTCACCAATCGGAAACCCTTCAATCTTACGAAACTCCGGGTCTTTCAGTTTTTCTCTCAGGAGTCCGGTGTAATGCTCGCGTCGCGCTTCGTCAGATGGGAATGTCTGGCCGAGGCATTCAACGGGGCCCGAGGCTTGGGAAGAGGTGAGATCTAGATTTTCTTGAGGCATAAAATGGTTTGTTGAGAGCTTGGTCGGTAGGGTGAGTGACCAAGCTTGGGTTGTATTGAGTTGCTTGGTCAGTGATCAAGCTGGTCGAGTGTTTTCTATTGGCTGGATTCGCTTGAGTTTCCTAATACGAGACGGACCTTGGCTCGGTCGTGGCCTTTGCTGATGGATTTGAGGTAATCTTGGAAGCGGGATCCAATGTCGTCCAGGGTGGCGGCCGAGCCACCGATGAAGAGTTTTTTCTCAAGCTCACTGAGGCTGACCGTTATGCTGGTGAGACCAGAGAGAGCCTGGTTCATCGCGCCGAGTAACTCAGATGGGATTTCGGCAGGTAGTTCCTTATCCGTGAGGAAAGTATCGAGAGTAGTTTTTTCCTTCGGTTTGAGGAGTTTGATGTGATCGCGGATGCTGGGGTCATCAAACTCATCGAGCAGCGACTGGACCCAACTTTGGTAAACGTTTTCCACCTTGGTTTCGAGGTTGGCCAATCGTTGATCGGCAGAGATGCCATCGCCCGCTTCCATGCTCGGGTAGAACTCGCCAGCGATCGGAGTGGTTTCCAGATCGTGGGCGCTGAGTGTGGCACCTGTCTTGAGCTTTCCTAACTCCTCACGAATCTCAGTGAGCTGAGAGACGTTCATGGTGGGGACGGCGCTGAGTTTATTGAGGTGCTGCATCGCCATGCCCTGCAGGAGGGTTTTCTTTCGTCCATCCTGCTGCATGTTGAGACGTGCGGATTGGTAGAGATCCAGATAGATGGTGATGTATTCCTTTTTCAGCTTCTCGAGTTGCTGCTTGGTCTTCTTGAGGAAGCTGGCGTCTTCACGGTTCTCTGGTTTGTGAAGTTCTGAGATGAGAGTCTTTTTCAGCTGGCTGCATTGCTGTGACCAGGCATGATCTTCAGCGAGGTTG
>Ga0206130_10008484_pt1 | contig 11016 bp, 6 predicted proteins | sample Helgoland_Spring_9_FD_148637 | JGI IMG/M metagenome (GOLD analysis project Ga0206130, IMG submission 148637) | Pelagic subsurface seawater microbial communities from Kabeltonne, Helgoland, North Sea - Helgoland_Spring_Bloom_20160512_1 | ecosystem: Environmental > Aquatic > Marine > Epipelagic ...
CATTTTTGTCCGTAGTTAACGCTAGAAAAGCATCCGCCTCAACTTCTATAAATTCAGATGGTGCTTTTTGCTGGAAAAAATCTTGAAATGGGTCTTGAAAATTGGAACGACGCTGTTGGGCAGGAGCAGTCACTGTTATGCTTTTACCCTTCACTGAAAATGACTGATTGTTAATGGTTATGTCGAAATCAGGAACGACCACGCTCCCCTCACTCGTGGCTTGATAATTCTGGATGATGCTTTGAGATGAACTCATTTTACCATTGACATAATTTGAGGAAGAGGAAGAGGAAGTACCCCTTTTCACCAACCCTTGAATTTCTGGAAAGTTGCTGTAATTACGTAAGCGTTCGTTTTGCACCGTAATAGTAATGGTCCAAAGTTGATTGATGGCAAATTGATCAGGACCCAATCTTACGGTCACCTCTTGGCTGTAAGCCGTTGATGAAAGCCCCAACAAGCCCAAAACACTTAACAATATAACTTTAACTATATTCATACCGACGGCAAATGTAGCGCTAGGAAAACAAAAAAAATCGAATGAATAGTTTTACGTGTCCCCAATGAAATTCAAATTTAAAATATCGAAGGATACTTTAAAAGAAAACAGGGTCTTAGAAGGTCAAGTGTCGAGATTTAATTGTTAAAGAAAGTTAAGATCTGGGATATCCCTGATAAAATACCCAGTCTACATCCATAAAAGCTTTGGTACTCTTGCCATTCCCTGTAGCATACAAGCCTAAATAAGCACCGGTATATGATCCCGTTCGATGGCTTAAAATTAAATCTCCCTTTGAACTCATAAATGTAATGTACTCCCGACCTTGATCAAGAGAATATTGATATTGATATTGATGATCTTTTGAAATCACTCTTAACATAATCTCTCCCTCATAATTGGATAAAATTTCTTGCTTCAAGATTCTTGAATCCTCTTTAGGATCTTTTAATATCACCTTAAGCACCATCAGCCCTTGTTCTTTAGTTAAGGTAAAATTGATATAATTATTATCTTTTTGAAAAAGGCTCATGCCTGCCTCTTCGCCCTCTTTTTTAGGTTGATAGTAGATGCTAGCAGTATATTCAAAATCGCTTTCCCGCTGTCTAAAACCCATCAAACTAGCCTGTACCCTATTTTCAATGACCTCTGGCTTGGCATATAACCTTAAATGCCCCGATCGCGCAGCTAATGAAAAGGTATTGGCTTGGGGTACCCTTCTAAAATTCCACTCTAAATTTAATTTAGATTCATCAAAATTGTCATTGAAGGCATCCTTCTGATATTGGCGGGTTTGCATAAAAGGCATGGGATTAATCCGCTCCACCTTACCGGTTTCAGGTGCTCCAACTGGAAAATCATACGTGACGGGCGCCCATTCATTGTCACTCACTTGTTGCCATCGGACGGTTGCTTTTTCCCATGAAATAGGAATCAAGTGGGTTTCTCTACCCATATTAGATTCTCGTTGCTCATCCCCTCGCTTACCCAAAGCGACCATGAACCATCGTCCATCGGGAACATTAACCAAATCGGCATGCCCCGTGCTGTGTACCCAATTGTCCTTAGACAAATGTCTTGAGGTAAGAATCGGATTTCTGGGATTGGAATCATAAGGCCCAGTAATTTTATCACTAGCAGCAATCATTACCGCATGATTGAAAGAAGTTCCTCCCTCTGCGGCCATCAGGTAATAAGTCCCCTCTCTTTTGTACATATGAGGCCCTTCCAAACAACAGCCTCCACACGCCCCTGTCCAAACAGAGGTTCTTTCACCTTTAAGTTGCCATTTGGCAAGATCCAATTCCTGCACCCATAGTTCACCTATGCCATTGGCATTCTTATCCCCTTTATCATGGGTGCCAACAAACCATACCTTCCCATCATCATCAAAAAATAAATCAGGATCTATACCCGGTGCTCCCTCAATGATGTGGGGTTCGGACCATGAATCCGCAGGATCTTCAGCGGTAATGATAAAGTTAATGAACTGCGTAGGCCCCTCAACAGGACTATAAATATTAGTCGTAATGATATAAAAAATGCCTTCATGATAACGTATGGTTGGCGCATGAATGCCTCCATTACTTTGTACATCAACCAGATTGTTGGTTCCATTGCATTGGTCCTCTCTATCTAGCCCATAACCTATCAACTCCCAATTCACCAAGTCCTTGCTCTTGTGAATGGGCAACCCAGGAAAATACTCAAAGGAAGAGTTGACCAGATAAAAATCCCCATCTACCACACAAATAGAAGGATCGGGATAGGCCCCAGGTAAAATGGGATTGGTAAAGGTTTGGGCTTGTGCAAGTAATGAAAATGGTAGTAAGAAAAATAAAATGCTTTTCATATCAATAATAAAATAAATTAATCACAATTGGCTTCAATAAAAAAATCAATTCCTTCGTTCAATGGATCCCCAACAGTAATACTCGCATCACTATTTTGAAAATTATAATTAATTGAGGTGATCCTTTTACCCGTTGGGAGATCAAAATGTCCTGTTGGCCAAATACTAAGTTCCCATAGGTCATTACCTAATGATGTCATTTCACTACATACCTCATCTGAACCGCCACTATAATTTGCCGTAGAACACATTAATACATTACTTGCCCCCAACAACTCTGTTGATAAATTACCCTCCCCTAGCGTTGCGTCAAAAGAAATAGTTAGGATATCATTCCAAGAAAACTCCTCTGGCTCTACAGAAGAAGTCTCTGGTGGGGCTACTTCACAAAGGTTTTTAACATCACCGATTCCTCCAGTTACCTCTATACATTCTCCAAAAAAGAAGGCGAAATTTTTATTGTAATCTCTGATTCCCCACTTTGCATCACCTACGAAATAACCTAATTGGGTGATCAAATTTTCCGGTCCAACAGTCAAGGTAATATTCACTGTCCCTGAAAGAGGAAGGTATTCGGGTTCGGGATTATAGACCTCTGTCGCCTTAAACATCACCCATTCAACAAGACCATAATTTTCTCCCAAACCGACCCTACTTTCAAGTGCTTCCGTCCATGGAATTTCTCCAAACATCTCTATTTCCCCTTCATCCATAAGTACAAGCTCATTACTAAAAGGAACACTTGAAATAGATACTGTTGCATTTTCTGATACATTCCATGATTTTGGTGCTAAAAAACCAAATACAAACTGATCGGCATTTACACTAGGGCCTGCTTCATTATTGGGGTCATCTAAAATTTCAGCGTGGACTGTGATGGTAATTTCTTCACCCGCTACCGAAGTTTCTGGCTGTTCCACACTGGTGATATTAAAACACATCGTCAGTGTAAATGCAATAATTACCAGAACAATGCCTGGGATAATAGTATGGCGAGTCAATCCGGTACGACTGATTTTATTCATTAGTATTTGAATTTACAAAGTGATAGACATAGGTGATATTATCACAGCCGAGTGAGAATTCAAGATATAAATTAGAATTATTCACTGGATAAAGGCTTTGGGAAAAATAACTGGTTCGTGTAAAGGCTCCACTAGATAAAAACATTTGACTAGGATAAGTAGGATTGTCAAAAGTCCATCTTCCAGTTGCATCGTTCGTCACAAATGGAATGGGTGTTTCTGCCGCAACCGTATAAGTCGCTGGCTCCCCCGCTTCATTATAATCTAGGATTAAGGAAAAGCTTGAGAAATCCATTTTTTCAGAGATATCAACCTCATTACGATATACTTTACTGATCGTCCAAATTCCACTAATATCTATGTTTTCCGTTTTCAACAAGCCAGGATTAAACGGAGCCTCTTCACAACTTGAACAGATAACTAAAGCTGTTAGAAATAGTACGGGTATAATTTTTTCCATAATCCGTTTCATTTAAATTTAATTCTATCGAATGCGCGTGAGTCCATGAATATCAACCTCTATTTCTGGGAATGGGAAAACTAATAGCTCGCTATATTCCATATATGATTTAGTCCCTCCTCCTTCGTCCGCTGTTTGTATGATCTCCCGTTTTAGTCGCTTCGTATTCAAAAAGTGGTCTCCTAATTCAAAAGCAAGCTCTTTCGTTCTATCATCATAAAGCTCAGTCAATGCATTATTTACCGTAGGAATATATGCCAAATTAGATGCTGGATTGCCCCCTCTTATTCTGAGTAAGTTGATGTCATCCACGTCCTGTTGAACCACGGCATCACTCTTCATTATATTGGCCTCTGCTCTTGTAAGATACATTTCTGCTAATCGGATATAACGATAATCCATTTGATCTGTGGTGTACTTTCCACTCACATAAATCATAGTAGAATCTTCATTTGCACTATAAAAAGAATTGAATCTATCATCATAGGGATCCATAATCATGGATGCTGCACTGCCATCAAGATTCAAACTATAATTCCCCTCCAGCAAGGACGCCTGATAAACCTCCCATATCCTGGCAGAAGGTGATAGCCCCGATCCATCTATCGTATTAAATTTTATAGTGAAAATATTTTCTGAAGAATTCCCTTTGGGGACAAATGCATCGGTGACCGATGAGCCAAGACTGAACAATCCACTTTCAATGACCTCATTTGCACGTGCATACGATGAGTCGTATTTTTCATGATAAAAATATATTCTTGCCGAGAGTGCGGTGGCAGCCATATAATTGCTTTCTCCAGAGTTGACCAAAAAATAACTTCTTGCTGATTCGATATCAAATTCTATTTGATCTTGAACCGCCAGAGTAGTCGCAGTTTCCAGCCTATCATCTGTACCCACAGGTGCGAGTACCAAAGGAATGGTATATCCCGTTAAGGGGAGGTTCCAATAATTATTTAATTCAAAATAGATTAGTGCTCTCAAAAAATGCATATCCCCTAAAATTGCATTTTTTTGTTCCTGTGAACCCTCCATTGAGACTAGATCACTCACAGCTACCTTATTCAAAGAAGCCAATGCTGTGTAACCTGAAGTATACATCCATGATGTCATGGACGTTGAGATTTCATGATCATAAAACGGGTCATATTCACCCCTATTACGATTCAAAACATCTCTCATCATGCCTGCAGCGTAGAGGGCAGGTTGCGAAACAAAGGGTCGAATAGCTCCATAAGCTCCATAAATTAACCCTTGCATGGAAGCCAGATCAGTCAACTTATCCGCTGATAAGCCGGTGGGTGGTGTCTCCTCCAAAAAATCATTCTCACATGAAAATAAAAGTAATGGGAGGATTAGTATGGCAATAATCTTTCTCATTGTTATCATATTATAAATCAATTGAAACTCCAAATAATATGGTTTTGGCTTGTGGTGATTGTTTAAATGCTGAACCCGCTCCCACGTTATTCGATGACCTACTCTGTACAACTCCTGTAAATTCTGGATCCCAGAAAAAAACTGGCGCTTTGGTTATAGTAAAAAAGTTAACCAACTTAACATAAACATTAAGTCCCTTTATAAATGAATTACCAAGTTTTGTTCTATACCCAAGGGTTACATCCCGAAATCTCATATAATCTGTTTTATAAAGAAACTCATCACTCCATGGCCACACCACATTATTTGTGGTCAACCTGGATACTGTAGCATCATCCCCTGGCGAATTCCAAGCATCTAGCATATGTGTAGATGGATTTATTTTATTATTACCAAAAGATGCATTAAGTTGTTTGGTGTATCCATCTGCAAATTCCTGTCCTGTAGCAAAGGTGATAAGCAGGCTGGCATAAAACTTCTTGTAAGTAAAGCTATTGTTTATCCCCCCGGTAAGCAAAGGCCATGGATTTCCAATAGGTTTTTTTTCTTCATTATTAAAATTATCAAAACTCCCCCACTGTTCAATCACTTCAGAGTATAAGTATAAATTACCTTCCAAATCGTAGTAGGTATCTTCTCCTGATTCAACATCTACTCCTCCCCAAGCTACCCCTTCTATTACTCCCACAGGATGCCCAGGAAAAATAGAAGTAGACCCAAGTCCTGCACTTGAAGATAAGCCATCCTTTATCAGTTCATCCCCAAGTGAAACGACCAAATTTTTATTGTGATTTAAAGTAATGTTTGTCTCCCAAGTAAAATTGGGTTTGGCAATAATTAAGCCATTCACCATGAAATCAAATCCTTTGTTACTTAGTTCCCCTATGTTTTTAGTTACCGAACTCACTCCAGTCATTAGTGATACTGGGAAAGGAAGTAATAAATCGGTCGTAACTTTTTCATAATAATCGAATTCTCCACTGATTCTACCATTAAAAATTTCCCAAGTAATTCCAAGGTTTAGTTGTGATGTTAATTCCCAACCTAGTCTTGGATCACCAATATTTCCAAGGACGATTCCCGTATTTCCATTATAGATGCTGGTATTGTAAGTGGAGAAGGAACTGTAATCTCCAATTTCAGAATTTCCAACAACTCCGTAACTGGCTCTAACTTTGAAAAAGTTCAACGTACTGGCCATTGGACCAAAAAATGACTCATCACTCACTATCCAGCCCAAAGACACTGCAGGAAAATAGCCCCATCTATTCTCTACACCAAATCGTGAACTTCCATCCGCACGCAAACTCGCAGACAGCAAATACTTTTTGTTGAAGTCATAATTAATTCGACTTATTAATGATTGAAAGGAATATCTTGTTTCAGAACCAGATGCATTTATAACGGCGGCATCCTGCGGTCGAGTTAATGTAGAATTAAGAAAAGTATCCCCAAAAACAAAATTAGTCCTCGATCCAGAAGACTGCGCCTCTGTGGCTGCAAGTATATCCAAACTGTGACTTCCAAAAGTCTTTGTATAATTTAGAATATTTTTCCAATTCCAGGATGATCGCTGACCAGAGACGGTAGAGGAAACAGTTCGATTATGATCTGTAATTCTGCCATCTCGATAATGAAAATCATTGTTAAATAATAAATTAGTGCCTATCTCTGTTCTAAAGGTAAGATCTTTGGTAATCGATGCTTCTCCATACCAATTACCAAGAATCTGATTACTCTGCAAATTGATATCCCTGTAGATTATTCCAGCCAATGGATGTTCATTGGTCAAATTGAAGAATGTTCCATCTTCTTTTCTAACGGGCCATATCGGTAGCATTTCAGAAACATTACTCACCCCTCCAGCCCAGTTCGTTGGCACCTGTTCATCATTTATATAAGTTAACATGACCTTCCCTCCCACTTTAAAACGGTCTGATATTTTATGATCAAGGTTTAGGCGCGTACCAATTTTTTGATAATCATTCCCTATCAAAATAGTCTCCTGATTTTTAATGTTGGCACTCAAGTAAAATGTGGTTTTATTACTTCCACCCGAAGCAGAAATATTGTAATCTTGAACTTTTCCAATCTGTAGTACTTGATCAATCCAATCCGTATCGGTAGCCCGTGCTTGCTCCTCTGTCAGGCCATCAACTAATACCCCACTCTTGGACCAAAAATCATTTATGTCATTACCAGAATTAAACCACGCCTTTTGAGCAAGCGTCAGATATTGTTCTGAATTCAAAAGAGGGATTCTGTGTGTCGCATCTGAAAACCCTACCGAACCCGAAACTGTTATTTTAGTAGCACCCACTTTACCTTTTTTTGTGGTAATCACAACTACGCCATTGGCTCCGCGTGAACCATAAATAGCCGCTGAAGCTGCATCTTTCAATATTTCTATAGACTCAATATCGGCGGGATTCAAACTGGCTAATACATTGGTATTTGCACCTTGTTGTAAATTCCATTCTGCAATTGCTCCTCCCGGTTGTGAACTGCTTATTTCCCCACTCTCCATGGGGATCCCATCTATCACATACAAGGGCTCACTGTTTGCACTGGCTGAGGAGGTCCCTCTAATTCTTATTCTGACTGCTGATCCTGCAAGGGCACTACTGGTCGTTACCTGGACGCCTGCCGCTATGCCTTGCATACCCGCCTCAAATGAATTCGCTATGGCCCCATTGATTTTTTTACTATCAACAGTGGTAATGGCAGTAGAAATATTTCTTTTGATCTGGTTACCATACCCTATCACTACAATCTCGTCAAGCTGCTCAACATCTTCCTCTAAAACGACATTTACAACCATCTGTGTGCCCACCAAAATTTCCATAGTTTTATACCCGATGAATGAAAAAATGAGGACCGTTTGATCCCCCGGGATATTCAGTCGGTAATTACCATCAATATCGGTAATCACTCCAGTTTTTGATTCCTTGATTAACACATTCACGCCAATAAGCAATTCTCCTTCTTGGTCGACTACTTTTCCGGTAATCGTCTTATTTTCTGTTATGACAATGGTAACCTCTTCAGCCTGCTCATTATTTTTTTTATTGACGGTCAAGTTGGTATTTACTTGCCGAAAAGTAAGCCCATTTTGGTGCGAAATATCTCGTAAAATTTCATAAACAGAACGCTCTACATAACTCCCTGAAAATTCCTTCCCATTCACATCATTTTCATCAAAAACAAAGCTAAACTGAGTTATTTCTTCAATTTTACTAAATACTTTGGCGAGATTATTTTGATTAAATTCTACGGTGACCATCACCTCTCTTACACTTTTTGCTTTGTCTTCGGCGATATAAGACACACCACTAGCCATTCCACCTAAATTTAACCAAAGCCAAGAAAATAAAAAGACAATAAAGGTTCTAAAATAATATTTCATTTCAGTCAAAATTTACAACTTACACGGTTTTTGAAGTTAATTTCATAACATTTCTATTATTATATTATCGTTCTCAATCTCGTAATTGAATTTTCTAGAATAACTCAAAGACTTGAGAACATTTTCAAGGGACTCATTATTGAACCTTGCCGTAAGTTTCCAGTCCTGGCTTGTAAATCCTTTCATTTCAATTTCAACTCCGTACCACATTTCAAGGGTTTCTATGACTTCACTTCGAGAAGATTTTGAAAAATACAGAATACCTTCTTTCCAAGCCAATACTTCCTCTTCATTAAAATTTCTTAAGCTCCCTCTTTTTTGATCCTGATCATATAAATATTGCTGGCCGGGATTTAGAAAATTTTCGCCTCCGGAAATATCCTTTACTTTTACTATTCCCTCAGTCAATGATACAATGACTTTCCCGTCATTTCCGTAAGAATCAATGTTAAACGCAGTCCCAATTGCTATCGTGGTAATCGCATTAGATACCACAATAAAAGGTCTACTTTTATCTTTAGACACCTCAAAATAAGCTTCTCCTTCAAGTACAATTCGTCGTTCAAAATCGGAAAAATTCTTTTGATAAGAGATTATACTGTTTGCATTTAATTTAACCTTACTCCCATCGCTCAAAAAAATAGTCAGCTTCTCTCCTTTTGGATTTACTTTGGTGACGATATTATTTTCTGACGCTATTGAATGGCCTTTTTCAGTGACTAACGATGAATTAATTTGCCAATAAAAACCCGTTCCCCCCAAAATCAATAAAGCGGTGACTACCGCTATCTGCCAAACTTTTATTCTCTGGTTCTTTTTTGAAAATTTCGGAGATATGTCATGCTTAATTCTTTTCTTCAGTCGAGCAAAAACCAATTCCGATGAAAATTCTGAATCAGAATGATGAAAAGAATCTTTGAGCCCAAAAAATATTTTTCTATTCTCCTGATCACTGTCAATCCATTGAGCAACTCTTTCCTTATCTTCAAATGAAGCATTTTCAGTCAAAACATTTAAAAGGGACGCGTAAAATCCCGCCTCTTTACTATCCATCATATTCGTTATTTTTATAGGGACGTAAAACATCTAAGATCCCCCTAAGTAACCTAAATATTATTCATTCAACTCATTGAAGTATTCATTATAAATAGCTTGATATGCCGGCGCTATTGAGTCAATTAAAGAATGCTTAATCTTCGTTTTTTCAATATGAAGATTCACAATATTCATCATTTCATTAACCTTTTGAACATTTTTATCAGCCAAATTAAACTGTTCTGAAGGATCTTGGTCAAGGTTGTACAATAAAGGCATATCAGCATCCGTAAATTCACCTCCCCAGGGATTTGGGTTTTTTATAAAAATTTTCCAAGCACCCGACCGCAAGGCCATCAGTTCTTGTTGCTGGTAATAGTAAATGGGATGATCTAGGGCGGTACCTTTGGTAAAGCTCTCTGATAAATCCATCCCGTCCAGTTCCTCTTTTTGATACTCAATCCCTGCCATGCCTAAGAACGTGGGTAACAGGTCCAGTGTACTCCCTACTCCATCAAAAATCTTATTTTCACCGATAGTCCCCGGCATCCAAGCAATGGTTGGCACGCGAAAACCCCCTTCCCATGGCGAGCCTTTTTTTCCTCTTAGCAGTCCAGCTGAACCCCCATTAATTCCTGCCCAACCCCAAGGACCATTGTCACTGGTAAAAATAACGAACGTATTTTTATGAATGTTGTGCATTCGAAGTTTATCCAAAACCTTACCTACACTCTTATCTAATACTTGAACCACATCTCCATAAAGACCCCTTTTACTTTTTCCTGCATCAAGACTGTCCACATACAAAGGTACATGAGGAAAGGTCTGCGGCATGTAGAGAAAAAATGGCTTATTTTTATTTTTATCGATGAATGCCAGCGCTTTGTCGATGTATCTTTTCGTCAATTGACTTTGGTCAGGTTCCAACTCAATAATTTCTGTACCTTCCATCAATGGCAATGGAGGAAAGGCCGCTTTGGCGTAATCCCAATTATTGTTAGGTGGTGACATGTCGTTGGAATAAGGTATACCGAAATAATAATCAAACCCATGTTGAGTAGGTAAAAATTCTTTTTTATGTCCTAAATGCCATTTCCCAATACATGCTGTTGCATAACCAGCTTTATTGAGCATACTTGAGATGGTCGGCTCAGTGGTTGGAAGACCTCCGTATGAATCTGGAAACAAAACCCGACGTGCACCAGCCATCCCAATTTTTGCTGGTAACTTCCCTGTAAGCAAACCTGCCCGACTGGGGGTACATATCGAGGCAGCCACGTAGAATTGCGTCAGTTTCATCCCTTCATGGGCCATTTGATCAAGATTGGGTGTGTGAATGGTGGGATGTCCAAAACT
>Ga0206130_10008485_pt1 | contig 11016 bp, 8 predicted proteins | sample Helgoland_Spring_9_FD_148637 | JGI IMG/M metagenome (GOLD analysis project Ga0206130, IMG submission 148637) | Pelagic subsurface seawater microbial communities from Kabeltonne, Helgoland, North Sea - Helgoland_Spring_Bloom_20160512_1 | ecosystem: Environmental > Aquatic > Marine > Epipelagic ...
TAAAGCATTCGCATCACCAACACGAATGAGAGTGGGTGTATCTTACGACTCTGATGATAACGAACCATGTGGAGCATCTAGTAATCCTAACATAAACCGAATTGGAGAGTTTGAAGATTACTCAATCCAAGTGGTAAATGATGGCGATATGCCAATAATCACACTTATTGATGCAGATACATTATACATCGAGCAAGTAGCAACACAAGCAGAAGTTAATTATATATCACCAGGAGCTACAGCATATGATCCATCACAAGGAAATATTACCCCAGTTGAAATGAATACAGATGTGGATCAAACACTGCCAGGTATCTATTACGAAATATACTCTGTAAGTGATGCGTCTGGAAATGAAGCAGCTAGTGTAATTAGAGTTGTATATGTAGTAGCAGATCAAACAGCTCCAGTAATTACAGTTACCGGCGCAGCAGATACAACCATTGAAGTAGGAACAGCATGGGTAGATTTACCAGCAGTAGCTATTGATAATAAAGAGGGAAATATCTCAGACGCAATAGTTGTAAGTGGAGAAGTTGATGTAAATATACTTGGCGATTACACGATAACATACAGCATTAGAGATAATCAAGGAAATGCATCATCAACCTCACGAATAGTTCGAGTGGTAGATACGCAAGTACCTGTAATCGATAACCCAAATGCAGACAAGTCAGCTACATGCTGGACTGTAGAAGTACAACTACAAAATATCTTTGCAGATGTAACTTCAGCATCGGACAATTACAATAGCATTGGTGATGGATTAGTATTTACAGCGAATCCAGCAGCTAGCAACGGAGGAGCATCAGTAGATACTCGATTCCAAGGAACAACATCAGTAACTTACACAGCAACTGATGAAAGCGGAAACGTAGCAACTCAGTGTATCGATTACGTAGTGAGAGATTACATCCCACCAGTAATTGATTTACGTACACTAGATGTAGTAACTCACCGAGTAAATACACCGTATACTCCTGTAAGTGCAAGTGCTTCAGACAACTTATATGACAATACACAAATCAGTTTGACAAGTACATCAAATGTGGATGCATACACCCTAGGAACATATCAAGATACATACACTGCAACAGACGCTGCGGGGAACGTATCTGTAAGAGCTAGAACAGTAAATGTAATAGATGATATCGCACCGGAAATCACAGGAAAAGTAGGAGGAATCGTGAAAATAGGAGTAGGATCAAAAGTAGATGCAATCAACTTTGTGAACTTCTCTGACAATTATGATGCACCTGCAGACTTGAGATTGAACCATACATTAGTATTCAACGACTTAAACCTCCAAGAAGCTGGATTATATTCAGTAATCTTCAAAACAGAAGATAACTCAGGAAACATGTCAAGAGAATTTACATTATACATTGATGTAGATTACGATTACCAAGTATTGGTTAATGGAATCAGCGACCTAGCATTGGAAGATATGATAAATGTATCTCCGAACCCAACAAATGGACCAGTTAACATTAGCGTTAACCTTCCAGAAAATGAAGAAGTATCAATAGCGATCTTCAACACAATGGGTCAGCAAGTAGCTGAAGTAGCAAACGGTAAAGTGAACAACGGAAGATTCTCAGTGAACCTTCAAGGAAATACAAATGGAATGTACTACGTGAAGATGAATTTGAACGGAGCAATCATTACCAAGAAAATTATCTTGAATAACTAAGGATTAGATTCTAACAAAAAAAGCTCTCCATGTGGAGAGCTTTTTTTTTGTTCTTTTGCAACCTATCCCACTAAATAGTGTCTAATATTAATACATACGCAAATTGATAAGTGAGGAAGAACTTATACGAAGATGTAAGGAACACGATCGATCTGCACAAAAAATGCTCTTTGAAAAGTATGCCAGTAAGATGATGGCAGTGTGTATGAGGTATTGTAAGAACCAAGAAGATGCAAAAGATCTATTGCAAGATGGATACTACAAAGTATTAACTAGCATTAAATCTTTTAAAGGTAATAGTAAAATAGATACTTGGATGACCAGAATATTTATAAACTTAGCCTTAAATAGAAATCGGATAGGAAGAAATAAATACAGTCACTTTGAGTTTGATACAAAATTTGAGAAAGCAGATTTTGATGAAGAGCCCGTTAGTGAAGACATAGAAGCCAAAATAGTCATCAAAGCATTAAATGAATTACCTGAAATATATAAAACAGTGTTAAACATGTATGCAATAGACGGACTAACTCATAAGGAAATAGCTGAAAGGCTAGGAATTTCTGAGGGATCATCAAAAAGTAGACTTTCCAGAGGTCGTTCAATGTTAAACGCTAAGCTAAAGCGTAAAAAGTAAAGTTAGATTGGATAAATTAAAGCAAATCGATAGTATTCTAAAAAAAGCAGCAGCTGATATGCATTTTAATGATGCAATACAAAGCTCTGATTGGGACGCTATTGAACATAAATTAAAAAAGAGAAGAAGACGTATAATCGTCTTATGGTCTTTTATTGCTTTAATGTTTACTACATCGATAGTCACCCTTATAGTTAACCAAGACTCGCTAACCGATGAATTAGGATACAATGAAGCGTCGTACGAGAACATAAATAATGAGAGGGAAAATTCAGTAGCTCAAAATATTGAAGCACCAAGCAAGACCAAATTAACCAACAAAAGCAATGATTTTGAGAAAAATTATAAAATACCGCTGGTTAAAAGTAATAATCAAAAAATTACAGTAACGAAAGAAGATAAAAAAATAGTAAACAACGATTACAATGAGTTAATCATAAATATTAATTCTAAGTCAGTAAACACATTTAATCAAGCTCTACCAGAAATCAAGTTAGAAAAGATTTTCTTAGAACGAAATCCTATAACAAAGAAATCAAATAACCCTGAATCATTTGTTAAAAGATGGGAATACGGTATAGCATTTACTCCAAGTATTTCAAGTAAATTTACTCAAAAAAATAGTACTCTTTCTGGGCTGATTAATCGAAACTATAACCAGTATATTGGAAAACAAGAAAAATCATCTTTTGCTAGTAACTTTGGATTTAATCTATCATACCACATCAATTCAAAGCTATTTATTTCAAGTGGACTTTATTTAACACAACGAGCTGAATATCTAAACTATAAATATACAATTACAGATTTCCCTATTGTGACCAATGGTGAAATAACTGATTATGGACCGCTTAACCCACTTGCATACGTAGATGTAAATCACATTGGGTCAAATTTGTATCATTTTATTGAGATCCCACTCAATTTTGGAATCAAACAACCGATTTCGAGTAACTTTGAAATTAGAGCACAATTTGGCGTGTCATTTTTGTCACTAACAAAACTAAATGGTAAAAAAGGCAACTACTTAAACTTGCAATTAGAAGATTTATCAGATTTGAAATTTAACAAACACAATATTGCTACAACGGTTAAGACTGGATTATATTACAATAAGCCAAGGTTTAACGTTGGACTTGAGCCCAGTTATTCGATCAATATAAACTCTCTAAACAATGCTAAGACATCTGCACTTAAAACCAGACCTTATGCTTATGGTGTAAACCTTATCACTAATATTAAAATTTTCAAGAATGAATAAGTTAGTGTTAAATATCATATTTATTTTGATCGGAAATCTTATGTATGGTCAAATACTGAGCCCGATGGGTCTTGGATTGCCCTCTGTACCCGATAAAATAGCACAACATGAAGATGGTATTGTAGTAGCCTATGACGATAGAGACGGTAATATTGAATTGCAAATTTGGAACGGACATTTTTGGAATAAGATAAATACACCAGACATTCCAAAAACAGGGATAAAAACTGATGGTGAGTTCAAGATTATTGATTTAATATCGCTTAATGATAAAATATACTTAGCTGTTGGTTATGAGAATAGAAATAATCCAACAGACAAAAACTTAATATTAGAATGGGAAAATAACAAATGGACCGATATTTCTAACCCGACACTAAATGAAGCGTTATCATTAAAGCAATTTTTTGTAGAGAATAACGAAGTCAAGTGTCTTGGTAAATTCTCAACTAATACAACAATTCACAACATACTTAGCCTTAGCGACGGTAATTGGGTGCCAGAAGGAAATACGATTACAAATACATCGCTTAACGACACATTTAAAAGTGCTGTATATCTCGATAAAGTACTTTATGCTACCGGGAATTTTAATAGTCCGTCATCAGCTCATATTTCACTAGCAACATGGGATGGTTCGTCTTGGAAGCCAGCGGATTATCCACCGTTTTTAGGAGAAAACATCACCCTTGGACGTTTCAATGACAATGTGGTTGTGTTTGGTAAATCTAACTTCACAACATCAAAATTTAAAATTAACAGCAACGGTGTATGGCAAGATATTTCTTCGGGGCTAACAAATATCACAGTTGAAGAAGTTGAGCAGTTTGCAGAATTAAACGACAATTTATTTGCCTTAGGTAAGTTCGCAGATACAATCGTAAAAGAAAACTACAATTTACTCGTATATGCTGATAAAAAGTGGCAACCAACAAAATTAAATTTAAGCAATATTGAGCGTCTACACTCATGGGATAAAAGTGTAATATTGTCTGGAGATTTTACTGATAATTCAAAATTAAACTATATCGGTGAGGTATTTACTGATAGAGCACAGCTAACAGCAAGAGTTTTTGAAGATAAAAATTCAAATTGTTTAAAAGAGTCTGACGAGCCATGGCTTTCGAACTATCCAGTTAAAATTAATGATATTAACATGCGTTTTCAAACGGACAACAGTGGTCAATTATATCTCCATGTCGATAAGAATAATTACAACCTAAACGCAGAAGAATATCTATACTACACACCTACTTGTCCAGATGTTGTTATTCAAGCTGATGAAAACAAAACATACTACGGTACTGCATTAGGAGTTAATCAAAAAGTAGGTATTTCAGATGCTGCTGTTAATGTCTCTGACAAACAAAGTCTAACAGCTCGAATAGGAGATAAAAGAACACTTAGTGTAAATGTAAACAACATAGGAAGTCAACCCATCACAAATGCAGAATTAAAAATTAATTTGGGTCAAAGTCTTGATCTAATTAATAGTCAGATTCCATACCAAAACATCAATAATAATGTGGTCACATATTCCATTGATTTAAGTACTAAAGAATCATTTTCTTTTGAAATCACATGTAACGTTTTAAATCTAGAAGATTTAATTGTTCAGTCTTCTATTCATTTGAATAAAAATATTGACCAAGACTTATCTAATAATACAACCAAATTAGAGTATCAAGAGGGTTTAACATTACCAAACGAAAAGTATTGTTTCAATGGAGAGAATATTAGCCCTAATGAACATGAGATTAAGTATAAGATAGGTATTCAAAATACAACTGAACAAGAGGTTGTTGGAATTACACTCGTTGACGAATTAGATCCAAATATTATTGTTAGTCAACTAGGAATAGCGATTACAACTAGTCATTCTGAATCTAAGCCAATTACTACCTATGAATATTCAAAAAATATAAATGGGGAGTACAGGACTAAATTAATTACTCGATGGAAAAATATTAATCTTGCATCGCATAATACTAATGAAGAATCCTCTAAAGCATTTGCAGATTACACTATCCACACCCTACCTGGAATGCTAAATGTAGGGCAAGAAATTTGTAATACGGCTTTGATATATCTTTCATATTTCGATGGTTGGTTTGAAGAGCCTAATGTTACTAACACTGTATGCTCTAAAGTTGAAGAAACACTGGGTGTTACTAATTATATTGATAAAAATAACCTCAACGAAAAACTTACAATAGGGCCCAACCCAGCAAATACTGAATTAAAATTTGTTAATTCTAGTAGTGAACCATTAAATCTGTCATTGATAAACTCTCTTGGTCAAAAAATTATTAATTTTAAAATTGATTCAAGAGCCAAGAAAATTATTAATATCAAAGAAGTTCCAAGTGGAGTTTATATGATTTATTCAGATGGTTTTTTCTCTAAAAAAATCATAATTAATTAGTTACTGCCAAAGCTGCTACGCTTAACCTCAAATTTTTAACTGTCGACAAGGTTTGACCACAGCTTAAAATTGTAGCCCCAGTTGTTATAACATCATCCAACAACAGGACATGCTTGCCTCCCAATACTGCGGAATTAGGTAATGAAAAAATTTTGTCCGTATTTTTATTTCTTTCAGATCTATTTTTACTCGTTTGCGACTTATTGTCGACTTACCTACGAATTCCATCCGTAAGAACAGGAACACGAATAATCCTTGAAACACCATTAGCTAAAATTTTGCTTGATTGAAGCCTCTTTGATTTTCTCGGTTTTTATGAAGCGGCACTGGAATAATAAAATCAACGTCTATTGTGTTTCGGTGGGATGAAATAAATTTTCCGAGAACCAAACCCATCTCATAACACAACTCTTTATTACCATTATACTTGATTTCGTGCATAATTTTTTGAACCTCATTATCTTTTTTAAAAATTAAATATGCAAGGCAATCATAAAGTGGCAAAAGTCCCCAAAATTTGGCTCTTAAGTTGTTATTTATCAATTCATTAAGCTCAAATAATGGTAAGTTATAATTACATAAATCACAGACATATTTCTCTTGACTACTCAAGTAGCCTTTACAACAAATACATAAATTAGGAAATATTAATTGAGTGAACGATTCAAAGAAATTTTTCATATCATGCTCAAATTAATTGAAATGAGAGAACTTTGCAAATATTATGTTTGAACATAAAGATAAAACGTCAATAAGCTCACTAGGAGAATTTAAGTTAATCGATCATATAACTGAGCCATTTAAAATTACAAAAAGTGAAACAGTTTTGGGTATTGGTGATGACGCAGCTATACTTGAATCAAAAGGAAAACTTCAGGTCATCAGCACTGATATGCTAATCGAAAACATTCATTTTGACATTATGTATTCTCCACTTGTTCACATTGGATATAAGGCAATTTCTTCCAATATAAGCGATATATGTGCCATGAATGCAAATGCCTCACAAGTATTAGTATCAGTCGCTTTATCCAGTAAATATACCCTGCAAGCCGTTGAAGAACTTTATGTAGGAATTAGAGCTGCTTGCGAAAAATTTGATGTGCAACTTATTGGTGGAGACACGAGTAGTTCTGTTACTGGACTAGTTATTTCTGTTACAGCAATCGGATATGCTGATCAAAAAAAAATCACCAAAAGGTCTGGAGCAAAAGAAGGAGATTTAATTTGTGTATCAGGTGACTTAGGCGGTGCATACATGGGTTTACAAATTCTAGAACGCGAAAAACAAGTATATCTTGAATCTAAAGAAATGCAACCAGACTTAGAAGGCAAAGACTATATTGTAGGCAGACAACTCCGACCAGAGGCTAGAAAAGACATCGTGGATTTGCTTGAAAAACTAGATGTTGTTCCAAATGCGATGATTGATATTTCTGATGGTCTTTCGAGTGAGTTATTTCATCTATGTAAACAATCTAATATTGGTGTAAAAATTTATGAGGATAAACTGCCAATTGACCAACTTACTTACGATACAGCACTAGAATTTAATTTGTCACCTACTACTTGTGCTATGAATGGTGGTGAAGACTACGAACTTTTATTTACAATTCCTCAATCGGATTACGATAAAATCAAAAACTCCATGGATATTACAACTATAGGCTACTGTACAGCTGCTCATGAAGGTAAAGAACTAGTTACAAAATCGGGTAATGTTGTACCTCTTGAAGCCCAAGGATGGGAAAATTTTAAAGCGGATAATTCGTAATTAGAGATACGAGGAAAAAGCGGCCTCTAATTCTTCTTCGGAGTGATAGCCTATCTTATTATAAACCTCCTTACCGTCCTTATATATTTTAACTAGAGGTATTGCACTAATTTTAAAGTGTTTAGAAACCTCCATGCTCTTATCTGTATCTACTTTAACTATCGTAATTGCGTCACCATATTTAGCTTTTAAAGACTTAATGTGTGGAGCCATTTTTTTACAGGGACCACACCATGTAGCATAAAAATCGACCAAAGTCAAACTATTTGAATTAACGGCTTCAGTATAGGACTTTAATGTATAGCCAGAATTACTTTTGGTCGGCGAAACTTCTATTGGATAGCCTGCAGATTGCCATTTTAATAATCCACCTCTCAATTCATATACGTTGTAACCTAAGTTCTGCATTGTGTTATACGCTTTTGAGCTCCTGCCGCCTGATTTACAGTAAACTAATATTGTATTAGACTTATCAATCAATTTTATTTTTTCCTCAAACTCAGAAGAATTAATATTGATATTTACTGCTCCTTTTATATGATTTGATGCAAACTCTTCTGGACTTCTAACATCCACCAAAATATATTTTTTTTCAGTTTCGATTTTTGTCTGAAATGTGCTTGCGTCAAGTCTACCTCCGTCAGAAATATGATTCTCAGTGTTTTTTGCACCACAAGAGAAAAGGAACAATAAAAACGCAGGAACAAATGCTATATAAATGTTTTTCATGGTATTAAATATTTATCTTTTTAAACGCACAAAGATTTAAAAACTTATTATCAATGCCTAATTAATTAGTTAAGTTCAGTTATAAATTTTCTAATCAATAGAAAGCTCTGATTATAAAACTCTCCAAGCTTTAGATTGCGTGCGTTATCTTGAGGGATATGATAAAAATCATAATCACCCATCAGATAGATAAAAAAGGACGGCACACCCGCCTCAGAAAAGAAATAATGATCGCTATTTGCCGCTTTTCCTCTCGAGCGAATAGCTGGTAAATAACTCCCCTCTGAATTTATCTTGGTCAGCTGTTCAAAATATGATTTATAAATTTTACCGTTAACAATTGTTGCCCCTTTACTTCCATCGCCCATTAAATCCATATTGAAAACAAATTTTGTACGATATAAGGGAATTGAAGGATTTCTAACATAATTCAAAGAACCAAGTAATCCCAACTCCTCGCCACCAAAAGCAATAAAAGCAACACTATATTTCTGAGGATGTTCAGAAAAATACGATGCTAAATCCAATAGCATAGCTATGCCACTAGCATTGTCATTGGCTCCATAAAATATTGCATCTCCCATTTTACCCAAATGGTCGTAATGCCCACACAAAATGATAAAACTATCTGGGTATTCAACACCCTCAACGTATCCTACGACATTATTTGACTCATAAGAAGATATATATGTTGAGGTAATATTGATACGTATATCTTTTGAAAATCGATTAAATACAGAATCTAACATCCAAATTTCAACGCCCTTTGACTGCGTAGTAGAAACACTCCACGTTAATTTGTCTTTTAAAAAAATTATTGGTCCCTTGTCTGATAATTTTTGAATTTCATTAATTGTCTTTTTGAGAGCTTGATCTTTTTTGTCAAACCTTGAAATAACCGGGACATATCCGCGTTTGATTGCTTTACAAACCTTTTTTACAATATGATTGGAATAAAGCATTTTTTGAGAAATGTAAAACACCTGATAATCCCCCGAAATTGTTGGAGAATTTGGAGCTACTAAATAATCAAAACCGGGTTTTAATTGCTTGTTATCTAATAGAATTTTTGTTGAGTTGATGTTATTTACTGAAAGGTCAAAGGGTTGTTTATAGCCCTTTTCAAATGATTTTAGCGATAAGGATTTAAATTGTTTTGCTATATAATTAGCCGCAACTCTATCGCCACTATCAACATAACCTCTGCCAGCAAATTCGTCTGAACATAATATTTGAACAGTTTCATTCGCTTGAGTTACATTTTGTGATAATACCAAAAATGTTGAAAAAGTAAATGGGATAACTAGGATATATCTGATTAGTCGTAACATATTAATTAGCTTTGCGAAGCTAAATATAAAAAACAATAGGTCGTTGGATTATCTAAAAATCATAGAACTTGTAGGTGTTGTGTTTAACATATTGTTTCTGGTTTTTCTAACGAAAGAAAAAAAAGTTTGTTGGATTTTTGGAATAATTGGTTCACTATCAGGGGCTTTCGTACTTTTCAAAAACAACTATTATTCCGAAACATTATTATACTTATTTTACGCTTCAATAGGAATATATGGTTATTCATATTGGAGTAATAAACGTTCCGATGATTTTATAGTCAAAAGAATGCAATGGTCAAAAATCATTAACATTATTTTAGCCGGATTACTTATCTCTTTTGGCTTGGGATACCTAATGGCTAAAACAGATGCATCAAAACCCTATTATGACGCTCTAAGTAGTGTTTTTGGAGTCATTGCCACATTTCTAGAGCTTTACAAATACTTGGTTTCATGGAGTTTTTGGATTGTTATAAATGCCTATACGATTTGGTTATACGACATTAAAGAATTAGACTTTCTTGCTATTCAGATGATAATTTATACGCTGTTGTCTATTTATGGATATAGCAAATGGCATAAGAGGACTATATCTATGCAAAAATCACTTTAAAAATTTTATCAAGAAGGGACATGCCTTAAATTTGCATACTTATTATAGACTTTTAAATATGAATAAAAAGAAACTTCTATACGTAACATTATCCTTGCTCATGGTTTGGGCATGTGAACCTAAGTCATCTGGTAATGCAAATGAAAAAAATTCTAAAACTATCGAAAAAACTACTAAAGTTGATTCTAATCAATTATCAAATAATAATTCAATCAATAATAAAAATACAAAAATGGAAAATGGTTTATACGCTAAAATGAATACTTCAAAAGGAGAAATAGTTATCTCATTAGAATTCGAAAAAACTCCTTTAACAGTTGCTAATTTTGTAGGTTTAGCAGAAGGTAAAATCACTAACGATGCAAAACCAGAAAATACTCCCTATTACGATGGTATAACATTTCACAGAGTTATTCCTAATTTTATGATACAAGGAGGAGATCCAATGGGAATGGGTATGGGTGGTCCAGGTTATTCGTTCAGAGACGAGTTTCATCCAGATCTAAAACATGACAAACCAGGGATTCTATCCATGGCAAATGCTGGTCCA
>Ga0206130_10008488_pt1 | contig 11013 bp, 11 predicted proteins | sample Helgoland_Spring_9_FD_148637 | JGI IMG/M metagenome (GOLD analysis project Ga0206130, IMG submission 148637) | Pelagic subsurface seawater microbial communities from Kabeltonne, Helgoland, North Sea - Helgoland_Spring_Bloom_20160512_1 | ecosystem: Environmental > Aquatic > Marine > Epipelagic ...
GCCCAAATCTGCTGCCATTTTTTATCTATTTCGTTGTGGTTGTACTCCATAGCGTTAAAGAAGTGTTGAACATGCGCGAAATTAGTGAATGCGCCGCTAGATTTACTATTTTCGCTGCAATGAGTTCTAAAGAACAAAAATTTACTTCTTCGCGCGTACGATCCTCGTACCTGTCTGTTGTCGTTTCTATGACTCTGGTCCTTTTTGTGCTTGGAGTTTTGGGCTCGCTCGTATTTTCTGCAAAAGCATTGGCTCAGGCCGTGCGTGAAAACTTTACGTTCACTTTAGTATTGGATGAGTCCGTTCCAGAAGAAGAGTTACGCACATTAGTGAAGTCACAGCAGTTAGCGGACTATGCGAAAAGTGCAGAATTGGTCACAAAAGAGGAGGCAGCAGTAGCACTTCAGGTAGATTTAGGTGAGGATTTTGTGGAATTCTTAGGATACAATCCACTTTCAAATACTGTAGACTTGCATTTAAACGGCGCCTTTGTGGCTTCAGGTAATTTAGAAGAGCTTCGACAAGAACTACTTCGGGATCCTTATATTGAAGATGTGCTCTACGATCCGGATCTTATTAGCCTGGTAAATCAAAATATTGAAAAAATTAGCTGGATTCTTGTTGGGGCCGTTTTGGTATTGTTGTTAGTTGCACTTGCGTTGATCAATTCAAGCATACGTCTAACCATTTACTCGAAGCGCTTCTTGTTGAAGACCATGCAATTGGTAGGAGCCACTTCTGGATTTATTAGAAGGCCTTATCTCATAAATAGTTTAGTGTTAGGTGTGCTGAGTGCAGCATTGAGTATGGGGTTATTACTCGCTTTAGGTACCGCGTTGGATAATTATTTTCCCACGCTCCTAGCACTTTTTGAGAGAGAAACTATTTTGGTAGTATTTGCTGCCCTATTATGTATTGGCTTGCTAGTGCCTGGAGTTTCTACGGCCATTGCGATACGTAAATATTTAAAATTAAGAACGAACGAATTATACTATTAACTATGGAAAATAAAGACGCTTTCCTTTTTGACCGGAGAAAATATGTAGTCCTCATCGCTGGATTACTTATGCTTGCTATTGGGTTTGCTTTGATGTTGGGTGGTGGTTCAGACGCCCCGGATGAATTCAACGAAGAGATTTTTGGTGCGCAGCGTATTGGTGTGGCGCCGTGGTTCATTTTCATCGGTTTGTTGTTGCCTATCGCAGCAATTATGATGAAGAAAAAGGAAGATTAAGTTTTTGCTATGACGCCAATCCAAGCTTTAATACTGGGACTCATACAAGGCCTGACGGAATTCTTGCCTGTAAGTTCTTCCGGTCATCTTGAAATCGGTAAAGCACTTTTTGGTCTTGAGATGTCGGGTGCCCAGAGCTTAACGTTCGATGTCGTTGTGCATGCGGGTACAGCGTTGTCTACAATCGTAGTGTTTAGAAAAGACATTGCGGAGCTGATTTCGGGTGTGCTAAAATTCAAATGGAATGCGGAAACAAAGTTTGCAAGTTTCGTTTTGATTTCAATGCTACCTGCGGCGTTCATTGGATTAGTCTTTGAAGAACAGATTGATGTTTTATTTGAGGGTCAATTACTTCTTATAGGTGCAATGTTAGCCTTAACCGGAGTATTACTATTTCTTGCAGACCGTGCTAAGGAAACACGTAAAAGCGTGCAGGGAATTGATGCCTTTGTGGTTGGATTGGCTCAAGCAGTGGCCATCTTGCCGGGAATCTCTCGCAGTGGCGCAACCATTTCTACCTCTGTTTTGCTCGGTATAGACCGTGCTAAGGCTGCACGATTCTCTTTTCTAATGGTGCTCCCCATAATCCTGGGTAAAGCATTTTTAGATGCAAAAGATATTGTCGCAGGAGAGACTATGGGCGAAGAAGTAAGCGGTGCCGTTTTAATTATAGGTTTACTTGCAGCTTTCCTTAGTGGAATTGTAGCATGTAATTGGATGGTCGCCCTCGTAAAGCGCAGCCAATTGAAATATTTCTCTTACTACTGTTTCGCGGTGGCTGCCATCGTTTTGATCAGTCAACTCTTCTAAACATTGACTAAAGCATCAATATTAGCAGGGGAAGTCCTTCTCGTGGATAAACCTCTTGAGTGGACTAGCTTTCAGGCGGTCGCGAAAATTCGCTTTACCCTTCAAAAAGAATTGGGTCTTAAAAAGCTTAAAGTAGGACATGCTGGTACGCTCGATCCGCTAGCCACGGGATTGCTTATCATTTGTGTCGGTAAAAAGACCAAAGAGATTGCCAGTTTCATGGGACAGGAGAAGGAGTATATTGCTGAAATCACTTTTGGCGGTACTACACCTTCGTATGATTTAGAAAGTGAAATTGATGCTACCTATCCGACTGAGCATATTTCTACTGCTGCGATAACGGAAATACTTCCGCAGTTTCAAGGAAAAATTCAACAGTTACCACCCATTTTTTCAGCGATCAAGCAAGGTGGCGTGCGGATGTATGAAAAAGCGCGCGCTGGCGAAGAAGTGATCGTGGAGCCACGTACGGTTCGCATTGATGAAATGGAAATTTTATCTTTTACAGATAATGTACTAAAGCTTCGTGTGGTTTGCGGCAAAGGAACCTATATCCGATCTTTAGCACACGACTTGGGTAAGGCACTTCATTCAGGGGCACATTTGAGCGCATTGCGTAGAACAAAAATCGGGTCCTTCGCTGCCGATGGCGCCAAGAACCCGATAGAGTGGTCTGCGTATTTCAAGTCTGCCTTAAGGGGCTAGTCTAGATAGTTGCTTTTCCAAAGGTTGGCATTGAAATTTTTCATTCTACTAAAACCGTAAAGCGCAGTCATTGCGCCTGTAGAAAAGACCATCCAGAAGAAGAAGATTACACGAAGGTGCAGGATGGTACCCGTATCCTTTGGTCCTCTGATAAGACTTTCCGGGAAGAGTAAGGCTACGGCCAAGCAAAATCCAAATACGGTCTTCATAAGACTTTCGAAATCTCTAAATGGATATACTAAAGCTTTGCGTAATGGGTGTAAGTCGTTGCCCCATCTAGCCAACAAGTAATGGTATCCGCCGCCCATAGGGACGAACAGTAAAGGGTCTTTGTCTTTCTCCGCTAATTTGAACATACCTGCGGGTGCAATCATTTTAAATCCCTTAATCTCGCGCCCCTGAGCCATTTCAAATTCCTTAACCGCATCTAAAGCCTCAGCTGGGAAGGTGCCGTTGAAACGCTTGGAATCTAAAAACCGGAGACGGTAGTCCACACAAAGCTTTTTGATATCCGTGATGTGGTAAATTCTATCTGTCTCGAGTGCGTCAAAATTCAACACTTCATGATCACCTTTCGATTCGAAGAGGTTCGCTAAAATTCGCTCGCCCTCAGTAGGAGCGTTTAGCAATGTTTTAAACCCTTCTAGTACATTTGGGTGAACTGAGGTCGTGTTTTTTGAGCGTAAACCGCTCAATTTTTCGTGTAGATTAACTCCCATAATATTGTATTTGAATGCGTCCGTTCAATCCATGTGTGGCGAGTAGGTTTAACAAATGTCGGAACTGCATTGTTTAAAATCAATTGGTTCGCATAAAACTTGACAAAGGGGGGATCGAAATTGTATCTTTGCCGCTCTCTTAATATTAACTTTTCAAAGCCCGTAAGCTATGAAAATGAAACTTTCACACTTCGCGTATGATCTCCCAAAGGAGCTAATCGCGCAAGAACCGACGATTCACCGCGACGATAGTCGTTTAATGGTAGTTCATAAAGACACTGGTGAAATCGAACATAAGCACTTTCACGAAGTCATTGATTATTTTGACGATGGTGACGTAATGGTCCTCAACAATACAAAGGTATTTCCCGCTCGAATGTGGGGAAACAAGGAAAAAACGGGTGCGCGCATCGAAGTTTTTCTTCTTCGTGAGTTGAATTCCGAAAGTCGTTTGTGGGACGTACTGGTTGATCCAGCACGTAAAATTAGAATTGGTAACAAATTGTATTTTGGAGAAGATGATTCTCTAGTTGCTGAGGTTATTGATAATACCACGTCACGTGGGAGAACGCTACGTTTCCTTTTTGATGGAAGTTATGAGGAGTTTCGTGCGAAGTTGAAGGAAATGGGTGAAACGCCCTTGCCGAAGTACATCGATCGTGAGCCCACAGAAGAAGATAGCGAACGTTACCAGACCATTTTTTCAAAAGTGGAAGGTGCAGTTGCTGCGCCGGTTGCTGGATTGCATTTCTCAAAGCACCTTATGAAGCGCTTAGAAATCAAAGGTGTTCACTTACCGGAGCTAACGCACCATGTGGGTTTAGGAACTTTTCGCCCAGTTGAGGTGGAAGATTTGAGCAAACATAAAATGGACAGTGAACAATATTTCTTACCGCAAGGCACCGCTGATACCATTAACACGGCATTAGCTGAAAAGCGAAGAGTATGTGCTATTGGCACAACCACTGTACGAACCATCGAGAGTTCTTTAACTACAGGTGGACGTGTGACTGGCAGTGAAGGATGGACAAATAAGTTCATTTTCCCACCCTACGAGGTACAAGTACCAGATGCGATGGTGACTAATTTCCATCCTCCAGGTTCTACTTTATTGATGATGAACAGTGCGATGTTGGGTCATGATCTCGCCATGCATGCGATCAACGAGGCTATTAAGGAAAAGTATCGCTTCCTTGCTTTCGGAGATGCCATGTTGATCATCTAATACAGATCAGAAAACTGAAGAAATGCCCTGCAGTGCAAACTGTGGGGCATTTTATTTTAGGCTAGCAAAGGATTGTAGATAGTTCTCTGCCACATCTTCCCAATTAAAGTGTGCCTTAATGCGTTCGCGAGAAAGGCGTGCTTGCTCTGAGCGGATCTCTTCCGACGGACGTTGGGTAAGTAATCGCGTTAATGCGTCTTCGTCTTTCCATAAAGCACCTAATCCTCCCAGCACACTGGCGTTAAAAGGATTCTCATGTGCGAGAACAATAGATCCTGAACCCATAGCCTCTAATAATGCAGGATTAGTCCCACCTACGCTGTGGCCGTGCAGATAAAACGTTGCGCGCGTGCGTAGAGCATTAAGAACCGTTTTATCGTAAATAGTTCCTGCGTAAATAATGTTCGATTCGGGAAAAGTGGCTTTAAGTTTTCTGCCGTAGCGTGTTGTATAATCGCCAACAGTTACTATGGTTTCTCCGCTGTTTACCGCGGCATCCAGTATTTCAAATACGTGGTTATCGGGCTGTATGCGTCCAATATGGAGGTGGAAATTATCTGTCGGTAGGTGGTTGCGTTGTAAAATTTCTATGGCGTCGGCAGGTTCCTCTACAATTTCACTTCCGTAAGCGATAGTGGAAATGGGTACTTTGTATTTACTGAGGTAGTTAGCAATCTCTGGATTGTCAGCAATTAAAAGTTTTGAGCGTTTCGCGGCCCGTCGCTCGCTCCATTTTAAAAAGGAAGAGAGTAGTCCGGCGTATTTGGCCCTTTGATGTTCTAAGCCGTCCATATTCGTAACCGTTTTATGCTTAGGCCAGAGAAAGGACCAGATACCACTCGTGGTATACCCCAACTGGAGTATAACGTCGAAATTCTTAGTTCTTGCATCAAGAATACAGAGGAGATCATAGATGAATTGGCCGGAAAGGCCAAGACGCTTTTCAGGATTGAAAATGTGGCAAATCGCTACACCGTTCAACTCCGAAATTTTCTCTGGATGATTTCCGATAGTATAGACTACCACTTCGTGTCCCGCTTTCACCCATAATGGCGCGGTTTGAGCGGCCATTTCTTCAAAGCCTCCGTATCGGTTTGGAATCCCCCTTGATCCTAGTACTGCAATCTTCACGCGATAAAAGTAGGATAATTCTTCGGTCTCTCTTAGCTTATTAGAGCCCCGTTAAAGAAAATAGTACAGTCATGGAAAAACAATCTTTTTTTGAAGCATCGCAGCATTGGTCGCAGGCAAAGCTTTTGAGTTATATATTGAACGCCGGTGCCCAGTTTCAGGGTGTTGATGAGCTAGAATCCTCATTGAATGAATACTTTATCGACTTTAATAGAATACTTCAAGTAGATGAAGATGCGTTAAGAGAGATTAAAGGAATTGGACCGAAAAAAGCAAAACAGATTATGGCTGTTCTCGCCTTGCACCAAGCTTGGAGCACTCCAAAGCCGCTAAAAGATGTGATACGGAAAAGTGCGGATGCGTATCAACATTTTAAAGGCCTAAAATTTCCAGCACATGAAGAGTTTCATGTTTTGTATTTAAACCGTGCACACGCACCATTGGCTCGTCACCAATTATTTAAGGGAGGATTGACGGGTACTATAACGGATGTGCGGCTAATTCTAAAAAGGGCGTTGCATTGGAATGCTACAGCAATTATTGTCGCTCATAATCACCCAAGTGGATCGTTACAGCCCAGTGAAAATGATAAGCGGATGACTCGAAAATTAAGCGCTGCTGCAGATACTTTAGATATCAAGTTGCTGGACCACTTAATTGTGGCCGGTAGTGGCTACTTTAGCTTTTCAGATCAGGGATTATTATAATGGGAGCATTGGCCTACAGTCAGCGATGGGCTGCATTTTTTAAGAAGTACGACCATTGGCGTTATTTTTTTGCGGAGTGGAATAAAATCCTGTATCTAAAATCGTATCGCAAGCACCACACGACGAGTGCTCTTGAAAAGTCGTTGCATCACGGCGTACGTTGGTTAACGCACAGTATTTCAACAGGTTCGGATAGCGGTTCAGGTACCTATTACCACCACAGCGGTTGGACGTCATCGTATCCTGAAACTACAGGATATATTATTCCGACACTTTTACGTTATGCTCAAAATGAAGAAGGTCCGTGGGCAAAAAACGCAGTATCTGTTGCATTGGAAGCTGGAAGTTGGCTGCTGGAAATACAGCATACAGACGGCGGTTGGCCGGGCGGCTACGTGCACCAAAAACGAGGCTCTGTGGTTTTCAATACTGGGCAAATTCTTCGTGGCATGCGTGCGCTTTATCTTTTTACAGGAGATGAAAAATACAAAGCGTCGGCACACCGAGCAATCCTCTGGGTATGGAACCAGTTAGACGCTGAAGGTAAATTCTCTTCGAATGATTTCATGGGTGCGGTGCGTGTCTATGGCACCTATGTTGTAGCTCCTATTTTAGAATGGTCGCAGCACTTTGAGGCAGATAAGAACGGTTGGGAAGCAAAGGCTCGATTACATTTAAATTGGGTGTTGACGCAGCAGCAGGATAACTTTTGGCTGGCTAATTGTGATAATACCGAACATAAAAACCACAAACCTATCATTCATACCATCGCCTATACACTCGATGGGTTGTTTGATTCCGGATGTCTATTGAAGGATGAGAAGTATAAGAATGCGGCCATCGGTGGAGCAGAAATACTTGCGCAGAAATTTGTAGAACGTGAATTATTACACGGTAGATACGATAAGAGTTGGAATGGTTCGGAAGCCTTTATACCTACGGGCGGTGCTCAGTTGGCCATCCTTTGGCATAAAATCGCGAGGGCGGATACAAATGCTTTCTGGGCGGAAGAAGCACGGAGTAGTATGAATGTTTTACTTTCTGTTATTGCGACGAGTGGTGCCCGCACAGCGAAGGATGTCGGAGGTGCATTGCAAGGTTCTTTTCCCATGTGGGGCAGGTACGAATCATTTGGTCTACCCAATTGGGCGACTAAATACATGGCAGATAGTTTGATGAATGAATTAAATTGGTCCAATGAGCGCTAGAGATATTTTAAGATCCTTAATTCCTTCCGCTGTTTTAGCTTGGAACCGCCGTCGTAAAAAAGACCAGGTGCGAAAGGCACTCACAAACAAGAAAAATTCAGGTGAGACCTGGACGAAAGAGCGTTTGGTAGATTCATTGCGTAAAGCAGGGGTAAAAGAGGGTGCAGATCTATTAGTGCATAGTTCGATGAGTGCTATAGGTTACGTCGAAGGAGGGCCCAAAACTGTGGTTGACGCACTGCGTGAAGTCATAGGTCCTAATGCTAATCTCCTCATGCCTACCAGTCCAGTAACGACGCTTCAAGCGATGCATCCGCTAGATGTATTTAACGTAGTTGAAACCCCAAGTAAAATGGGTGCGATAACAGAATACTTTCGAACGCAGGTTGCAACTGAGCGCAGTGCCCATCCGTTAGAGCCCGTTGCTGTGGATGGACCGGATGCCTTAATGTATGTGAAAGGGCACCATACGGATGGAACACCATACGGACAACAAAGTCCATGGATGAAACATTTAGATAGGGGTGGGCAGTTACTCTACATTGGTACTACACTGATCAACAGCGGTACCAGTTTACACGCAGTTGAAGATGCAATTGGATGGAAATCGTTTTCATTTCCTATCTATTTAGGAGGCAGTAAGGCTTTTCCGATACAATTGAAAGACGGCAGAAACGTTACTGTGGTAACAAAATGCCACAATCCAGAAGTGAGTGCACTTCGTCTGTGCGACGGTCTAATACCGTTACTCGAAACAAAAGGTGCCCTTACTCGTGTTACTGTTGGGGAAGCAACATCTTTGCTGGCGGATGCTAAGACCTTTAAAAAGGTTTTACTGGACGCTTATAAGGAGAATGGAACAACTATGTATACGCCACAAGGCTCATGAAAAATATACTACTAACAGGTGGCGGTGGCGGCATTGCTAAAGCCATTGCCGCTTTATTGGCTGCTGAACCGTTCCGATTACTGTTAACCACACGGGCGGGAGATGCACTTAAAACGTTTTGCAAAGCAAACGATATACATGCTGAGGTCTTCAGTGCGGACCTCACATGCCAAGAGGATGTGGAAGCCCTCTTTGATTGGACTGAAACTTTTGGCGGTGTAGATGTATTAATAAATAATGCGGGTATTTCTCATGCGGCGGCCTCTTGGAAGCTTACGGCTGACGAATTACATCGTTTGATGGAAGTTAATTTTTACAGTGCAGTACGCTGTACACAACTGGCCCTTCAAGGCATGCGAGTAAAAGGCTATGGCAGAATCATCTCTGTGAGCTCTGTAGTTGCGCATAAACCTGCTTTTGGCACCAGTGCCTACACAGCATCAAAAAGTGCGCTTGAAGGTTATATGCGCGGCGTGGCGTTGGACGTATCAACTCAAGGAATCACGGCAAACACCATTGCCTTTGGATACATGAATGCCGGCATGTTAAATGATGTACCACAGCACATACTAGATGAAATCAGAGAAGGTATACCACAAGACCATTTCGGACGACCTGAGCAGATTGTCGCAGCCATACGGTATTTGATAGAAAGCGAATATACTACGGGGCAAACCCTTCACATAAACGGCGGTCAATGGATGCCGTAATAGCGCTTTATACTTCACAGCTTACGCCTCGGTTTAAATGGGCGGCCAAGGTGTTTTTTAAAAACGCTATGCGGCTTGATTTGGTCATCTATACCTCAGAAGAAGCCTTTGAAGTAGCGGAAGGAATCAAAGTGAATTACTCGCCTGAGATGCGTCAAGACGCTTTTAATATTAGTCCTCACGGTTTACTGTGGGAACACGAGATATCAGATCAAGAATTCTATACTTCAGCTTGGGAAGGAATGCCTGTTTTGTGCCAACGTCAGATTGGTGATCTTCCTTTTGATCCGTTAGCAGCAACGTTTTACCTCGTATCCCGTTACGAGGAATATTTGCCTTTTATTCCTGACGAACACGGACGGTTTCCGGCAAAGCAGAGTTTTGCATTTAGCAACGGCTTTTTGGAGCGACCGCTCGTTGGAGAGTGGGCACTTGTGGTAGGAAAACGTTTACTGGGTCCCGATTTCGAATTGGTCCAAAATTACGACTACCTCACCACGGTGGATATCGACAATCTTTTTGCTTACAAGGGTAAGGGCGCCCTCCGCACTATAGGAGCACTAGGGAAGGACCTGCGCAGAGCTTCTTTTGGCAAACTCAAGGAACGTATATCTACACTTTTTAATCTTCGACGCGATCCCTATGATACGTTTCGAAAGCAGCGCAATTGGAATAAGACGCACGGGATTAAGGCTATTTATTTCATGCTTTTTGCGCCCTTTGGACCAAAAGATAGAAATATAAGTCCGCATAGTACCGAAGCGGCAGTAAAGCTTCGTGAGATTGCGGATTGGTCAACTGTAGGCATACATCCCAGCTACGCTTCGAACAGCGATGCTGAGAAGGTTCAAAGTGAGCGTTTTCAGCTCCAAGAAGTTTTAAGAAGGCCAGTGACGCATTCAAGGCAGCACTACTTGAGGATGCGTACCCCGCATACGTTCCGGAATTTAGTGGATTTAGGTGTAAAAGAAGAACACAGTATGGGGTATACCTATACTCCAGGTTTCAGGTCGAGCATGGCATCTTCTTATACCTTTTATGATTTAGAAATGGAGGCGGAATTACCGCTGCTGATCAGACCATTCGCCTTTATGGACATCACTTACGCACATTTGAATCCAGAGGAGGCTACGGACGAAATGAAGCAATGGATCCCAAGAGTTAAAGAGGTCGGCGGTACGCTCATATCAGTGTGGCACAATAGAACTTTCTCAGAACACGAGGCGCAGTGGAAAGGCTGGCCCGAAACCTATAAATCATTTATACATGCCGCTCAACCTTAGGTATTTAGAACATAACGAAATTGATTTTGAGCGATGGGATCGATGCATTGGTGCGCGCAATAAACCGCAACCTTATGGTTTTAGCTGGTATTTGAATTGGGTAGCTCCGGGCTGGACAGCGGTAGTTTATGGTGATTATGAAGCCGTTTTACCGGTATTCCCCAAAGCAAAAAAGGGCTTTACTTTTACAACACGTCCTTACGGTACGCAGGCACTGGGGCCTTTCGCAACTATTCCGTTAAGCGCAGAATGGACCCAAGATTTTATTGAACGCGCCATGGCTGAGGTTCAGTACGGTGAGTTCTTTATTTCTCCAGAAGTACCGCGTCCTTCACATTGGACTGGGCAAACTTTTTCAAACTTTGTGTTGAACACGAATACCTCCTATGAGA
>Ga0206130_10008489_pt1 | contig 11012 bp, 15 predicted proteins | sample Helgoland_Spring_9_FD_148637 | JGI IMG/M metagenome (GOLD analysis project Ga0206130, IMG submission 148637) | Pelagic subsurface seawater microbial communities from Kabeltonne, Helgoland, North Sea - Helgoland_Spring_Bloom_20160512_1 | ecosystem: Environmental > Aquatic > Marine > Epipelagic ...
CTTCTTTATCGGTAATACAATAAAAGATTATAAAGTACCACTACCTCTAAAGGAGAAAACCGATATCGAAATCAGAGCATATAACGGCGCAACTGGCGTACCTGTCAACACTACGTTTAATATAGTCTTAGTAGATAATTAATGTAAGGTATAGTTGTTAAAGGTATATATTATTGATAAATAATATTATGGCAACAGGTGATTTTATTGAAATAAACAAAACTAATCTCGGTGCATCCTGTATCAACATAGTTAGAGGTACGAATACTCGGCAAGCAACTAAAAGTAATTCAATAATGGGTGTTAAATCTAACCGTAATTGGTATGTAGGTAATGCGTCTATGCCAAAAGATGTATCAGGTACCAATGAAGTTAAATGGAGTGAATTTAGACAAGCTTCAGTAATTACAGGGTGTGCAAAAACCGACCCAGAGTCACCAACGACATATGGTACTGCTAATAATGGATCAGCTGAAATATATCTGTGCTGCCAATCTGTAGTTACGGATGCAGGAAATAAAAAGAATTACCAGTTTAAAGTACCAGGTGATTCAGTCTGGGTCACTTGCGTTGAAAATGTAAGTACTCCTACCCCAACCCGACGTTCCCGTAGTGCTGATTGTTTATCTCATGGTACATATACTGTATGTGCGCGCGATGGTTTAAGTACAGGTACCACTCAAATATCTAGAGCTGTAGTAGTTGGCTACGGTGGTGTAAGCAATGTATATAACAACATTCAACAATAATAATTATGGAAGAATATTTTAACAGTAATTACGAGCTAGTACATAGTTTAGCAAGTAAATTTATCATCGGTGTAACTTATATTAAGAACGGCTTACCGGTATTTACATATGTAACATTAAACAAATCTATAATCGGTGATGATATTACTAAAAAAATAAACCATTCTGGTACAGATTTATATTATATTTTTTACGATTTATTAAATAAAAAATGGTTTAAATATAGTGTAGATGATGAAATGTCTTATCATTATTACAATTGCGAGTTAGCTAATGCGGAAAACCCATCTAGATTATATTTTGTAGATGATGTTGAATTGATTAATAAAGTTAATACCGAGACTCAAAAACTTGTAAATGAACAGCTTGAACAAAAAAATAAACTTAAAGCAGATATTAAAAAATATACTGCAACATATAGTGTAAAGTTATTTAACGTATATTATCAATTATTATTATCTAAAAAGCTAACATATGATCAAGCTTTATTTTCAATTGCATTTAATATTACTGTTGATGAATATAAAAATGATGAAATTAATGATATTCAATCTTTTAAAAATACATTTAAAAATGTTATAGATATTTTTAAAGAAAAAGCTATTACTAATATAAACAAAGAGATTGAAGAAGGTGGTGTAGCTCCTGATGAAGATGCTGAAATGGAAATTATAAAAACTATGATATCAGATGCAGTTAAAGATAGTTTTATTTCAATAGATAATAAGAATGAACCATGGGATATATTAGAAGATTTTCCTACTATTTTATTACCAATCCCAGGATTTATTGAGGATGCAAGCGGTGAAGATTCGTTTACTAAAAGTAAAAATGTAATAAAGGGATTGTAATATAATTACTTGATATATAAGGTTATTGTTTAGATAACATGCAATTTAATAAAAATAAAGACCCCCGTTTCGAAGAAGCTAAAAGGTTAGAACATCTTGGAACAACATTAAATTTTCAAACTATTTTTTTATGTAATTTAAATTGCTTTTTTTGTAGAGGTTCAATAAAAAATATTAATGAACTATCAAAAACAAAAACAATGTCTCAAGAAGATTTTGTTTTTCTTGTCAATAGAGCTACTGATTACGGTATAAACCATATACAAATTACCCCCGCAGTTGGTGAACCGTTTATCGATAAAGGTATTATAGAAAAAATATTATTTTTAGAAAATAATGATAAAATAAAATATTATATGATATCTTCAAACTTAACACAGTTAAAGGATGAACATCTAGATATTATTAAAAAATGTAAAAAATTATATTTAAATGTTTCAATTTATGGTTACGATAAACAAAGTTATATTGAAAATACAAATAGAGACCGGTATGGTATATTTTTAAATACACTCAATAAAGTCGGTGAAATATTTACAAAAAAAGAAACTAAATGTTTATTAGACTTAAATATACGTTGTAATAAACATTTTGGTGAGGAATTCCCAAAAACTCCGTTGTATTATAAAATACATAAATTGTTAAAGAGTGATAATATTAGTTTAAATACTGGGGAGTTATATAATACTAACAGAGCTGATAATTTAGAAGGAGTTGAATATATTGAAAGAGAAAAAAACGGTCTATGTCCTATGGGGCCAGGTGACGGTGGTGGTGTATTACCTAATGGTGATTTTCTTTTTTGCGCATTTAATGATTTAGAACAAAAAGGTATCGTCGGTAACTTATTTAAACAAACATTAGAAGAAATATATACAAGCCCTCCATGGTTAGAAGTAGTAAATAATCAAAAGAATAATATATATAAAGGTATATGTGCTAAATGCACTGAATCCTGGTAGAATCAAATGAACGTAGAAAGTATTAATGAGTTAGATAAAGATAAGTTAACGGTAGTATGTACATCTAATCAAAAATATATTCAATATGTAAAACCTTTTTTAAATTCTATTAATAAAAATTGTAATAATTTAAACGTGGTATTGAGACTAGTTAACTGTGATGATTTTCCATATGAATATATAAATTTTGATTTATTAAAAATATATGAAAATAAAGAGTTTAAAGATGAAATTATTGTAAACTACGAAGATTCAAAGACATTAAACTACAGTGAGTTGCAAGAAAAGGTAAAAAAAAGTAAATTCGGTAATACAATTTTTAAACGTTGTGAAGGGGTTTATTGTAGTAATATAAAATTTAATACTATCAATAAATTACTAACAAATAATTTTAAATATATTTTATATTTAGATGTTGATACTATAGTAAATCAAAATTTTAATTCTATTATAGATGATACTAAAGATTTTGATTTAGGTATGTTTATTGATAAAAATGATATAAATTGTTTTACAACAAAACATGGAGAAGAATATATGGGTTGGAATGCTGGTTTTATGTATATAAACAATACAAATATATCTAAAAATTTTTATAATATTCTTGAAGAAAGAGTAAATGCTGATATTTTTGATATTGAGGCAGATGAAGTGGAATTTCAAAAATTGTTATCTGAAATTGATGTTAATATCTTTTATGTAGATAAAAAATATAAAGATAACGGACCTGTTTATAATAGTGATAGTTATATGTGGAGTGGACAGTCTGATGAAAAAATAGTAAATAACATGTATAGACAAGAACTTACAAAATATAATGAAGCTTGAAGAGAATTATTTACCTGAACAACAACGTAATCAAATATATGATTGGATTCATAATAATGAATATCTTGATGATGATTATAACGGTAAAAGATGTTTTGCTGTAACATATAAAAAGGAGGATTTACCAGATTTTTTAAAATTTGTAATTAAAGGTAATTATAACGTTTACAATTTTATTGGATTTTATACGTTTGAAAACGGTTATATTGAACCACATGTTGATGGTGATTTAGTAGAAAGAATTAAAGAAGAACAGCCAGATTTTATGATATTTCTACCAGAAACAGAAGTATATTATGTTGATATATGCCCTGAAATGACTGGTGGTGAAATTGTAGTTGATGATGTTCAATATAAACCATTAACAAATAGTTCTATAGTATTACCTGCAGGGGCTGAACATAGTGTAAATTCAGTAAAATATCAAAAAAACTTAAGAACTACATTAGTATGTGAAAAATATTTTATACTAAGTAAATATTTAAAAAGATTAGATTCACCGTGGTATCATAAAGGTTAGTTATTATAATAACATATGAGCAATATTGCTATCATTGGAGGTGCTGGGTTTATAGGTACATTTACAAAAAAGGAATTACAATCACATGGTTACAATGTAACAATTATAGACATTAAAGAAAATTCTGATATAACAGTTGATGTTATAAATTATAATAATGTAAAAAAAGCATTAAATTCAAAAAAGTTTGATGCAGTATACATGTTTGCTGCAATATCTGATAGTAAAGAAAATCATACTGATATAAAACATGCAGTCAATACTAATATAATATCTTTAACAAATACGTTAGATGCTATGCATGAATTAGGTATACCACGTATTATATTCTCATCTACAGTTTGGGTATACAGTGTATGTAATGCTACTGAAGTTAATGAAGATACTAATCTATCTATTTCAAATAGTGACCATATATATACAACATGTAAACTTACTTGCGAAGCTATAATTAGAAACTACCAAAAAGTAAGAGGTATAGATTTTACCATTTTAAGATACGGTATTGCATACGGTCCGGGTTGTCACCCGGATACAGTTCTATCAAAGTTTATATCGAATGCAATATCAGGTAAGCCTTTGGTTGTTACCGGGAATGGTAATATATATCGAAATTTTCTTTATGTAACAGATCATGCAATAGGTAATAGACTAGCATTATCTGAAAAAGCAAAAAATCAAATAATTAATTTAGAAGGTGCACAGTCAATATCTATTAAAAATGTTGCAGAAAGAGTTCAAGAGCTTCATGGAAAAGAAGTTAAAATTTTATATACAGATGAAAGATTAGGTGATTATAAAGGTAAGATAGTTGATAATTCAAAAGCTAAAAAACTATTAAACTGGGAACCAACAGTTAATTTTCTTGAAGGTAGTAAATTTTTATATAATTATATACATGGTTAATCTTATTATAGCCCCGCATGCGGATGATGAACTGCTCGGAGTGGGAGGTACAGCTCACAAGTACCTCAATGCCGGTGATGAAGTACATGTAATAATATGTGGTGTGAGAAAAAATGATGATAGTATTCAAATAGAAAAAGCTACAAAAGATTTTACATCTGTTCATATTTTACCATTTCAAGATGAATCATATAATATTGTAAAAAATAAATTATTAAAAAGTGTTGAAAAGATATATAATAATTTAAAACCGAATATAGTTTTTATACCTAATAAAGATGACTTTAATATGGATCATAAAACTGTTTATGAAGTATGTGAAGTCGTTTTAAGAAGATATCAAGAACATTCACCTGACAAGATTTTAATGTATGAAGTACCATCTTCCACCACACAATCATTTAACAACAACTTTAAATGTAATTATTATGAAGAACTTTCATTATCTAATATAAATTTTAAAATAAAACGTTTTGGTGAATATAAGAACGAAGTTAGAGAGTTTCCTAATCCAAGGTCAGAGAATGGTATAAAAACGTATGCAATGTTTCGAGGTATGGAATGTAATACAAAATACGCTGAAGGTTATAATTTAATATATCAGAAATCATGAAAAAAATAATTAGATTAAATGGTAATCTTAAATTATTACATCCTGGAGCTGGGGATGGTATAACAGATGATACTTTCTATAATTATATAAAAGCATATAATTGGACTGGTACACTTATAGAACCATTACCTAATTTATATAATCCTTTATACGATTTATACAAAAATAGTTCAATTGAAACAATAAATGCGGGAATATGTTTTGGTGAAAAAATTAATAAAAAAATATTTTGGTGTGATTATATGTTAAATGAAACAAATTTATTGAATATATATGAATCACGTAAACAAGCAGTTGATGAAATATATAAGTTAGTTGATACATTAAAGATAAAAACTATCGAAAAATATAAATTTTTAAATTCAATAAAGGAAAAAAACATTGAATTTTTACCATATGATGAATTATTACAAAAAGGAAAATATGATATTGTACATTTTTGTCAGCCAATTGTTAATGAAATAACTTCTGATATTTGGAATTACATACAAGATGTATCTATTAAGTATTCAGTTAAATTGATAAGCTATGATAAACCTAATGATTATGATAATAATCTTTGTAATGGTATAAACCATGATAAATTTACTTTAACAAATAAGGGTATTGGTGATATTAATATTACTAAACTTTCTAAACCTGAAGATTATAGTATAACAAAATTGGACGTAGATCTAAAAAATTATAAACATCGAAAAGATAGAAATTTAATTGTAAATAATGAATACTGTTTGGGATAATGTAGATAAATTTGAAGAATTAATTGCAGAATACGCTGGGAGTAAGTATGCTGTAGCTGTTGATAGCTGTACTAATGCATTGTTTTTATCAATGAAATATTGTAAGTTAGGGAATAATTCTGTCGAGGTTCTAGAAATACCTAAACGTACTTATATTTCTGTACCTATGCAAGCTATACATGCTGGTTATAAAGTAAAATTTGTAGATAAATCTTGGTCTGGTGCATATAATATCGGCAATATACCGGTAGTAGATTCTGCTCAGAGATTTACTGAGAAAATGTTTAAAACGAATACTTTTTATTGTTTATCATTTAATTTTAAAAAAATATTATCAACCGGTAAAGGTGGTATGATTTTAACTGATGAAAAGCATGCTGCTGATTGGTTTAGACGAATGCGATATGATGGTAGACCTTCAATATATTATAATGATATGTTAAAAATGAGCGTTGAAGATATTGGTTATCATATGTATATGTTACCAGAACAAGCAGTTATGGGTATACAAAACTTTTATAATGTTAATGGTAAAAATAGTGATAGCTCTACTAGTGATGATTACGCAGTAGATTTATCAAAATTAGATTGCTTTAAATGAAAATAATAGTTTTAGGGTCCACAGGAGTAGCTGGTAGATACATTTCAAGTTATCTAAAACAATATTTTAAGATTATAGAATTAAATCGAACCCACTTCAATGCTTTAAATGCTGATGCAAATTACTTTAATAAAATAATAGACCAAAATGATGTTGTAATTAATTGTGTTGGAATTTTAAAACCATATATCAATACTGTAGGTATTGCTGAAACGCATATTATAAACACAACATTTCCTAACTCATTAAATGGTATATGTAAACAAAATGACGCTAGGTTCATACATATATGCTCTGACTGTGTATTTAAAGGAGATAAAGGTAAATATAGTGAGATGGATGAGTGTGATGCAACTGATGTATACGCTATAACGAAGAAGAGAGTTATAAATGGTACTATAATTAGAACATCATTTATAGGTAACGATTTGAACGATGATGGTGCAGGTTTAATGAGATGGATTCTTAATAATCAAAATAAAACGATTGACGGTTACGTTAACTGTTTATGGAATGGTATAACTGCTTTAGAGTTAGCTAAACAGATATTTAAAATTATATTATATGAAAATTTTTGGAATGGCGTTCGTCATATTTTTAGTTCTAAAGTTATTAGTAAATATGAAATATGTAAATTGATAAATAAAGTTTACGATTTAAATATTACTATCAACAAACAAAATGCGCATATTATTGAAGGTACAAAAATAACTGGTATTTTAAATAGGTCATTATGTTCAATATATAATAAACCAGTTACGCGGAGTTTTGAAACTCAATTAGAAGAATTAAAAAAATATGATAGTCAATAGCTATAATGAATGGGATCAGTTAGAAGAAGTAATCGTTGGTGATGGGTTTCCAACGTCGTTACCGTTATTAGATTACTCATTTAAGCTTTTTTTTCATGAGAATCTATGGGGTACAAAGCATTATGAATTTGGTGATCAAACTATAAGCAAGCGGCATTGTGAAGAGCATTCTGAAGATATAGAAAAATTTTGTGATTTACTTAAATCTTTAAATGTAAAGGTACGTAGACCTAAAAAACCTCAGCGGTTAGAACAAACTAAGACCCCTTTATGGGATAGTACTAATCATCCTGCATTAAATGTTAGAGATATGGCGATGATCGTCGGTGATACAATTATTGAATCTTCACCAACATGTCGTTACAGATATTTTGAAAATGATTTTTTGCATCATCTTTTTTTAGAATATTTTAAAGAAGGTAGTAAATGGGTACAATCCCCGAAACCTTTAATGACTGATAATAGTTTTGATCTATCTTGGATAGATGAAAATAATGGCAGACAGCATTACAGTGAACAGCAACGTAAACCTCATTATATGGATTGTGGGTATGAAATAATGTTTGATGCAGCAAATTGTGTACGTATGGGGAAGCATATATTAATGAATGTTGCAAATGAAAATCAAAAACTTGGAGCACAATGGTTACAAAATACTTTAGGTAATGATTATAAAATATTAACAACATCTTTAGCAGATTCACATATTGATTCATCATTTCTTCCATTGAAACCTGGTTTAGCAATTGTAACAAAAGATTATATTAAAGAGAAATTACCAAAAGAATTACAAACATGGGATATTATAACTATACCTATGAGAGAACGTAGTAAAAGTGAGATAGATACACAAGGTATAAAATTAGCTTCACCACGTATAGAATTGAATGTCTTTAGTATATCTAAAGAACTTATTGTATGCCACCCTCAATATGCTGATCAGCTCAATAATAAACTTAAAAAGTACAATATTGAAGCAATAGGTACACCTTTCAGACATTGTGAAATTTTTAGCGGCGCTCATCATTGTACTACATTAGATGTTAGGAGAAAAAGTAAATATGAAGACTATTTTGAATAATGCAATAACGTGTAGTACAGATTACAACTATATAAAATATTTAGATACTTTTATACAAACATACCAAAAAACGGGTATGAATACTAAATTATTTGTAAGGTTAATAGATTTTACTAATGATCAAAAAGATAATATTATTAAAAAATATAAAGATGTGTATTTTATTATAGATAACCCTAATTTGAGTAGTAAAAAAACCTTATTTAAAACGAAAGAAAAAAAAGAAATAAGTCATGTATATAAAATAAAAAATATTTTTGATATGAAAAAAATATTATATAGCCCGCGAAGTTTTTATACATGTCACTCGAGATTTAAAACGATTAATGAACTTTTAAAAAATAATTATAATGTTTTATCGTTAGATGTTGATACAATATTTTTACAAAATTTTGACCATTTATTTGATAGTTTAAAATATGATATATTAACTGTGACAGATATAAATAACAGTGATATTTTTTGCAATGAAGGCTTTTTACTTTTTAAGAATAACAAGATAAATATGGATTATATTAATAAAATACATAATTATATTTTTAAAGAAGAAAATTTTTATAATTGGGATGCGGACCACCACGCTCTACATACATTTTATACAGATGAAATACAAATAAATTTATTAGATTATAAATATAAAGATAAGAATCATCATGATGATTCAATAATGTGGTCGGGTGATGGATACAATAAATATAAAGAAAAATTTACATCAAATTTGGACGGGTGATAAATTACCTGAAAAATATTTAGATTTACAAAAATCTTTTATTTTAAATCATAAAGATTGGAATTATAAATTATGGAATTTAGATGAATGTAGGGTTCTAATAAAAACAAAATATCCTTTCTTTTTAGATATATTTGATAATTATGAACATATAATTCAAAAAATTGATTCCTCTAGACTTTTTATTTTAAATGAATATGGTGGGTTATATTCTGACTTAGATATACATTTTTTTAAAAATATTGAACCTTTATTAAAAGGTAATAAGGCTTGTATTTTTGAAAGTAATAATCAAATGATGAAAAAAGGTGCTAATGATAATATTATTATTGATAATTATATCATGTATAATAATAACTCGGTATTTTTTAATAAAATATGTAAACAGATGAAATATTTTATACAAAAAGATATAAATAAAACAGATATTTTAAAGCAAAAAATTTATTACGGTGGTGGTAGCCATTTTATAACTAATTTTTTAAAAATAAATAAACATGACGTAACTGTATTTAACTGTAAGCATTTTGAATCAATAAAATGTATATCTGATTACATAGATCAAGATCATATTTACGGTATTCATTTTTGTTATAGGTCATGGATTGATAAAGGTATTATAACAGTATAAATATAGTATTATGAATACAGAACTTATTAATGATCTAACAGAACAATATAATATTTTTCAAGAAGAAATTGAAAAATTTAACGAAAAAGGGGTAGGAGCTGCAGGTACAAGAGCTAGAAAAGCTCTTCTTGAAATTGCAAAACTTACAAAAGAAATTCGTAAGCAAATTCAAGAGAAGAAGAACGAAGGTAAAGCATAAATAATAATGTGATTACCTTTAAACATTTTTTTGAATCAAATCAACCATTAGGGTTGATCGAAACTATTACATTTGAAGAACTAGGTCCCATTGAAGCTAAGATTGATAGCGGCAATGGGGCTTACAATGTCTTACATGGTGTAAATATAGACCATAATGGAGATAATGTTACATTCGAGACTGTTAATGGTCAGATGATCACCAAACCGGTAGTTGAGTTAATCGACATTAATATTGGATCAGGCAATATAGAGCAAAGACCTGTTGTAGAGTTTGATATTAAAATAGGGGATGAATTACACCCTAATACAAAATTCTCTATAGGTGATAGAACAGAAAATGAGTATAAAATACTCGTTGGTAAAGATTTTATTGAAGAGCTTGGCGGTGTCATCGACGTTACGAAGCAAAACAATCTTGATTAATACCAATTCGGCTTATTACGCGCTGTCCATGTAGCGAAAGACTTATCTTTGCGGATATACTCCCGGTATTGATCAATTACAGGTAGACTATCAAAATTTTTATTTTGTTGCCTACAGTTACAGTCTTGATTTATCGCTACTGCAAATTCTGTCAATTTAGTTTTATCAATAATAGTATTATGTACGTTATCACCGCACCATTTAATAAAATTATAGGTGAAATGGTCTTTTGAATCCGGCCATCTAAACTTTCTCTCATTAAACATATGCAATGTATGATCTACTAACCACATAAAATTTTCTGTAGTCTCTCTAGCCCATATACTGCATTGATGGTTAAAATAACCTTTACCTCGCTTTCGAG
>Ga0206130_10008496_pt1 | contig 11003 bp, 8 predicted proteins | sample Helgoland_Spring_9_FD_148637 | JGI IMG/M metagenome (GOLD analysis project Ga0206130, IMG submission 148637) | Pelagic subsurface seawater microbial communities from Kabeltonne, Helgoland, North Sea - Helgoland_Spring_Bloom_20160512_1 | ecosystem: Environmental > Aquatic > Marine > Epipelagic ...
CCGGACAATTCTCTTTAAACGTTAACCCCATAACCAGAACTTTGGATCCGCTAACTTCAATCTTTTTATTAATCATTTTTTTGATCAATTGAGAAACAACATAACTCCCCATCCCATCATTAATTCGGCGACCTGCCAAGATCATCTCTGGACGATATCCAACGCTTTCAGATTTATGTGTTAAGTAATAAGGATCTACCCCTATACAGTGCCCGCCGACCAAGCCCGGACGAAATGGAAGGAAGTTCCACTTGGTACCCGCAGCCTCTAACACCTCTAACGTATCTATATCTAATTTATTAAAAATCATTGCAAGTTCGTTAATCAATGCGATATTGACATCACGCTGGGTATTCTCAATCACTTTAGCCGCTTCTGCGACTTTAATTGAACTCGCCTTGAAGGTTCCCGCCCTGATCACAGAGGAATACAGAGCATCCACAAAGTCTGCCGTCGCCTGATCTGATCCTGAGGTCACCTTTAGGATATCTTCTACCCTATGACTCTTATCACCCGGGTTAATTCGTTCGGGCGAATAACCTGCAAAAAAATCCTTGTTTAAACTTAAACCCGACAGCTTCTCAACTACTGGAATACAATCATCCTCAGTGGCGCCTGGGTAGACGGTTGACTCATAAATAATCACACCGTCTTTCTTGATAACCCTACCGAGCATCGCACTCGCTTTTAACAATGGAGTCAGATCTGGCCGCTTGAATTTGTCGATGGGTGTCGGAACTGTCACGATAAACGTGTTGCAGGATTTGAGATCATCCTCACTACAGGAGAAAGATAGAGCTTCGGCAGCAACCAACTCAGAATTTGAAACTTCGAGAGTAGAATCGACTCCAGCCTCAAGCTGTTGTACTCGATTAGAATTTATATCAAAACCAAGAACCGAAAATCGTTTACTGAAAGCTACCGCCAGGGGTAAGCCTACATAACCTAACCCAATCACGGCAATTTTTGCATCTGACAATCTAAGCATAATATTTATCAAACAACCTTTATTTATAAAATTGGCATTGCCCCATTGGACTTAAAATTCTTTAATAATTGCTGCATTTAAGTTTGCGATAATAGACTTTATCGAACCCTACCAGCTGCTCTTTTTAATCAGTGCCTTTATGGACTGCCTGGTGTCAGGGTCGCGCATACCCACAGCTAAATTTGCACTTAAAAAGCCCTGCTTATTGCCACAATCAAAGATTCCAGCATCGGTCTCAAAGGCATTTAACCCGTCACGCTTAAGCAGCTCATCCAGCGCGTCGGTCAGCTGTATCTCACCGCCAACACCTGCAAGGGTCGTCTCAAGCAGATCCAGCACCTTAGAAGGAAGAATGTACCGACCCAGCACAGCTAAATTGGAAGGTGCATCCTTCGGAGCCGGTTTTTCAACCAAGCCTTTTAGAGGAATACTTTTGAACGGCGCACTCCCCTCGCCACCCAAGTCAGCGACACCGTAATTTTCGATCGCACCTGAACCAACCCGCTCAACCATGACCTGGTCAATGCCGGTCTCACTCCACGCATCAGTCATGGCGGCAAAGCTGTAGTTCTTATCGCGCGATTCTTGATCAAGTACCAGAACATCGGGCAGCAGCACGGCAAAGGGTCCATAATCCAAGAGGTGCTTAGCGCAAAGTACCGCATGCCCCAACCCCCGCGCGTCACTCTGCCGTACAGAGGTCACTGTTACATGATCGGGTATGATGTTCTTGACGGTGCCGAGAATGGTCTCTTTGCCCTTTTTTTCTAATCGGTGCTCAAGCTCTTAGTGTGCATCAAAATGGTTCTCGATCGCCTCTTTACCGCTTCTTGTGACCAGTATGATTTCAGTGATGCCGGCGGCGATGGCTTCTTTAACCACGTGCTTAATTATAGGGAGGTCATACACGGGTAATAATTCTTTTGGGATCGCTTTAGTCGCAGGCAACATTCTAGTGCCCAAACCAGCGACCGGAATAACGGCCTTCCTAATCGGTTTTTTCATGGGCCTTCCCGACTGAATTATGACCTCGTTCGATTTTTTCCACCTCAACTTGCAGATCTTGAATTTCAGATTGAAGCTCTAAGTACTCGCGCTGTTTGCGCCCCAAAAAACGGACTGTAATCTTTGCTTTTTCAGCAATCCCAGTGGGCGTTAAGACGTAAGCGTAACCCAACTTATTATCCGAACGTCGAAAATTATCCAGTTTGACCCAGCCAACGTCTATCAACGACTTTAAGACGTAGTGAGCCTTGCCCAGACTAACGTCGAGTTCAGCAGACAATTGGCGCTGCGAGAGCTGAGGATTCGCCTCAAGCAGCTTTAGTGCTTTGTATTCAATCTCTTCGTTTGACATGGCTTCTTTTATGAGCTGGCAGGCTACCGCACGGTTTATCAGCTAACCGTTCACAGGAAGAACATTGTCGTTCATTCCGTGAACGCAATCAACACTTTTTACACAGAGCAACGAAATGGCCCTGCAATCTAAAGCAGGACCGAAAGATTGGCCGACTTACTCGGCAATAACTTGGCTTGATGGCACCAGAATGCGTTGCTGTTGCCCAAGCAGGGTTAGCAGAACCTCAACGCGATCTTTAGATCGCTTAGAATACAAGCCTTGGAAGCCCTTAAAAGGCCCTTCAATCAACCTTACAGCCCCATCGGGCTTGAGACCCGACGCCTTCTCGCAATGAAAGGCCTCAACCACATGAATCGCCTCTAACGCGGCAGGGACTAATGTTGCGGGCGCGCCTTGAGGGCCGAAAGACACCAGACCAATCACGCCAGGCGTTGACCGAATGCTCGCAACCGACAGCTCACCGCTTTGAACGAAACAGTAGCCCGGAAACAAAACTTGCCTCCCAACAACTTCTTTTAATCCGTTATATTTTGGGACCTGAGGGCAATAAACTTTAAAGCCCTGCTCATCCATGTGATGAATCGCGCGAAGTTCTTGGCGGGCTTTAGTCCTAACGACAAACCAGTCCATCATCCCCTCCTATCTGCCTAACATGACAAAGAAAACTAATTTTCTTTAAGCAACAAGAGACATCTCATACTCTAAATAGTCGATCGACTAGCGAAACCGTAAACTGGATACGTACCATTACCTGAGGGTAAAGATTATTCCCAATAAATAAAACCCCTTTAGATATTGAATTCCAGACCCAGACGTCGAATAAAACCAGGCTTACCCACCTCATTTTGAAATCTCACTAAATCTCACTAAATTTCACGATCAACTGGGACCAAGAACGCCCGAGGTAGCGGCCTAAATTAGGCGAGATTTAGCGGATGATTGCAGTTTGATGCTTACGCTTGAACGCATTGGTTACCGCATGAGCTAAAACAAAAACCAAACACTGTAAACCAAACACAAGACCGCAAAGCATTTCATTCCTCTGATCTTCCTGAAACAAGATGACAATCGCAGGTGTCACCGAAAACAGAGCGATTGAGACGCCCGTTAGTGAATTCGCCAAGGTTTTACTTTTAACAAGGTGTGAAAAGTATTCGTTAAGCAAATTATGAGAATGTTGGTTGTCTGCCCGAAATGGTGACTCGCCCCTGCTAATCCTGACAACAAAAATTCGGATGATCTCTACACAAGGATAGCTTAACAAAGTTGCAAGAAAACCAAGACCCACTAAGTCTTGATCAAAAAGGTCAAACCCGACCAAAGCGATCAATGCGGAGAGTCCATAGGCACCAAAGTCGCCCATAATAATCCTACCTGTTAGAACATTAATCAGGAAAAAACTGAGCAACCCTAAGCTCAGACTAAAATAAAAACTATCAACTGTTAAAGACCAAGCGCACAAGAAAAAGGTAAGGCAGATGCCGCTAAATAACCCATTAGCCCCATCGGCCATATTGCCTGCGTTGATAAAGCCCACACAAACAAACACCGAAATGACAACCAAACCGACCTCAAACCCAAGCGAGGTGCCGTTAATAAGTTCAAGCAATTGATTGGGCATCCAGCCTGGCACAAAAATAAAACCAACCGTTAGGATCAAAGTCGATCCTAGCAAGCGGACAACCGGCGTTAGAGGCATGCCAAGATCATCCAGAAATCCGATGCAAGCTAATAGAACCGCTAAGAGCAAAAAAGTCGGCCCCCAGGTCATACCCGGTTTAATTTCATCTGCTAATGACGGGAAAACAATCGTAACCAGCCAAACAATGGTTAGGAAAAGCGCAATCGCAACGCCGCCCATTCTGGAGGTATCTTTAACGGAGATGCCATGTTTCGCGCTGCGATCAACCCCGAACCGTTGATGCGAGAACCAAACCATTAAGCAGAGCGAGGTGAGCCCGGCAATACCCAACAAACCACCGAGAATGAGCGCCAGTAATGCAACTTGGGCACCCGATAGGCCCGCTGGCCCAAGCGCCCTGACCTGATCTACGGTGCTCGCCGATATAGAATTATCGAAGCGCTCTGACGCACTGATTTCTTTGTCGTTGCTCACCCTTTACGACCCATGGTCATCGCTAACGGCCTTACCAAAAGCATAATGCCTAACGAACACTAACAAAACCCCTAACATACCACCGAGCAAGGTTCCCAAAATGCAGATCAGTGCTCTTTTTGGATCGGATTTAAGCTCTGGCACAACCGCCGGATCAATCACATTGAACACATAATCTTTCGAGACATTCGCAAGCATAATCGTCTTGGTTTGTTCTTCGATCAATTGCGCAAACACCTCATCGAGCGAGACCAAGGATGTCTGCGTGCGCTGCTGCTCTAAAAATGCAATCGATCCTTGCGCCTCTTCAACGTCGCTGCCTCGAAGCTCCTCGGTAACAGCCTCAATGATTAGAGCGACCCAAGCTTGCGCCACCACCGGGGATTGATGCTTAATGGCAATCGTTACAAGGCTCGTCTTTTTATCTTCGGAAAGGGCCAACACCTCTAAGAACGCTTTGTGCGCTTCTTGCGCGGAGGGTTTTATCTGTTGCGGATAACTGACGTCCCGAACCCATGTTTGACTTTTAACATCGAAAACATCTGGGTCAATAACCAACTTCCCACTTGCGGCCTCCCAATGATCAACTGCCATGAGATCAAGCACTATTTTTTCATACAAATGTCGCGTGAAAAAATCTAAGGATTGTATTTTTTGTTGCGCCATCATGGATTTAGAAGACTCGCCTCCGCCCCCACCGATGTTGATTCCAGCGAGACTCGCGAGTCCGCCGTACTGCTTCGCCAAATCGGCAAGCCCGCCGGCTCCACTTTCACCCTTAGGTGCAAGCAGCGCTTTACTCTCGTAGATATTCGGGAGCCAAAGCGCAAATAGAACAGAACAAACTGCCGCGAGGCCTGTGATGAGCGTAATAACTAACTTACCATTCCAGAGAACCGTGGAGAACTCTTTGAGATCGATTTCATCATCGAAGGCTTCAGTATTCTGAAAGGTTTCAGGCGATTTTATAGTCATGATCTAACTCGCCTTACTTGTTTGCAATTGAGAAGAAAGCCGCAACCGAGGCCAGCGACTCGAACACAACAGAGGTAATGCCTCGGTAGCGATCTAATGGCTTTTCGTAGTCATAATTCGTCGGAACAACGATCACAGAGCCGGGCGATAACCCGGCAACCGAACGATCAAACCGAAACAACTGCCGCTTTGAGTTCTCGACCGATACCACCGCGCCATTCGGCTCAATCACGTAGATATCTTTCTTGCGAGCACGTTTTGTAATACCCGCAGCGAGCTCTAGATAGTCCGTGAACGCGAGCCCCGGTTCAAACCTGAAACTGCCGGGTTCATATACCTCGCCTGCCACGGTGATGGACTCGACCAGTTTTGGCACGATTAATTCATCGCCATCTTGAAGCAGCACATCAGCGCCCGTATCGCCCGCTAAAATTCTAGGCACATCGATGACCAGTCGACCTTGAAACGAGCGCAACAGACTGTCGGTATAGTCGTCATCGTTTGATCCAGCTGCACCCTCACCTACCGCATTAACAGCGCGACGGCTTGCTTGCTCGCGTTGAAACCGCTCGATCAGTTTTCTTGCACTGGCTTGCTGCTGATCTTTTGTTGCCTTGGACGTAAAGCGAGTGGCCTCTGGAAAGGCTTCCGAAGAAAACCCGCCAGCACGGTTGATGAGAGAGCCAATCGTCTCGCCATCCCGTAGGGCATAGCGACCCGGAAAGCGAACTTCACCCGCAATGTCAACAGATGCATCCGGATTCCAGTCCGGTAGGTAATTAATACGAACAACATCCCGGCTTTGCAGCGAGAACTTTCCATCTGAGCCCAAATTTGCATTGAGAATCGCAACGGACGCGCCGTCATCACTGGCGTTAATTCTTCTGACTTCAACCTCTTTCAAATAAGCGCCATCTTCAAGCCCGCCTGCGAGTTGCACGAGAAACGCTATCCCACCCGCCTTAATCAGCGGATACTCGCCGGGCTCTTTGACAGCGCCCTGAACACTCACCAAAGCAACCGGTTGGCCAGCGCCCGCTTGATCACGCAACTTTTGAACGATCGGGGCAATCAGTTTAGCTCGCGTCAATTCTGCCTCTGCTGCCTCTGCTGCCTCTGCTGCCTCTGCTGCCTCTGCTGTCTCTGCTGCCTCTGCTGCCTCTGCAATTTTCGACACTCCAACACCATCAACCTCTAGATTCAGGTCAGCTTCATTGATATTTGGTATGGGCAACACAATAATCTGGTCAAAGACTTGAAGGGCTGGATCGAAGCCCGAACCTGGCGTTTGCGCTGCTGCCACCAAATCAAAGGCAAGGACTTCTACATCCAATCGAGCATTGATTCGGCGAACAATCAAACCAACCTCTAAATCTGCATTGGCCAACAGATCTCGATCGACTGATCCTAAATAATTGCTCACCCGAGCGCCTTCTGAAAACTCGTACACGCCAGGACGAACAACAGCGCCCTTTAGTTCAACTGCATTTGAGAGCTGTGTGGTGCCCTCGTTGGCCACTAGGAGGTCCCCATCCTGCATCACAGCATCGCTTTTGGGATCGCTGATTGTCAAAATACTCGGGTAGCCTTTTCCCGAGTCGAACCGCCGAATGGTCGACATCTGTTGATACGCCGTCGCAGTAAAACCGCCCGCCATCGCGATGACTTCAGCAAAGGTTTGATCACCTTTTAAGTCATAACGAGCAGGCCTTTGAACCGCGCCATCAACCGTGACAATGCCACTAGCGACCGGCACGAACACGGTATCGCCGGACTGAAGCGTGATATCGTTATCTCGGCGGCCCTTCAACAGTAAATCGTACAAATCAAAACGCGCCGCCACCTGATTGCCCCGTCGGACCTGAATGTCGCGAAAAGAACCGATGCCGGTGAGACCACCAGAGAGATAAAGCGCCTGAGAAATACTTGTGAGCGCCGAGATATTATAGTTGCCGGGTGCGTTCACCTCGCCGGCTAAAAAGATGCTAATTTGCCGTAGGTTGCCTAAGGACGTGACGACCTCACTACCGATTACCCGCGTATTGATTCGCTGCTCGATCACCCGTTTGGCTTCCTCGAAGGTTAACCCTGCCAATGAAATCGCGCCAATCTTAGGCACCGTGATTTGACCACCACGATCCACCTGCACCATGGCTTCAATCGGGTCCTTGCCAAAGACCTGTATCGTCAGTTCATCACCAGGACCTAATAAATAGCCCGCAGGTGCAAGCGCTTTATCCAAGGGCGCATAGGTTTCTAGGTCATCCGCAAACAGAAGCGAGCCGAACCGCGGCAACAACGCGTCTTTTTGCGACTTGATCAAATCGTTAATGAACGTCTGACCTTCTGAATCGGTCATCTCATTTAACATTCGATTTTGAACCAGAGGCTCTTGTGGCAATTCAGCGGCTGGCGTCAGGTTGACGCCAGCCGAGGCAGGCAAAGCGATGCCATATTGCGCGGCCATTGCGCGCTGCTGAGTCGGCGACAAGCGCTTAGCCTGCTCGATCAACGCTGGCGAGATATTCGGCGCCGCACTTAAGAGTGCCGACGGCCCGCCTAAAACCGCACATAAAATAAGTCCCCATGCGAGCACCGAACCGCTACGAGTCAAAAACCGAGTATCATTTCCGCAGGCAAACTTCATAGATTAAATCCTATTCAACACAACCCTTCCCCGCTGCAACAGACATCAGCGCCCAAAAGGTTTGTTTTTTATATTTGATAAAAGTACCATTTTGTAAGCGCCAGAATTCGAATCCTAAAATTCTTATTGATAAAAATTAACGATTATTGAAAGCAGCGGTCATTCACAATACCTGCCTTGCTATTTTATCTTATCTTATCTTAGAGCCTTCCTATAACGTAGCGCAATTGCTCTGCCTAATTCCAAGTTGGATCGATTTTTAGCCTTTATATAGGCGCACCACAGGCGCAGGTCTTCTTTATTCGAAGTACCGTGCACGCTACCCCGAACGATAACCATAAAAAATCGACGGCAGTACCGACGCGCGCTCCTTCAACTAAAACGCTCTTGCGCCCCTATCCTAACAAAACGATTAACCGGATGCGTAGATTCGAACCCTAACTCCATCAGGGCCCGTCACGGACTCAATTGAACTAATGTTACCAGATTGATCCAGTAGGATGCTATTTGAGAAGGTGGCGCCGTCCTCAAATGCGCAAGATTGCGAGAGCAATTCGCCATTGGGAACAACAGCACGCTGCCATGCGGCGCAACCCACGCGATAAACAATTTCGCCTTCAGCCTCAGAAGGTTGATTTCGCTGATCGCCTATCTTGTTACCCGAAATATCCTCATCAGGCACGCCATTTATTCGATAATCAAAGCGCACAATCTCTGCTTTTCTGGACCGGATTTCCGAGTAGCGCGCGCCGTAACCCTTGATTTCAACAACATGCCAGCCATCGAATTTAAAAAACAGAGCTTGGCCGTCCGTAAACACAATCGCACGACCCTGCTGGACCGGGTACACCACAACATTGCCTTCCGGGCCTGAAAGTAACCAGCGCCCGGGCATTGCGACCTTTTCCGGTTCTAGCACGCTCTTAAGCGCGGCCCATTGATTTGAGTGGAAGCTACAACCGGCTAATACGACGAGCGCAACAAAAGCACTGCCGGTCATAAAGCTACTTATGCACGTCCTAACGACTTTTTTCATGGTGCGATCCGGCCCCGGTTATTCTCTAAAGCATCAAACCGAATGGCCCGCCGGTCCCACCATAAATTACCCACCGCACCCTCCAACCGACGACCCCCATCTCGTTCAATCGATCGAACGATGGTGCTGTAGCGCCCCCGCGTGTTTCGCGGTAAAAGCAGGCTATAGGGCACGCTCATGAACAAGCCTTTATCGAAGCTACCCTCACCGAAGTCCAATGCCGAAACATTCGTTCTCGTAAAAAATGCGCCAATTGAGAAACCATTATCGAAAGACCTGCGTGCTTCAAAAGTGTAGCCCTGGTCTTTTGCCAAAAATTGGCCTATGTGCAAGCCAAAATCCAGGTTGAACCAGGGCGAAGCATAAAATGCAGAAACATGCCCGGTCATCACATCATAATCTTGAAACGAAAACCGTTTATCATAATTCCGTTGTTGAACCCAATTGAGATTGCCACCAAAGGCCCATCGGCTTGCAAACGGTTCATACAAAACCTCGAACCCCGCACCGCCGAACATCTCCTCCAACAAGCCGACGTAAACCCGCGCGTGGGTCGACCGCCAGACCGTCTGTCTATACTCTGCAAACAATGAATCAATACCACTTTCACCCTCGGTCAGGTACTGGTTAATCTCACTCCGGACCCTAGGTAAAACCGAGTCTGATGGTCTCTTGGTATTAAAATCATTGGAAACATCCACCGTGACAGCTGACCAGATGTTGAGCGCCTCAGAAAGGGCAAGACGTCCCGTGCCCTTAACATACAACTGGTGTTTTAAAGGCTCGTTCGGATCCATAAGCTGAATACGGAGCGCCAAATCTGCCCCCAAAGCCAGTTTTGGATACCCAAAATCGGTACGAAAAGCAGGCCTCACTGGCCTTGATCCCGGCGCAATCCCGATTGATTCATCTTTATAACCGTTATTTGAGGTGCTCGATCTGCTTGCTTGTGCAACTGGCGGCAAGTTCCTGGCGCGCTGATAGCCTATTGCGCCGCCAAGCATATTATCTTCTAAGGTCTGAATTGTGATCGCCTTAAGTTCTTGCGGCAGATGAATCTCTGCAAGTCTATAGAACTGATTCAACGCATCTGCCCACAAGGCATAGCGATCATTTGAAACGATAAAACTTGCTTGGTCATCCCCTGGCCGCAAGTAAGCGGAATGTATTCGAAGGCCCGAACGCTCAGCATCGAAAAGAAGCCTGTCGTACCAAAGGTCTAAATCCAAATGATCTGGCGCCTGGTCTTGTCCTGTCTGATCTGCGGCGCTGTAAAAGCGCTCATAGCGCCGAGCAGGTTTGCTCTTGAAATCAATAGTACTTTTAAGTGTGAGCCCAACAAACTCGCCCTGCTGATAGGACGCGCCCACCGAAACACCCTCGGCAACCTGCCACTCAATCCCTATACTGAGTGGACTTGAGTCTGTAATACTTTTGAGGGCAACCTCACGACGGTAATCGTCCGATGAATATTCAGCAATGAGATCTAACGGCAAGTTCGGTACCGAATAACGGACGCCGCCAAAAACACCAACATCGCCCCTGAAAAACGATTTTCCGCGTATCTCTCCGCCTACAGACCCGCCTACACGCCCGCTCGGCCTTTCTTCGAAATCATTGGAGAGAAACTTAAGCGGATTTGAAAAGCTGTCTCGACCAGCGAATCGACCCCAACCAAGTCCAGTAGAAATATCAAGGTGCCCTATCGATTTGGTCGCAACCAAGTACTCCCCGGCCCATAGCCCTGTACCTAAAATATCTCGAATGCCTAAAGCAATCGCTGGTCTGATTACACTTTCTTCAGCTAATTTGGCCTTAAAAGAATAGCTGCGATCCGAGTACTGCGGCCCATCAAGGGATCCCCGTATACCTCTTGGATTA
>Ga0206130_10008499_pt1 | contig 10998 bp, 11 predicted proteins | sample Helgoland_Spring_9_FD_148637 | JGI IMG/M metagenome (GOLD analysis project Ga0206130, IMG submission 148637) | Pelagic subsurface seawater microbial communities from Kabeltonne, Helgoland, North Sea - Helgoland_Spring_Bloom_20160512_1 | ecosystem: Environmental > Aquatic > Marine > Epipelagic ...
ATTGCGGATGGTGTGGGCCAAGGGCGCACAGGTCGCATTCTGCAACGTCTGTTCGAGATTGAAACTTACAAAGCCAATTCGATGCTGGGCCTTGCCAAATCACGAGAGCTTAGCAAACGCATGGGGCCGCTTGATTTTGAATTAACGCAATTGATGAGCCAAATGCAAACCAATGGCGATGACGCAGTTGGTCAACTCGACGAGTTGCTCCGCATCTCGGCTGAGTTGGAGGCGCTACAGGCGAAAACCTCGTTCCGTTTTGGTGCGACGGGGGCCTATGAAGCGATTGTAAACCAACGCATCCAAGCCCTACGTGAGGTGCCTTGGGAGGGACGGCAAACGCTCGCAGAGTTTATGATGCGCCGGTTTGATCCTGCAATGCGCACCGTGAAAGCGACGCAAGCGCGCCTGGAAACCATGTCAGAACGTGCTGTGCGAGCCTCGCAATTGTTGCGCACACGGGTTGATGTAGATCGCTCTGCACAGAACCAGAAGTTGTTGGAAAGTATGAACAAACGCGCCGATCTGCAATTGCGATTGCAACAGACGGTTGAGGGCCTTTCAGTGGTTGCGATCAGCTATTATGCGGTGTCTTTGGCGAGCTATATGCTTTATCCGCTGACTGGTGTTGCAGGTACCAGTAAAGAGCTTTTGACAGCCGCCGTTACTTTGCCAGTTGTCTTGTTTGTGTGGTGGATGGTGCGACGCATTCGGGGCCATTCGCAAGAATAATCTACTTAGAGGATCGCGCCCACCACGTCGCAGGTTTCACCCGCGCGCCGCGATCTTTATCCAGCCAAAGTGCGAGTTTCCGAAGGCGGGACAACGCAAGTTTCAGCCAGATTTTGTGACGTCTCTTGGTGAAGTCGCGATTGAACGGGCAGACTCGCATACAAATTGCGCAGTCCGTGGACATTTTCGCCCAAAAACCGAAACATTTTTCCGCGTTAGAGGTCCATTTACGCACGCCTTTGATGGATGAGGTTTGGGTCGAGATATTGGGTGCTCCATAGGGCAATGCTTTGACAGGACAGGCATCAGCGCATTTGGTGCAAATGTTGCAAAACTCTGCCACACCTTTTTTTTGGGGCGTATCGGCCTCAAGGGGCAGAGTTGTAAAGATTTTCGAGAACCGCAAACGCGGCCCGAATTCCGGTGTGATCACCATTTGATTGCGCGCGTATTCTCCAAGGCCAGCTTTAAGTGCGTATGGGATAACCAAACCCGTGTCGTTCATCGACGCGACGGCCTCATAGCCCAAGTTTCGGATATAGGCGGCGAGCTGCATCACGATTGCGGCCTCATGGCTGTATTCGCGCCCCGTTGCGGCCCCCGCTAAAGCGGAGGGGTAGGTTGCGACCAAGTCCTCGTCCATTTGATGTCCCAGCACAATCACATGGGTGATGCCTGGGGGTAGATCATTGGGCGCATCGCTCATGTCGCGCGTGTCCACGCGAGACGAGTAAAGCCAGCGTTCATCAAGCTCCGTTACTGCGCATAGGTCAGCCCCAAAAAAGGCGGCGATGCGCTTGATTTCGCGGCTCATTCTTGCGGGATCGTTAATTTCGGCACGATCAGGGGCGACGGGTGTGTCATAAGCGATAGGAGCTTGAAATCCTTCGCGTTTACCTGTTGCGGCACCGCGATCTGACATTACATCTGAGATCAACCAAGACGCATTGCGCAGGGCAAAGTCACGTTGCGTGAAACCATCGCCGCGGCGCGGTGCTGCCTCCATTCTGTAGGATGCGAAGAACCCGTCTGTTTGCGTGCTGCGTATAGTTTCGTCCCAAAAGGCACGCGTGAAAATATCATTGCGCTGTGTAAAGCGTTCGAAATCGTCGGTGACCTCAATTCCAGCTTCGGAATCATTTGCCTGTGCAGGATGATTGGAACGATATGCCATGATCCAAGCCTAACGTGCATTGTTTTCGCTGCAAGTGCCAGATTTGAGTTTATAGGTCGCGAATGGGCGCGACGGGTCGTGTGTCTGTTTACCAGGGTGTGGGTTAGTGAGGGAGCTACCTATGAAAATCGGATTTATTGGGCTTGGGAACGTGGGTGGCAAACTGTCTGGTAGTTTGCTGCGTAATGGTGTGGATCTTGCGGTGCATGATCTTGATGCAACTTTGGTTGCGAAATTTGTAGCGCTTGGCGCGCGTGACGGGGGCGACCCTATTCAAATGATGCGCGACTGTGATGCTGTTATCACTTGCCTGCCAAGCCCCGCGGCGTCTGATGCGGTTATGAGCCAGATGTTACCTGAGGTCGCCGAAGGTAAGATCTGGATGGAAATGTCCACGACGGACGAAGCCGAGGTAAAACGCTTGGGGGCGAAAGTGATCGCGGCAGGTGGCGCGGCGGTGGATTGTCCTGTGTCAGGTGGATGTCATCGCGCGGATACGGGTAATATTGCGATATTCGCAGGCTGCGCGCGCGACACGTTCGAACGTATTTTGCCGCTTTTGACGATTATGGGCCGACGCGTTTTGCATACGGGCGACCTTGGCTCAGCCAGCATTTTGAAGGTGATCACCAACTATTTGGCAACGGCCAATCTGGTGTCTGTAGCCGAAGCGTTGACGGTGGCCAAGGGAGCAGACATGGATCTGGGAACAGCCTTTGAAGCGATACGGATTTCGTCGGGAAATTCCTTTGTGCATGAAACCGAAAGCCAAGTCATTTTGAACGGCAGTCGCGATATTTCCTTTACCATGGATCTGGTCGCCAAAGATATAGGTCTGTTCCAAGCGGTCGCGGATCGCGCGAATGTGCCGCTGCAACTTAATCCATTGTTGATTGATATTTTCGACGATGGCATCGAGCGGTTCGGCCCGAGAGAGTTGTCACCAAATATTATCAAACGTTTGGAAGAGGTTACGGATCTGGATGTCACGGCACCCGGCTTTCCCGCTGAGATGACGGACGACGAACCCGAAGAGCGTGGTGCAGAAGTGATTGTACGCCGTTAGAGCGAGTCGCACGTGCAAGGTCTCGCCAACAACCACCAGAGCGGGTAGAGGAAGAAAACTCTACCTCTCAGCAAAGGTCGCTTTCTTATGTCTGATCCTGTGATTGCCACGCTCACTGCCTCGCCACCGCGTCGTTGGACGGGCACTGTTATGCTTGGGCTGCTTGGCGTGTTGCTGATTTATTTGGCGTTTTCAGTACCCTTCGGTGTGTCGCAGATCGTTTTGATCCTGTGCGGTGCAGGTGTGATCGCGGCGGCAAGCCGACTTTACACGGCCACTGCACAAGTAATTGAGCTGACCAAGACAGAGCTGCGCGTGAAAGACGGGATTGTTCTGACAGAGCTGTCAAACATCGCCAATGTAGAGCGTGGAGCCTTTGCGTTCAAACCCTCTAACGGGTTTCTTGTAACAACCAAGCAAGGCGGGTCACGTCGTTGGTCACCGGGGATGTATTGGTGTTTCGCAAAGCGCATCGGCATAGGTGGTGTCACGGGAGCGCCGCAGTCAAAGGGCATGGCCGAAACCCTGTCCATTTTGATTGCAGAGCAAGATCTTAAGTTCTGAAATGAAAAGCGCCGCGCCAGATGAAAATGACGTGGCGCTTTTTGCAATATTGCGGTTGCTTAACCGTTTGCATCCCTAACGATCTGAGGGGCGTGTGAAGACGAATGTCTCAATCACCCGTGGAGCCAAGCCAACGCTGAAAGATGGATCATAGTCCGACGCTGTTGCGATCAGAATGATGCGCTCGTTGTTAATCAATGTAGGCAGCAGATTATCGTATTTTTTCACATCGCGGTTGTGCCGCTTTGGAGTATAGCAGCGACGCTTGACTTAATCCACTTTGGATTTTTTTCGTTACCATCCCAGCGCAAAAGTGTGACGCGTAGCGCGGTTTTACCTGGGCTAAGACCGGACAAGTCTTTGTAGATGTTGCGCGCATTGGTCATATACGATGGGATGATTGCCAGCGTTTCACGGCTGATCATGTCACTGATCGTGTAGGCCGAATTTTCCGCAACCGCTTGTGCACGATAGGCTTCAAAGTACTTGAATATTGACGCGTAAGCCCAGAAGACGACTGGAAAGATGATCGCTGCTTCGACGGAGGCCGTGACTTTAATATCTTGCAGACACCCGCGTCCTTTTGACAGGAGTGACAATTTCATAGCTATTACCTCGGTTGATGGGTGTATTCTAACACAGCGACCAAGGCGCTTTTGCCATTTCGATTGGTCGTACGGTCAAGAGCGAGTTGCGAGTTCGGAAAGACTGGATCATAGAGCGTACATGCTCGTACGATCATCAACTCGTTTGATTGACCTGCAGTGAATTCGCGCACGGGGTTCAAGACTTCGGATTCTCCTGCAGCATTTTGAACATAATCCACCGCGTCGGGCAGTGCAGTTTAATTGCGTAAATCGCTTGCGACCATTTCCAAGCGAAGATTGGCTTCGCAATTTTCAAAGATCACCGCACCATCACAGATCATCCAAGGCGCTTGGTCGTGTGAGTAGTTTGTCCATGTGCCTACGCGGCCTTCGCGCATTGCGATGTCAAGACCGTCCTCAAGCAAGGTTTAACGGATCGCGATGATCCCCATTTCGATACTTGAGGTCAGGATCATAGCGAACACAGGGAACACCAGGGCGAATTCGACTGTTAAGTTACCGCGCTCACCGCTGCGTGAATATTTCCGCGTGGATGGTAAGCGTGTGATCGTGCAAGGTCTCGGCAATGTTGGTTATCACGCGGCAAAATTTCTAAACGAAAAAGATGGCAGCAAAATCAAAGGCATTGTGAAACAAGATGGCGGCCTGTCAGATGTGGAAGGCTTGAATGTTGAAGCTGTACGCACTTGGTTTATTGAGAATGGCGGCGTCAGCGGCTATCCTGATGCACGCAACCAGGAAAATGGCGCTGCTGTTATGGAAGAAGAATGCGATATTCTTATTTCAGCGGCTTTGGAGGTGATAATCAACCTCAGCAACGCAGTGCGGATCAAGGCCCCTTTGATCATAGAGGGGGCGAACGGCCTGTCACGGTGGGCGCAGATGAGATCCTTTGCTCGAAAGGGACAGTCATCATCCCCGACTTGTATTCAAATGTCGGCGGTGTGACGGTTAGCTATTTTGAATGGGTAAAGAACCTAAGCTACATCCGCTTTGGTTGTATGCAGCGTCGCCAAGTAGAAGGGTGCCATCAGCTGGTTGTTGATGAGTCGGAGCGCTTGAGCTCAGACAAAGGGCTTGGCTGGCAATTGTCGCCGGGTTATCAAGAAAAATGTCTGCGCGGTTCTGATGAATTGGAATTGGTACGCTCTGGCTTAGACAACACGATGCGGATTTCGTATCAAGCGATGCGAGATGTCTGGCATAGTCGCGATGACGGGGAAGATCTACGCACAGGGGCTTATTTAGTTGCTATCAATAAGGTGGCTGCGAGCTATAATGCGAAAGAGTTCAGGCATTTTAAGATCATATAGCTTTAAGAAACGCGAAAAAAGACACGCAATGTCGCAGAGGCGTTGCGTGTGCTTAATTTAATAGTTTAGGTCTGTCTCTGAAACGTTGGGGGGAGAGGCATGCGGTTTTCAGGACTTCGCATTCTCAAAGAGGGTCTAACAGGAAACAATGGGTGGGGCGCGCATTGGCGCGATCCTGATCCTAAGTCGGACTACGACGCTATTATCATTGGCGGGGGCGGTCATGGCTTATCCACGGCCTATTACCTTGCGAAGAACCATGGCCTAACCAATATTGCTGTCCTTGAGAAGGGCTACGTTGGCGGTGGCAATGTAGGACGTAATACCACGATTGTGCGGGCCAACTATTTCCTGAACGGAAATTCTGAATTTTACAGCCATTCCTTGAAGCTATGGGAGGGGCTGGAGGAAGATTTGAACTACAACGTTATGCATTCCCAACGTGGCCTGATCAACCTTTTCCATTCTGATGGACAGCGCGACGCGTTTGTACGGCGTGGAAATGCGATGGTAAACCAAGGCGATGATGCGATTTTGCTGGATCGCGAGGGTGTGCGTAAACATCTGCCTTATCTTGATTTCGACAACGTTCGTTTTCCGATCTACGGCGGCTTGCTTCATCCACGTGGCGGTACAGCCCGTCATGATGCGGTGGCTTGGGGATTTGCGCGTGGCGCGGATATGCGTGGCGTAGACATTATCCAGAACTGCGAAGTCACCGGCATCAACATAGAAAATGGTGCGGTCATAGGTGTGCAAACAACACGCGGGGTTATCAATACCAAAAAAATTGGGATGACAGTCGCAGGACGCTCTGGCCAAGTCGCGGCAATGGCAGGCATGCGCTTGCCGATTGAAAGCCATGTTTTGCAGGCTTTTGTGACCGAAGGGTTAAAACCCGTGATTGATCATGTGATCAGTTTTGGCATGGGACATTTTTATATTTCACAGTCTGACAAGGGCGGCTTGGTCTTTGGCGGTGATCTGGATTTCTATGCTTCGTATGCATCGCGCGGCAACTTGCCGATGAAAGAGCATGTGATGGAAGCGGGCATGACGCTGATGCCGATGATTGGCGAAGCAAAGGTTCTTCGGTCCTGGGGCGGAATCATGGATATGACGCCCGATGGCAGTCCAATTATTGATAAAAGCCCTGTGGAGGGGCTCTATATTAATGCAGGCTGGTGTTACGGCGGGTTCAAAGCTGTGCCCGGATCAGGGTCTGTGTTCTCGCATCTGATCGCGACCGATCAACATCACAGTGAGGCGACGGGCTTTAGGCTTGATCGGTTTCGCACAGGTGTTGGCATAATTGATGAAGAGGGCACCGGCTCTCAGCACAATTTGCACTAGGAGGCTTGAGAGTATGGAAGCCTACGGCGTGAGTTTATTTGACAAGATGAAGCACGAGAGCGTTAAAGAGGGGATGATATGCGTTTGAAATGTCCGCTGTGCGGAGAGCGTGATCGCCGCGAATTTTACTATGTTGGGGATGCTGTGGCTTTGGCGCGTCCTGATCCCGATGCGGGCATATCTGCGTGGGATGACTATGTGCATAACCGTGATAATCCGGCAGGTGTCACGCGCGATTTATGGCAGCACGAAGCAGGATGTGCCGCTTGGATCGTTGTGACGCGCGATACGGTCAGTCATGAGGTGTTAGATACAGCCCTGGCGTCCGACGTGAAGAGAGCGATGTCATGAGACTTGAAAACAAAGGTCTGATTGATCGGACGCAGCCTGTGAATTTCACGTTTGATGGGCATTCTTATCAAGGGTTTGCGGGCGATACGGTTGCTTCTGCTTTGTTGGCGAATGATCAGCGTTTGATGGGGCGGTCTTTCAAGTATCACCGTCCAAGGGGCGTGTTGACGGCGTGCAGTGAAGAACCGAACGCGCTAGTCACGATCAAACGCGGGCAAAATGTTGAGCCCAACGTGCGTGCAACCGTTCAAGAGATTTATGGCGGCCTTGAGGTGCGCTCGCAAAACGCTTGGCCGACGCTTGGTTTTGATGCGCTAGCGGTGAATGATCTGGCCGCGCCCTTCTTTAGTGCCGGATTTTATTACAAAACCTTCATGTGGCCGCGCGCCTTTTGGGAGCGTGTGTATGAACCGCTTATTCGCCGTGCCGCAGGTTTGGGCGGGCTAAGTGGGACCTCCAACGATGTGGAGTATGAGAAAGCCTTTGCGTTTTGCGATGTCTTGATCATCGGCGCTGGGCCTACAGGTCTAATGGCTGCGCTAGAAGCGGGCCGCGCGGGTGCGGATGTCATTCTGGCCGATGAAGATGCGCAGGCGGGTGGCCGTTTGCTCAGCGAGACTTATGAGATTGACGGACGTGCTGCGCTGGATTGGGTCGCATCTGTGATTGCTGAGTTGTCGAGCATGGACAATGTGCGGATCATGTCGCGTACGACTGTCACGGGGGTCTACGACCAAGGCACATTCGGCGCGCTGGAGCGTGTGACGGCCCATACCATCTCACGCGGAGATGCGCCGCGGGCGTGTTTCTGGCGTATTGTAGCCAAGCGTTCGATCCTTGCAGCGGGCGCGCTGGAGCGACCTATCGCGTTTCAGAATAATGACCGCCCCGGCATCATGACAGCGGGCGCAGTGCGCGCTTATCTGAACCGTTGGGGTGTTACTGCGGGTCGCGATATTGTTGTGTTTGGTAACAATGATGATGCGCATCGCACTGCGTTGGATCTAAGCGCGGCGGGTGTGCATGTGGCCGCCTTGGTCGATAGTCGTCCTGATGTGCAGGTAAGCGGCGATTTTCCCGTATACGCAGGTGCTCAGATTTGTGGCGCGAGTGGGCGGCAGGGACTAAAGTCCGTGACCATCCGTACGCAGAGCGGGACAGAAAAGATTGCCAGCGAATGTTTGGCGATGTCGGGGGGGTGGAACCCCTCTGTGCATATGACGTGTCACATGAATGGACGTCCTGAATGGCGCGAAGACATCGCCAGCTTTGTGCCGCGCGCGGGAATGATCCCAGGAATGGTGACGGCTGGTGCCTGCAATGGAACCTTCTCGACGCATGGTGCGTTAGCCGAGGGGCGCAAAGCTGCAGAGTTAACTTTGGCAGCCTTGGGCAAGAAAGCCATACAGAGCGATCCACCTGAAGCAGAAGATGCGCCTATTCGTATTAGCCCGTTGTGGGCCGTTGGTGGAACAGGGCGTGCCTGGCTTGACTTCCAAAACGATGTGACTGTGAAAGATGTGAAACAAGCGGCGAAAGAAAATTTTCGCTCTGTCGAGCATATGAAACGCTACACGACGCAGGGGATGGCGACGGATCAGGGTAAGAGCTCTAACGTGAACGCTTTGGCCATTCTTGCGGATGTGACTGGGCGTGGTATTCCCGAGACGGGGACAACCACGTACCGTCCTCCCTACACACCTGTTCCGATTGCGGCTATGGGTGCAGGGGCCGAGGGCAAGGGCTTTGCGCCTGAGCGTTTGGTCACCTCGCACGAGAGTACAGTGGCGCAGGGTGCGCCGATGATCGAAGCGGGGATGTGGTATCGTCCAAGCTATTTTCCGAAAGAGAGTGAAACAAACTGGCGTCAGTCGTGTGACCGTGAAGTCAATATGGTGCGCAGTAGCGTTGGCATTTGCGATGTAAGCACGCTAGGCAAGATTGATATCCAGGGGCCAGACGCAGCCGCGTTTCTGGATTTCATTTATATCAACACCTTCAGTACCTTAAAGCCCGGACGAGTGCGCTACGGTCTCATGCTGCGTGAAGACGGAACCGTGATGGATGACGGCACCACTGCGCGTCTTTCGGATACCCATTACGTGATGACCACGACCACCGCCGCCGCCGGCGTCGTGATGCGTCATTTGGAATATGTGCATCAATGTTTGCGTCCTGAACTCGACGTGTCGATGGTCTCTGTGACGGAACAATGGGCGCAATTTGCCGTTGCTGGTCCAAAATCGCGTGCGTTATTGAACGAGTTGCTTGATGCGCCCATCGACAATGACAGCTTTCCCTTCATGGGCTGCGGTGACGTCGCTATCGGGGGGGTAAATGCGCGTTTGTTCCGCATCTCCTTTTCTGGGGAGCATGCCTATGAGATTGCCGTGCCCGCGCGCTACGGCGCTGCGCTGTTTGATAAGCTGAATGAACACGCGGCAGCGCTGGGCGGTGGTCCTTATGGGATGGAAGCGCTCAATGTGCTGCGGATCGAAAAGGGTTTTATCACGCATGCCGAAATTCATGGGCGGGTGACGGCCTTTGATATCGGGATGGAACGGATGATTTCTGCCAAGAAGGATTGCATTGGACAGACTATGGCGGCGCGCGAGGGGCTTGTTGGTCCTGACCGCGAGCAATTGATTGGCCTGAAACCGATTGGTGCCGTGAAGCAGCTCACGGGTGGTGCGCATTTGTTTGAGCCTGAGAGCGAGCCGACGCGACAAAACTCGATTGGCTATGTGACCTCTGTTGGGTTTTCCCCGACTGAAGTTAGCTTTCTTGGGATGGGGTTCTTGATGAACGGACGTGCGCGCCATGGGGAGACGATCAAGCTGATTGACCATATGCGCGGTATCGAAACCCTTTGCGAAATTTGCGACCCTCTGTTCCATGATCCAGATGGGGGCAAGCTACGTGGTTGATTTAGTAGCAAAAACACCGGCTGAGGGGCTATTGCCTGTCACAATGGGTGGTTTGAACCTGCGCGAAGTCGTGCTGGGCGTAATGATCTCTCTCGCGCCATTTAAGGGCCAAGATGTCCAAGTGGAAAAGCTGCTTGGAGGTGCGTTGCCTAAAGTAGGACGCTCCGTTTCGAAAGCGGGGCAAGAGGTCGTTTGGTTCTCGCAAGGGCAGTATTTGGTGATCGGCGGCGCGGTGGATATGCTCCTTGTCAAACATGCGGCGCTTACGGATCAAAGCGATGCGTGGTGTGCGATCACCCTCGAGGGTGTAGGCAGTGAAGCGGTGCTTGCGCGACTTGTTCCGGTTGATCTGAGGGCAGGCACATTCAAACGTGGCCACGCGTTGCGCAGTCAGCTGGGGCATATGCCGCTACACATAACGCGTACAGGCAAAGACGCGTTTCGCTTGATGACTTTCCGTTCGATGGCGGGCACGATGGTGCATGAGGTGACGCATAAGATAAAGCTTCTGTCAGCGCGCGGGTGACTTTTGGGCTTGGATGACATAAGTACATCGATACGGCTGGTGAGGAGTATAAGTTTATGAAGACGTCGCATTTTGTAAGCTGTCTCACGCTTTGTGTGTTTGTAGCCATGCCTGCTGCCGCGAAATCCAAGAAGGACAGGTTCTGCGAAGAGCTAGCGTCTGACAGCCAGCAAATGGCGGATTTGCGGATAGGTGGCAGCGACGAAAAGGAAGCGCAGCTAATCGTTGCCGGGCAATATGACGACGACCAGTTGAACCACTTGCAGATGATCCCCTACCTCAGCAGCTTTGTGTATGGTCTTGATAAGGAAAACCTGCAAGGCGATGTCGAAGCGTCGTTTTCGGAGCAATGCAAAGGTTTTAATGGCTAACTGGACTCTGCCA
>Ga0206130_10008501_pt1 | contig 10997 bp, 9 predicted proteins | sample Helgoland_Spring_9_FD_148637 | JGI IMG/M metagenome (GOLD analysis project Ga0206130, IMG submission 148637) | Pelagic subsurface seawater microbial communities from Kabeltonne, Helgoland, North Sea - Helgoland_Spring_Bloom_20160512_1 | ecosystem: Environmental > Aquatic > Marine > Epipelagic ...
TTTTCATATTGCCGCCATGTTTTGGCCTCGCGCTGCGCCGCCAAACAGCGCGCCAATTCATCAATATGAACACCCGTCGCATTAATCGCCGCTTCACGGCACAATACCGGCTCGATCAAAATCCGCGCGCGCGTGACATCAAGAGGGTTCGATTTTTCAGCAACCAGCGCAATGCTTGATGGCTCTTCAACCGGCCGTGCGCCAATAAAGGTGCCCTTGCCGACATGCCGCCATAACTCACCATTATTTTCCAAGGCCGCCAGAGCCTTTCGTAATTCGCCGCGTGATACGCCTAATATCTCAATCAGTTCACGCTCGGGCGGCAGCCGGCCACCTTCCGAAAAATCGCTCTGTGCCAGCCAGGCCCGCAATTGGGTCAGCGCTCCATCAGCAACCGTCATGTTCATTTCCTTCTATCCTGCAATGATCACATCCATATGTATTAGCCCACACCAAAACAAATCAGAAGCCATTAATCATATGCCACAACAATACATCATAGGCTCTCTAAAAAACTATAGTTTTAGGCTTGACCAATGCAACACACTATGTGATCAATTATTGATTGATCAAAAATTGATCACATAGTGTGGGGGCGCCGTTCGTGAATTCTGTTTCATCGTCGCTGTCCGGAATGGATCATGCAGACACATGCAAGGCCATTTCTCGTATGATATTTTAACACCGGATAAGGTGAAATTGGAGGAAACTAATGACACGAATTATCAAAGGATTTTTGACTTTCGTTTCGGCAGCGCTATTCATGGCATCAGCAATGACCACAGCACATGCCGGCAAGGTCAGAATCGCACTTGCCGAAACACCATCTGACGAGCTTGCCGCTTTTTTTGTAGCGCTTGATCGGGCCAAAGCGATGGGGCTGGACTATGAATGGACAGCATTTTCCGATGAAGAGCTCGCTATTCAGGCGATTTTGAGCGGCCAGATGGATATTGGTTTTGGCACCCCCTACTCGGTCATGCAAAGATCGAAAGCGCCTGTGCGGATCATTTACCAGCTATCGAAGCTGAAATTTTTTCCGGTTACATCGAAGAAATATTCAAAGCTGGAAGATCTCAATGGCGAGCCAATCATGCTGCATTCGCGCGGCGGCGGCACCGAATCGATTGCGAACGTGATTGAAGACAGGCTGAATATGAAATTTGGCAAACGCTCTTATGTGCCCGGGTCATCAAACCGTATTGCGGCATTGATTGCGGGACAGACCGACGCCACCATCGTTGACCTGTCAAACAAGAACAAACTGGTCAAGCTACATGGTGATAATTTTAACGTGTTGCCAATGTTTGAGGTTGATGCCAGTGATGAAGCGCTGTTTGCGAATCTGGACTGGATCAAGGCCAACCAGAAAGACGTCGATATTTTTGTCAAAGCACTGGTGAGCGTTTACCGGGACATGCACAAAGACCCGACCATCATCAGCAAGCAGACTGATCCTGATGGGCCAATTGGCCAGCTGCCGAAAGAGGTGCTGGATGGGCTTGACCAATTCTATAATGATGCGGTTGCTGGCGGTCTCTATGACCCGAATGGTGGCGGCATGACCGCGGCCAAAGCGGATATGGACTGGTATTCAAAAGCGGGCCAGCTGACCGGTGATCCGGCAGCGCTCAATATCAGTGACTTCTGGTATATGGATTCGCTGAACCGCGCGGCGCAATAGCCGGCACGACCTTTCAAGGCCGACAGCGTGATCCATCTTTCATGCTGTCGGCACCACCATTATTTTACAGATTTAAACATTTTCTATTCCATGACACGCCACAGACTGGCTACGGTAAATGATGCGACATAGATCTCTTTTCCTGACCATTTTATCAGCAACCATTGTCTTTGGTTCCTGGGAAATTGCCGGCCGAATTCCAGTGAGCTTTGCCTTTCCCACATTTTTAGAGTCAATGACCGCTTTTTGGGTTCTGGTCGTTGAAGGCACCTTATTTACCGCTTACGCTGAAACCTTGAAGCCGCTTGTTGTCGGCATTGCAATTTCGGCTTTTCTGGGCATCGGTCTGGGCTTATGGATTGGGCTGAGCGAAAAAATTGACTGGCTGATTTCACCTATTTTTGTGGTGATGCAAACCGCGCCTTTGGCGGCGCTGATCCCGCTTCTTGTGATGGCCTATGGCATTGGTCTGACCTCAAAAGTTTTTGTTGTCTGCATCATGGCGATGCCGGTTATTGTGCTGAACACCAGCGGCGCTGTGCGCAATACGCCGGCATCACTCAAAGAAATGGGACATGCCTTTCTTGGATCACGCCGTGATATTATTTTAAAAGTTATTTTACCAGCCTCATCACCAGTCATTTTTGCCGGTTTGCGCCTTGGCATTTCGGCTGGTTTTATCGGGGCAATTTTGTCCGAATTGAAAATCACACCGACCGGCGTCGGCGACATCATCACCTTTAGCCGCTCAATCGCCGATTACCCAACAATGTATGCTGCGATTATGTCAATTATCTTGCTTGCCGTGCTGTTTTTGAACGTTCTTGAACGTATCGAAATCTTCCTGTTTGGCGGCAATAACAAGGGCTATGTGTCCGAATAATCTGTTGATATGGAAACCAACCAATGACCTCAGAAAATACGACAATCGACAATGCCGTCACTGTCAGGAATGTGCATAAAAACTATGGCGATGTTCAGGCACTTGAAAATATGTCGCTTGATTTCCCGCGCGGTCAATTGACCTCACTTCTTGGCCCGTCGGGTTGTGGCAAGACAACATTATTGAAAATAATCGCCGGATTGCTGCCTGCCACCAGCGGCGAGATCATGGTCAATGGCACACCCGTTTCAGGACCCGGGCCGGATCGGGCTTTTGTGTTTCAGGATTTTGCCTTGCTGCCCTGGGCTGATGTTATGCGTAATGTTGCCTTTGGCCTCGAACTGCGCGGGGTTGCCAAATCCGAACGCGAGGCGGTTGCCGAAAAATATATTGCCAATGTTGGCCTTGCCGGATTTGAGCGGAGTTTTCCGCATGAATTATCAGGCGGCATGCGACAGCGTGTTGGTCTGGCCCGCGCACTTTCTGTTGATTCGCAAGTCCTGCTTATGGACGAGCCGTTTTCGGCGGTTGATGAACAAACCCGCCGGAAATTTCAGGAAGATCTTCTGGCACTGGTCAAAAACGAAAATAAAACTTTTATTTTTGTGACCCATTCAATTGAAGAAGCGGTCTATGTCTCTGACCAGATCGCCATTTTACTGCCGCGGCCAAGCCGTGTGTCGGAAATTATCAAACCATCCGGCTTTCGGCATAAAAGTGCCGACGGCATCCGGCGCGACCCGGAATATCTTGATATCGTCGACAATATCTGGGCATCGTTGCGCAGCTATGTCGAATAAACCTTACCCGATCTCACTATAAGGGGACGCAAATGATTTTGTTCGGTTATCGATTGCCAGGCATGTCGTCGCTGTTGTTATGGGGCGCCCTTTGGGAAATCGTCGGGCAACTTGAAGTGACATTCTTTTTGCCACCATTAAGTGCGATTTTTGTAACATTGCTCGAAATCAGCACCACCAAGGTCTTTATTAAGGCGCTGGCAGACACCGGCTATGCGTTTTTTGTCGGGACGCTATCAGCCATTATCATTGGCATACCGGTTGGCATTTTAATGGGCAAAAACCGGCTCATTGATGAAATGCTGTTGCCCTGGGTCAATATGTTTTTGAGCGCGCCGCTAACCGCACTGGTTCCGGTATTGATGGTGCTGTTTGGTTTTGGTCTGAAAGCGATTATCATCACCACAGCCTTGTTTGCGATTTGGATTATTGTGCTGAATGCGCGGGCCGGCGTGTTGCAAATCAACCGGTCGCTTGTGGAGATGGCCCATTCATTTGGCGCATCCCCCTCTGATGCTTTTTTCAAGATATATTTCTGGGCGGCTTTACCGGAAATTCTGGGCGGTGTGCGGATCGGCTTTATCCGCGCGGTGAAAGGCGTAATTATCGGTCAATTGCTGATATCCATTGTTGGCTTTGGTGCCTTGTTTGAGCTCTATTCGGCAAATTTCTTGATGAAGCACTTCTGGGCAGTCCTGCTTGTTCTGTTCACCCTGGCTTTCATCATCGCCGAGTTTCTTGCGCATCTTGAACGGCGTGTCGCCTATTATGCGTCACGGCGGGCCGCATAGCCTGCCGGACGCCATTTTGTTTTATTGGGATGTTTTATTAGGAAAGTGAAAAATGTCTGATTATGTAATTCCTCAACCGTCACAGCCGAGCCTGCCGATTCGCGGCACAGATGCACGTTTCCCAGTACGCAGGATTTATTGTATCGGGCGCAATTATGCCGACCATGCCATTGAGATGGGGCATGATCCCGACAAAGAACCGCCGTTCTTTTTTCAGAAAAATGGCGATAATATTGATAGCAGCGGCAGTTTTCCCTATCCGCCCCAAACCAATGATGTGCATTTTGAAGTTGAAATGATTGTGGCGCTGAAAAGTGGCGGCAGCAATATCAGCGAAGCGGACGCGATGCAGCATGTGTTTGGCTATGGCATTGGCCTGGATATGACCCGCCGCGACCTGCAGGGTGAAATGAAAAAAATGGGACGCCCATGGGAAATCGGCAAAGCCTTTGAACGCTCAGCCCCCATCGGCCCATTGGTACCCGCCGCTGAAACTGGCCATCTTGATGCTGGCGGCATTTCTCTGTCGGTGAATGGCGAGATCCGTCAAAATGGCGATCTGAACCAGATGATCTGGAAAGTGCCGGAACAAATTGCCTATCTGTCACGCTTTTACGATATTGCCGCAGGTGATCTGATCATGTCAGGCACACCGGCCGGGGTTGGCCCCATTCACAAAGGTGATGTTATGGAATGCCGCGTCGATGGGCTTGACCCATTTGTCGTTACGGTGGTTTAGCGGCGCACAAATAAATTGGAGACACCATGCGTTTACTGGCTTTTAACGAGGGGCAACAGCCCCGCATTGGCGCCTTGAATGGTGCGGGTGTTGTCAATCTCTCGCGCATTGATGCCGCCGCGCCAACTGATCTTGGGGCGGTGGTCAAAGCCGGAAAATTAGCCGACATTGCGGCCATTCTGGCGCGCGCAGATGGTGCCGTTCATCATCAGCTCGGCGCGTTGGACCTGCAGCTGCCCGTGGCCGCGCCTGGCAAAATTCTCTGCCTTGGGCTGAACTATATGGATCACATTGCCGAAGGCCCGTTTGAAAAACAGCCATTTCCGGCCATTTTCATGCGCAGCCCAACATCACTGGTGCCGGCAAACAAACCGATCCTTGCGCCACGCATGTCAAACAGCATGGATTATGAAGCCGAACTGGCCGTCATTATTGGGCAGACATGCAAACATCTCACGGCTGATAATGCGCTTGATGTGATTGCTGGCTATAGCTGTTTCAACGATGGGTCGGTTCGTGAATATCAGCGCCATACGATTCAATGGACGATGGGCAAAAATTTTGACCAGACCGGCCCTTTTGGCCCGGTTTTGGTCACCCCCGATGAATTGCCGCCAGCGGCAGACGGGTTAAAAATTGAATGCCGTCTGAACGGACAAACAGTGCAGTCAAGCACCACCGATATGATGATATTCAAGGTCGTCGAGACGCTTGTCTATATTACCGAAGCGATGACGCTCGATGCTGGCGATATAGTGGTTATGGGGACGCCATCTGGTGTCGGGCATGGCCGTAAACCGCCCTTATGGATGCAGGGTGGTGATGTTGTTGAGGTTGAGATTGAAAAAATCGGGCGATTGGCCAACCCGGTAAAATCAATTTAGCGGTTACGCGCCTGCCTGCCCGCATCATCACCCGTTTATTGATCGTGATCAGACAGGCCGGAAGATTGCCATTGCGGGTCTATTTCGGCCGGTTCAAAAATGCTCCACAAAGCATCTCAACAGTTCAAGCCGCAGAGTGCACGTCACAAGATTACCGAACAACTTAATCAAAAAGTGCGGCACAGAACTTGGTTGGAACAAAACTTAAAAAATTCACAGCAAGTCAAACACTATAAAAAAGAGTTCTTTTGCTCTATAATGAAGCGTCAGAACTCAGTCTCAGACCAGCTAAAATTTGAAGCGAAGAACAACAAAGCCACGTTACTACAAATAGCTTTTTTCTTTACTACAATCAAATAATATACTGATTTTATTATAATTTAATTTAAGATCTGTGTACTCCGAAGGCAGAGGTCACAGGTTCGAATCCTGTCGAGTGCACCATTTCCCAAGTTCCAAGGTCCGTGGACCGTTATTCAAGTGACTGTTTCTAAACGATTAACGTTCTAGAACAGGAGTTTGTTGTCCTATGGTGTGGGTAAGGTTGCCGGTATACTTTTACAAACGAAACGATACTTTTTACTTCTCGCGGTCAATTCCATCTGACCTTCAGCATCGCTTTAAAAAGCGTAAGATTGAAGTATCCCTGCGAACAAAATCGGAATCAAAAGCAGCAAAGTCTGCCGCAGCATTATCCGATAGGCTTGAACGCTATTGGGACAGTTTGCGGATGGAAATGATCTATTCAAGAGAGCTTGGCCTGAGGGTGGTGCAAGATGCTAAGACGACCATCAGTTCCAAAAGCTTTTCCATAGCAGAAGCGCTGGCGCTCTATCACCGCTTGAAAGGCAATGGAAAGACAAAGCTGTTCTTCGAGTCCTCAGAGCGAAGCATGCGTTACCTGACAGATTATTTGGGCCACGATGATTTGGCGGCAATTGAAATATCAGATGCTGGCCGGTTTAGGGATTTCCTGTTCGATCGGGGGATGTCTTCATCATCAGTAAAGCGGGTGTTCTCATCAGTACGAGCAGTGATCAATCTTGCCATTCGAGAACAGGGCCTATCCATCAATAACGTGTTCAGCGGCACATTTATTCCAGACGACGAAGCCAAGACGCAACGCTTACCCATCCCAACGGAAGTGCTGCTCACTATTCAGCATGAATGTATGCAGTTGGATGATGAACCAAGATGGTTGATCGCCCTTATTAGTGATACTGGTATGCGTCTTTCAGAAGCCTGTGGGTTGCTGACATCAGACATCTGTTTGGATGGCGAGATGCCACATATCAAACTTGTTGTGCATCCTTGGCGGCGGTTGAAGACAGGGTCTAGCTCGAGGCAAATTCCACTGGTTGGCACTTCGCTTTGGGCAGCACAGCGAGTGGTAAAGCAAGGCCATCAATTTGCCTTTCCAAAATACAGTAACGAGTCCAAGTGCAATGCTAACTCTGCTAGTGCAGCATTGAACAAATGGCTGAACCCACGTGTTCCCATTGGGTGCGTCATGCATTCGTTCCGACATAGCCTAAGAGACAGGCTACGGGCTGTCGAATGTCCTGCTGACATCATCGATGCCATTGGCGGCTGGACCACAGAGGGAGTTGGCCACCAATATGGTAAAGGTCACAGCTTGCAGGTCATGAACGGATGGATGAAGAAGCTATGAACCTCGGTTCAAGAACCAAGATCCAAGGAAACAGTCACTTGAATCACGGTCCACGGACCTTGGAACTTGGGAAATGGTGCACTCGACAAGAAGTTCGATGCTTACCCACAGCGCCAATTCGTGACTGAATCCATCTATATCAATAACTTAGCAGATCGTCACATATGGTCAACTATCAAAACCTTACCTGCAACCTTGCCTGAACCAAGCTCCGTGGTTCGAGGGCCAACTTCCAACCAAAAAAGTCCTATGGTTCACGGATTAAGAGCCAAGAACCGTGTACCAACAGCCTAGCTACGCGAAACTCGGACCTCAGACCTCGGACCAGGGTTACTGTGGACGTTTCTCTGTCAGCTTTGGACTTTATTGAAGGGGTGGGGCTTAGAATGGCCGGGCTTGCGTCTCTGATCGACGGTTTACTTGATTGGTTGGCGGAGGGAGTGAGATAAAATTTCATTCATCAAGTACAGGTTTAATCCTGCCCCGCTCCCATCTGGGACCATACGCCCCTCCTGACATACCCATAGGTATATATATATTTATTAATAAGAATAATTAGACAGGTACGGTTTCGCCTGAAGATTAGTCGGCATAACTAATCAGTTTTCCCGATTAAACATTTTAGTTTAATCTGAGATAGTGGATAAAAATTCATGTCCTCAGGGGGGATCGAAATGTTTAAGGATTTCGTGGAAGAGCGCTTCGAAGGCGACGGTGCGACTTTGTTCGTCCGCCGCGCCGGTCCCACAGGTGCGCCACCGCTTGTTCTATTGCATGGGTATCCGCAGACTTCTGCCATGTGGCACGGTGTGGGCCCCATTCTGGCCCGCACGTTTCAGGTTATTTGCCCTGATCTGCGCGGCTACGGTCGGTCTGACAAGCCAGCGTCCGATGCGGCGCACGCGCCTTACGCAAAGCGTGCTATGGCGAGCGACATTGTCGCTGTCATGCGGCGCTTGGGCCATGAACGGTTTCTTGTTGGTGCCCATGATCGCGGAGCGCGGGTCGCTCATCGGTTGGGTCTGGACCATCCTGACCGCGTCGCGGCCATGGCATTGCTCGACATCGCGCCGACCCGCGAAATGTATACGGGCACAAGTGCGGCATTCGCGCACGCGTATTGGCACTGGTTCTTTCTGACTCAGCCAAGCCCACTACCTGAACGCATGATCGGCGCAGATCCCGAAGGGTTCTGGAAGCTGAAATGCTTTAATCAGGCGCGCGGCGATAATCCGTTTACACCCGAGGCCCTGGCGGAATACCTAAATGCCTTCGCAGACCCCGACGCTATTCATGCAAGCTGTGAAGACTATCGTGCCGCCGCCACGATCGACATCACACACGATGATGCGGATCAGGGCCGCAAACTTCACATGCCCGTTCTGACCCTTTGGGCGAAACGCGGTGTGATTGAGACTTGCTTTGACGCGCTTGCACTATGGCGACAGCGGGCTGAAAGGGTTGAGGGCGAAGCGCTCGACACCACACATTACATGGCCGAAGAAATCCCAGGTGACGTCGCCGCACGCATGTCTGATTTCTTTGCCCGCAACCCAATTCACGCAAAGGCAACCGCATGAGCCGGACACTTTATGACAAACTGGTCGACGCCCATAAGGTGTGCGATCTGCCCGATGGCGACATGCTGATCTATGTCGATTTCCACATCATGAATGAATACACCAGCCCGCAGGCCTTTTCGGGTCTGGACACAAAGGGGCTAAGCGTTTGGCGGCCCGAGGCGCATCTGGCTGTGGTCGATCACGTGAACGCAACCCGCAGCAATGAGCCACATGATGCGGCGTCCAAACTCCTGATCGACAATCTGGAAGACAATTGCACCAAACACGACATCGCTTTTTACGGTCTTAACGACCCGCGGCAAGGCATTGAACACGTCGTGGTTCCCGAACAGGGGTTGGTCACACCAGGCATGTTAATTGCCTGCGGAGACAGCCACACCACAACCTATGGCGCATACGGTGCGTTGGGGTTTGGCATCGGCACATCCGAAGTGGAACATGTCCTAGCCACCCAAACGCTGCGCTACAAACGCATGAAAACCATGCGTGTGATAATCGACGGCGATACCGCGCCCGGCGTGACGGCGAAAGATATCATTATGAAAGTCGTGCAAGTCGTGGGCGCAGGTGGAGCCAATGGGTTTGCGGTAGAGTTTGCAGGTCCCGCCATTCGCCGCCTCGATATGGCCGGACGGATGACCGTCTGCAATATGGCGGTTGAGTTAGGCGCGCGGGCGGCGTTGATCGCAGCAGATGAAGTCACCAAAGCCGCTTTACAAGGCCACGCCCATAGCGGTCGATTTGCGTTCAATCGCGAGAGCTGGCGCAGCGACCCCGAGGCCGTCTTTGAAAAAGAGGTCACGATTGCAGGTTGCGATATCGAGCCGCTGGTCACATGGGGTACTAGCCCGGATCAATCGGTGCCGATCACCGCACATGTGCCTGTTGCGTCCGACTATGTTTCTTCGAAAGCCAAGGCGACTTTGGCGCGGTCTTTGCAATACATGGGGCTCACCGAAGGACAGTCAGCCCAGTCGATCGCAATCGATACGGCCTTCATCGGGTCTTGCACCAACAGCCGGATCGAAGACCTACGCGAGGCGGCCAAGATACTCGAAGGCAGGAAGGTCGCGGTGGGCGTCGAAGCCATCGTCGTGCCCGGATCTGCCATGACGCGGATCAAAGCCGAAGCCGAAGGTCTGCGCGCGATCTTTGAGACCGCAGGTTTTGAATGGCGACCAGAGGCGGGCTGTTCTATGTGTCTGGCGATGAATGACGACATCGCGATGGATGGTGAACGCGTCGCATCATCCACCAACCGAAATTTCGAAGGCCGACAGGGTCGCGGCGCACGCACGCACCTTATGTCACCTGCAATGGTCGCTGCAGCTGCTGTCGCCGGGCATCTGGCGGATGTGCGAGATTTCAAATGAAAGACCAACAGATGACAAAGATGATCAAAGGGATCGCAGCGCCTTTGCCGCTGGCCAATTTCGATACTGATGTGATCATGCCCAAGCGGTTTCTGATCACGATCACCCGCGAAGGATTGGCGGATGGTACATTTGCCGATTTGCGCTTTGACAATGCTGGGGGTCCTCGCCCCGACTTTATATTGAACAAAACACCTTGGACGCAGGCCAACATTCTGATTGTAGGTGACAATTTCGGCTGTGGCTCGAGCCGCGAACATGCCGTTTGGGGCATGCGCCAACTTGGAATTGATGCCTGCATCGGGACAAGTTTCGCCGGAATATTCTACGATAATGCGCGAAAGAATGGTTTGGCACTGCCGATTGTCTCTGCTCAGACGCGGGACTTGCTTTTGCAGGTCGCAGGCAATGGTGCCGAGATAACAATCGACCTTAATGGCCGCAGGCTCACAACTGGTGATATTAGCGCGCCATTCGAGATGGACGACGCTACACAAACAGCGCTGATCCGAGGACGCGATGATACGCTGGACTCATTGGAACATGCGGGGGCAATCCGAGACTATGAGGCGGGATTGAAAAACGAGA
>Ga0206130_10008504_pt1 | contig 10993 bp, 11 predicted proteins | sample Helgoland_Spring_9_FD_148637 | JGI IMG/M metagenome (GOLD analysis project Ga0206130, IMG submission 148637) | Pelagic subsurface seawater microbial communities from Kabeltonne, Helgoland, North Sea - Helgoland_Spring_Bloom_20160512_1 | ecosystem: Environmental > Aquatic > Marine > Epipelagic ...
CCTGACCCGAACCCATCCTTACTTTCAACCAGTGGCACAGCGTTAGAGTATTCTTTATAAATTTTTGAACCAGCAGAGCGTGTGCTTGAAGTGGCAGAGATAGGTTCAATAGGTTTCTCATCAACTAGATATTTTGAAAAATCAGCATCAAGGATAGATAGAGAAGTCGCTTTAGACTGGCTAGCTGACATCGACTTCACAACATTTTTAGTCAAGCTTGCCGCTGATACTGGTTTGTTATCCTCGTCTATCAAAATAACCAGACTGTCCAGTAACTCTCCATCATCGCTTTTCACGTTAAATGTATATTTGCCCTTCACAGACAAGGCAATGGACTTTCCATTTGATGGAAATTTGTAAGTTATGCCAGGCTCTAAAGAGAATTTAGCCAAATCAGTACTTTTGCCATCTGCATTTAGCGTTAGAGAAACGGCTTCACTTTCCAAAGTTGAGAATGCCAGATAGAACTCAGACTCTGGCTCAGCAAGTATAAGATTAGAGAACTGATAGTCTGCATCTTCTTGTTTTTGGTAACCATCTATCTTGACAGCAAACGAGACCGAGCTAACCATAAGAGTCGCTGCAATAAGTGCTAACTGAACCAAATTTTTCATCTCACAACTCCCTATGATTTCATGTTCAGTCTTTAGAGTACCATAAGTACTTAATTTGTATCACCTAAAGGTTATTTCTAGGATTCCTACCCGCGAAAAGATACCCCCATGGGGTCAAATGTTATTAGACTTCAAAAAGACAGGTAAACTCTTAGTTTTTGTTTTTGTTTTTTGCTACTGTTAAGTAAGGTTTAATCAAGATATCGTTCAAAGGAGTGGCCAAATGAAATTTTTAATAATTCTATTTCTTTTAATCACTGGATGTAGCTCTCTGGTGCCAGGAAACTATGTAAACACCCGTCTAATAACAGCTATACCGAGTGATAAAAGTATTTGTATGCGCTCAGCATTTACCTCCCCAACAGCGTTGAATGCGAACGATAGCTTAATTGCTGAGCTAGATAAGATAGGGCTACCCATGAGTTGTGAGTCTCCTCTTGTTATAGCAGTTTGGAGTTATCAAGTAGGCGACAAGAAGACATCTACTCTTAATGTTCCTGGGTCTGGAAGTGCATCCAGTGCAATGTCATGTGCAGGTGGTGCTTGCAGTGGCTCAAGTAGCAGTAGTTATACCGCAGGACATAGCTCGACTTCGGTGAGTTATGGCCGTTCATTATTACTAAATGTATATGAGCAGAATTCACTGCCTGATAATCCCTTGCTGCATTGGAGTATAGAACTAACATCGAGAGGAGAAATTACTCAACTTAACAAATTAATGGAGATTTGGGCTCCAGTTATTGCTTCTAATTGGGGCCAGTCAGTCAGTAATGAATTTGTACCGAATTCTGGCCTCAATATCATTCTAGATTGAATCTTTTGAAGATACTTATGTAGTATTTTAGAAATATGTGACAGTCAAAAGCCATAATCGAGAGTAAAAAACTTAGGATTCCTACGCGCGAAAAGATACCCCCATGGGGTCAAACGTTTTGAGACTTCAAAAAGACCGTTAAACCGTCAGTTTTTGTTGTTGTTTTTTACTGGTGCTTTGAGTCATATTTCGAATAATCGTTTGATATTACTTAACGCTCATTTTGTAGAAAAAAGCTAATACTAAGCCTGGCATACACCATAATAGGAAAGTCATTAAATTTATCAGCACAAATCCTAATGATTCCTGAGCCATCCAGCTATTAACGTCATATAGATAAAGCCCAAGATTCTGAGCAGAGCTCACTAAATAAGTACTAAATAGCCCCACCCATATTCCAAGAAACGCCCTAGGCCGCTGTTTTTTGTCTACTGGCCACTTTCCAAAAGAATGGCCGGATATTATTTTGTGAATAAATAGAAAAACAAACACGCGAAGAGAGACTAGAATCCATGCCCAAATAAATGCTGACTGCTCTTCTGGCAATAGTGCAGGATAAAACTTCGCATTTTGTAATGTTATTAATTCTCCCAACTGCATTGTCCAGAGCGCGATGTAAAAAGCAATCACAACAAGCCAACCAAAAATTCCAAGCTTGCCTAGTTGTTTATCTTTTGATGACTCATTTGGTAATGGTACTTCAGTAGTTTGCTCATCAGTGCCTTCATTATCCCTAAGCGACCAATCCTCACTTTCTTTATCTATGGCTTCGGCTCGTTTTCTTACGTAGTAACGCTTTGCTAAATCGTCGCTTTCAGTATTCGCATATGCCTCCGCCCAAAGAGCAGAATCTTTGTCCCCAGTTTCAATTTCAATGAGTGCAATTTCGTAAGCGCTTAAAGATTTTTCTGAGTCAGCATTATCGTCCTCGGACATCTCTATCACCATGACTTCCTGTTAGAGATCTAATCATAACCAAATACCCCATCCAGTCAAATCAGGGCTAGATCGAGGTAATTCCACAGTCTTCAAATGGACGTTTCTTATTACTTCTAAAAGACAACCCATACTTAATCTTCACAGCATAATACTTTTGCACATACTCACAGAACCTAACAATCTCATACTCTAAACCTCTTCCATCACGGCTTCTGCGAAGGAAATCACTTGGCCCTTCAGACCCTTTAGAACTGTTCACACGGCCGCATGACGGCACATGGTTAGACCTATCGTTGGCGAAGGCTTTCTTTCTACTTTCGCCCCAAGAGGATGCTCCGCTCTCATATGCATCCTTGAGGCTGACGATGTGGTCAATGTTGATGAAGTCACAAATTTTGCCAGTGTAGAAGCCTATGGAGGTATTGGGTTTGTAGCTACGATAGTTGAAGTCTTTGCGGTCATAGCTGTCGGCAGAAGCTAGCGAGACTTTGGTTAAAGCTATTGCGCTGATTATTATTAATGAGAAAGCTTTCATCCTTTTAGGTCACCTGAGCCTCTCAAGATAGACTCAGCTTCAGCATTCATTCCTTTTCTAACAGCATAGACTTGACCATCTGAATCTCGATGGGCAATTACAAGGTCATTTAAGAACAAATGTGTTCCTGTGGAACGAGTTGGCCCATTGGAACTTGCTTTACCGTTGATGAAGTCCTCGGTTACTGTTACATCTAGATGCAGTATCTCTGTGCTCATAGCTAAATAGGCCATTTGTCAGCGCGTCTTAAAAGGCATTCAATCGCAAGCAATAACGTGATTTTCGCGTCCCGTTTGCCTGATTCTGCGAAATGTATTGTTTGTTTAGTGCAGCCCAATTGGTTTGCTAATTCCTCTTGGGTTAGGCGCAATTTAAAACGCGCCTCTCTAATAAATTTATTTTCCATAATATCTTTCCACTATTTTGGTAATCCTTTGACATACTCATCAGTGCCATTTTGAATTATATGTAAACCCTCAATAATCATATTCACAGTCCTCAGCGAGTATTTTTAAAAAAGAGTGAACATGTATATAAAAATTATGCCGGCAAGAATCACTGCACCTATAGTCTCTAAATTAGCAGCAAACTCTTGTTGCTTGTTATGTTTTTCAATTTCAGCAGGTGTCATCCATTTTCTTAACGACCGGTGGTAAATATACCCTTCGTCTTTGAGTTCTTCTTTTTCTTTACTTGTCATCGGGATTTTTAATTACCTCCTTTCCTCATTTTTTAGATAGATTCCCACTCAGCTATGGCATTCGCCTGGCATGAAGTTATCCCTGTTAGGCCATTGCGACCCATTGAGATTCTAATTCGTTGCTCATTTATAGGCTTAATCTTTTTACCTACGTTCTCTGAATGCTCCCATGCAATAGTCGTAAGCTGACTCTTACAAGCGGTGGCATTTGCATCACTTTCAGGGATAAATTGGTAGCGTGAATAAAAAACAGTGATAGCAAAACCATTATCTCTATTCTCAATGCCATATTCGGTGTCCTTGTCATAGGTAGATAATGGGAGGTTCGTATGACTAACCGGGGTAGCGCATGAGGCCACTAGCACCAATGAAAAAAGGATGGAAAGTACCTTCATAATTAACTCCTTAAGCTGATAAATACAAATACTTCTGAAACCCTGCAAAGGTCTCCTTAATAACCCCAGGTGACCCAAGTACTGCAACAGCATCATGCGCATTGTCATACTTGAGTTTCACCATACTATTCATCTTAGACTTCGCTAATTCCTTCACGCCATCCTCAACGTACTTCTCTAAGATAAACTCAATGAATTCTTGCTGTTTAGCATCAGTAAACGCTTCTCGTATTGCTGGTCTGGCTTGGGTAGCTCGTTCGGTTCTTGTGTGAGTCTCAGCTGCATAGGCAACGTAGGCCAACACGTCATAGACATCACTGTCTTTGGCATCAATGAGGTCTTTCATGCCGTCTAGTTTTTCATCGTCATAGCCTGCCTCTGCTAGGTCTGCTAGAAGCGTCTCTCGAGTATCTGGCGTGCTCCATATGTCTCGGAGTTGGTCTTCGTTCTCAAAGAACTGAGGCAAATCATCGAACATACGCTCAACAAACTCTCTAGCAGTTATCGGCTTCCCATCAGGACTCCAGTACATGACTGATGAGATATGCTGAATCTCTCTTGTCTTACCATCGCTTAACTTAATGACAATTTTCTCTGGAGTAGGATTGGGGTCACCTCCAGTATTACCATCCCCTGAGCCACTATTTCCATTGCCACTCTTAGTTCCTGAATCATCATCTGGGTCATCTACATTAATTGGGCCATCTGGCTCTAAGGGTTCTCCATCCCACTCAGGGTCAGCAAAGTTGTAATGAGCCTTTACAAAGTCATAGACCGTGAAGAAGTCTTTACCCTCGTATACTCGAGTTCCTCGTCCAATGATTTGCTTGAATTCAATCATGTTGTTGCAAGGCCGCATCAGGACAATGTTGCGAACATTTCGAGCATCAACACCCGTAGATAGCTTACGAGAGGTTGTTAGGATGGTTGGTATTGTCTTCTCGTTGTCTTGAAATATCTTGAGGTCAGTCTCACCTGCAGCACCATCGGTAGCCGTTACTCGGACACAGTAATTACTGTTGTTAGACCAGCCCTGTTTAGTTGCATACTGGTTGATATAGTCCCTAACGATACCCGCGTGATGCTGAGTCCCACAAAAGACAATCGTCTTCTCTCTTGGATTAATCTTGTCCATCCAATACTGGACACGCTTTTGTTCACGCTCAGGAATCGTAATGATTCTGTTGAAGTCTCCTTCCTTGTAAAGACGTCCTGGCTCAGGCTCACCCTCGACGATGACACCATCACCAGGCGTATAGAGATACTCATCCATTGTTCCTACGATAGGGTGGACCTTGAAGGGGGTGAGGAAGCCATCGTTAACGCCTTCCTTTAGCGTATAACTGTAGACTGGGTCACCGAAGTACTTGTAGGTATCCGCATTGTCTTGACGCTTAGGAGTGGCTGTAAGACCTAACTGAACAGCCGGACTAAAGTGCTCTAGGACCTTTCTCCAGGTACTCTCATCATTTGCACCTCCTCGGTGACACTCATCGATAATGATGAAGTCGAAGAAGTCTGATGGGTACTCACCAAAGTAAGGTGCATCGTTACCCTCGTCATCCTTGCCACTCATGAACGTCTGGAAAATCGTGAAGAAGACACTCGCATTCTTAGGGACTCTGCCTTTACTTCGGATTTCACTTGGGTCTATCCGGGCAAGTGCATTGTCTCCAAAAGCACCAAAGTCATTGAAGGCTTGGTCGGCTAATATGTTGCGGTCAGCAAGGAACAATACTCGTGGTCTTCTGCCTCCCTCATCAGGTGTTTTCTGAGAGGAAAGACTCCAGCGACTATTGAATAACTTCCAGGCAATCTGAAAGGAAATAGCTGTCTTTCCTGTGCCGGTGGCAAGGGTCAAAAGGATTCTATTGCCGCCCTGTGCAACCACCTCTAGGGCCGCGTTAATGGCGTTCTCCTGGTAGTAACGAGGCGTCCAGCTACCGCTCTTAGTATCGAAGGGAATGCCCGCAAAACGCCTTCTCCACACGCTAGCGAAGCCTGGTTCTATGGTGCTCCCAGAGTCTCCAAAAGTGTAGTCCCAGAGTTGCTCAGGAGACATATAATCATCGACTAAAGACTCATCTCCAGTGGCCATATCTATCTGATAAATCTCTCGACCATTGGTTGCATAAGCAATGCGACACTTAAGGCGAGTAGCATAATCTTTGGCTTGTCTGACGCCTTCGGTATAAGACAAATCTTCTTTCTTGGCTTCTACTGCGGCTAGCTTACGTCCTTGATAAATTAAGACGTAGTCGCTGATAACTTTTGTTCCGCGCTTGCTGCCTGTCATGATTCGACCAGGGCAGATGACCTCATTTCGGATATAGCTATTCTCAGTCACATGCCAACCATTCTGCTCAAGCTTTGGTCTGATTAGGTCAGCGCGTGTATCCGCTTCATTGCGACTCATGCTGCTTGCCCCTCGGTTTTCGTGAGTTCACCTGAGAAGGCTTTTTGGAGTAAGGATTTCTTGAGTTCGTCTAGGGAGTTCAGCTTTTCTTTAGAGATAGATTCCAAGTGGGTCGTTTTAATAGCTAAATCTTTAAGTTGAGCACATATTTTGATTTGTTCCTCGATAGGAGGAAATCCTATCGGATATGGCTCTATTGTTTTTTTATTAAGACCAATTTGTCCTGCAGCCCTGCTAGAAGAATCGATAATATATTTAAGAATGTCTCGATTTCTTAAAAAATAATACAAGTAGTCCTTAGTTATAAGGCCATCCTTGGGCGATACTTTTATTAACGCAACATTATACGAACCCTCAATACCTCTCAAAATCTGAAAAAGAGGTGGCCCATATCGTCCAATCATCACGTCGTCGGCCAAACAATATCTTTTAGACTTAACTCTAGGGATGTAAACAGCGCGCTTGTCTGATTTGTAATCTCTAATTTGTATTAGCCGAATATATCCTGGCTTTTGGTCTATAGAAAATTCAGATTTAGGTGGCTGTGAACCGCCTTGGAATATGCAGGTTTCTCCAAGCGACTTCTCAACCCAACCCTCACCACGCTGGCTAAACACCTGATTCAAATAGCTATCAAATAACTCACGGGCATTCTTTAGATTCTTCTCGGCGTTGGCACGGGCTTTCTCGATGTCGGCAAAGGCTTGGTCGAGGATGGCGACGATGCGTTGTTGCTCGGGGATGGGGGGGAGTGGTATTTCAAGCTCGCTTACTGAACCAGCTGTTATTGATGGCAAAGCAGCTTTGTTTGATAAATCATACAAATCCAAACTTACAAAAAACTTATAAATATACTCAGAAGAAACCCCAGTGTTTGGAACTACACCCATTACGTTATTGTCGAAAATAGCATCACAAGTTAAAAGACGTTTTTTATTGGTTGATATGGCACCTCCAATCTTGGGGAAAACTATTGTTCCAGCTGGATGAAATTTTGCTTTCATGGCAGCTAAGTCAGCATCATCTACGTAGTTAGCAGCGTGATTCATATAGATTTCATTGCCTGCTAAATTCATATCACTAACTTTAAAAAATGGATATTGACCCTCTTTTTTCCCTTGATATTTCTTTGGAAATCCACTTCCTCCTTTAGCGGAAGCTATTTCTCCCAACTTCTTAATACATTCATACATCACAACAACTCCCGAATACTGCCAAGGATAGCTTCACTCTCTTTGTCTAAAGCCATAATCTCTTCGATTATCTCTGATGGCTCTCTAAGGATTACCTCATCATTCTTGTTGGGGTTCTTAACGGATAAGTCCCAAGTCTCTTGGTCAATATCAGACATATCAATAGACCAAGATTGCTCTGTATCGGCAAATGTCTTCTGCTGACTCACAAAGTCTTTGAGGTCATTGTCATTAAGGGGATTGGTCTTACCCATGTTTCTACCCACGTCCAACTGATAGAACCAGACCTTCTCTGTGGGTGCTCCCTTCTCAAAGAACAGGACTACCGTCTTAACACCAGCACCAATGAACGTACCACCAGGGCAGTCCAAGATACTATGGAGGTTACAGTTCTCCATTAGCTCCTTACGAAGGGCAATGGCTGCATTGTCTGTGTTAGACAAGAAAGTATTCTTTATGACAACAGCTGCTCTTCCACCAGGCTTAAGCATCTTGATGAAGTGCTGCATGAATAGGAAGGCAGTCTCTCCAGTCTTGATAGGGAAGTTCTGTTGTATCTCTTTGCGTTCCTTGCCACCAAAGGGTGGGTTAGCCAGGATAATGTCATGACGCTGGTTTGGTTGTATGTCTGCTAGGTTCTCACCCAAGGTATTCGTATGGATGACATTAGGTGCTTCGATGCCATGGAGAATCATGTTCATGATGGCTATGACATACGCTAGAGACTTCTTCTCTTTGGCATAAAACGTAGTCTCTTGGAGTATCTTCAGGTCACTACTAGAGAGTCCCTCACGTTGCCTGAGGTAGTCATAGGTCTCACATAGGAAGCCTGCAGAGCCTGCAGCACCATCGTATATAGTCTCTCCTATAGAGGGGTTCATAACGTCAATCATGGCTCTAATCAGAGGACGAGGCGTATAGTACTCACCCCCGTTACGACCTGCATTACCCATGTTCTTAATCTTGGTTTCATAGAGGTGAGACAGCTCATGCTTCTCTTCCTGGGTTCTAAAGTGGAGCTCATCAACCTTCTCTAGGGCATCTCTAAGACTATAGCCGTCCTGTATCTTGTTCTTAATCTCTCCAAAGATTTCACCTATCTTGTATTCGATGGTATCTGGACTCTCGGCTCTCTCTTTGAAGGACTTAAGATAAGGAAAGAGTTCCCCATCGACATAGTCCATGAGGTCATCACCAGTGAGGGCATTGTTGTGGTCGAAGTTACCACTAGAGTCTTTAGGTGCAGCCCATGCAGACCATTGATACTGAGGGTCAATAATGAAGCTATAGCCTTTGTCTTCTAACTCAGCTTCTAGAGACTTCTCATGTTCTAGGTCATCAAGATACTTAAGAAATAGCATCCATGAGGTTTGCTCTGTGTAGTCTAGTTCGCTAGAGCATCCTGCATCCTTGTGGAGTATGTCATCGATATTCTTAAACGTTTGTTCAAACATTAACCATGTCTTCCTTTAGTGTACTTTTGTATCAACTTTTATCTAAGTAGACCTACATGAATATATTACAGGTTCTAGACCAAAAGTTTTCTATTAGTGAATAGTACCCTTAAACATTATCCAATGGAAAAGGACTAACTTTTAGTTGTGTCCACCTTTAGAGAATCAATCGTCACTCAGGTCTTAGGTGACTATTAGTTCTTACCTTTTTGTTAAACCTACCAATGCCCCTTAAGTTTTTACTTAGCTTATCTTAGTTATCTCTATGTCCAAGTGATTACTTAGGGGGTGGTAATTGTTAATACATCCAATAGTACCTCTATAGGTCTACCTGGAGTCTACTCAGAGGCATAAGAATATGACTAGTAATGAAGAACGATATAAAGAACTACTTGCTGCAACGTACATATCTTTGAATCAAACAAATAAGAGCAGTAAATCAATGGACCTATGTGCGTTAGTAACTAAGAGCATTCTCAAGGTCGAATCTAGGAAACGTAATAGAAAGGCTATCGATGAAGTAGCGTTTAGAGTTGGCGTGGAGAGAATACTATCTAGTCTTATGCTTGCAGCAGCTGTAGTAGAATCAAGATGGGCTTACAGGTCTATGTGCAATAACTCGTTCAGTGGTGAAGTAGTCAAAGGGGATACTTTTAAAAAAATAATAAGTCTGTTGGAGACCATAGGGTATATCGAAAAAAATGAAGGAAGTAACCACAGTAACCCTTTTCATATTGACCACCCCGAATCAAACAAATTTCATCCTGGTCTTGCTACTAGATTAAGAGCAACTAATAAACTCCTGAGCCTGGCTGAGAGTATTGGTATAACGAAAGACACTACCGTGTATCACTACAAACAATGTCTTCCAACTAACGTTATAAAAAAGAAGGCTAAATCTATGAATCGACACGGCAAAAAAATAAGTGGCCGTCAGATGGTAGTTAAGCGAGATAAAACAGTGATGATATTGGAAACTGAGATTTTAAGTATCAATGAATACCTTAATAACCAAGATTTTGAGGGTGGGATTTTCAATGGTTACATACGAACCTTCAATATGGGAGACGAGCCATACTTTGACTGGAACAAGGGAGGTCGAATTTCTTGTCCTGGGAAAGACAGTTATCAAAAGATGCAAAAGAAAGTTCGTTTGAAGACAATAAAAGTAAATAATGAGTCCGTTGCTGAGGTTGATATCAATGCGAGCTATCTATCAATTTTTTATGGACTATCAGGGCACTCGCTTCCCAAAAAGGATGACTTATATGCAGTGCCAGGGCTTCATAGAGATATTGTAAAAACGTGGATTACTACAGCTTTCGGGAAAGGAACATTTCCATCTCGATGGCCGTCTAAAGCCAAAGCAGAACTCATAAACAAGGGTATATCGCTCAACAAACTAACCATGAGAGAAGTAGGCCAGATTGTCTGTGAGGCAATACCAGTTTTACAGCGTCTGCCAACAAGTAATATCAAATGGGCCGACCTTATGTTTAAGGAGAGTGAAGCCATTATTTCAGCCATGGTATCCCTGCGAGAGAACTTCAATATTCCTGCTTATTCGATGCATGACGGGCTCATTGTTCCTCTATCGGGTAAGGACATTGCGGCCAATGAAATCATGAAAGTCTTTGATGACTTAGGGCTGGAATGTAAAGTGAAGATAGAAACTCAAGTCTAATCCCAATTTATTCAATAAAATCAATGACTTATGCCAATAAAATTTACGAAAATGGCCTAAATTTAAGTTTTTATAACAAAAGAGTCTATGACAGGAATTATGACAGGAATTAGATGTTTTGACACTAAAAAGCCCCTGCAGTCTAGGGATTACAGGGGCTTGAGAGCATATTTGGTACCAGTGGCCGGACTCGAACCGGCACGCTTTTAAGGGCGCGGGATTTTGAATCCCGTGTGTCTACCAATTCCA
>Ga0206130_10008510_pt1 | contig 10988 bp, 12 predicted proteins | sample Helgoland_Spring_9_FD_148637 | JGI IMG/M metagenome (GOLD analysis project Ga0206130, IMG submission 148637) | Pelagic subsurface seawater microbial communities from Kabeltonne, Helgoland, North Sea - Helgoland_Spring_Bloom_20160512_1 | ecosystem: Environmental > Aquatic > Marine > Epipelagic ...
GCCCGCGCGCGCCCCTATTGCGAGGCCGCCGCACTGGGTGCCACCCCCAACCCAGAGGCATTGTTTCACCTGGCGGTGATGATGCAGCGCGAAGGCGTGCATGCCCATGCCATAGACGTTTTCGAAATGGCAGCGGCGGGCGGCGTGGCGGCCGCGCATACCAAGCTGGCCGATTATTACAACTTTGGCATTGGCGGCACGCCTGAAAACATTGCCCGCGCGATCGAGGAATATTCCAAAGCAGCCGAGGCCGGCGATATCGCTGCAAAATCCAGCATGGCCATCATGTATCGCCTGGGCCGGGGTGTGCCCCGCGACAGCCGTAAAATGCTGGCTTTGCTGCAAGAAACTGCCGATGCGGGCTATCATGTCTCGCAGCTGCGCCTGGCCGAGCTTTATCTCAGCCCGCGCGCCCTGCCCCCTGCGCTGGCCCGGCAACTGGCCCTGCCAAACCCGGTCGAGGCGGTGCGCTATTACCAAATGGCCGCCGACCAAGGCAGCACCAAAGCGCAGGCGAAAATTGCGCAAGTCTACGAAGGCGCGGGCGGATTTGCCGACCCAACAATAAAGCTGCGCCTGCTGGAACACACCGCAAAAGGTGGCGACGGGCAGGCACTAAACACCCTTGGTTTTATGCACGAGCGCGGCGATGGCCTGGCCTATAACCCGCAAAAAGCCGCCGAATATTACATCGCCGCGATTGAGACAGGCAGGCTAGATCTGGCCAAGCTTCGCGGGCGTGTGAATGGCTATACCCCATATTGGGATCGGCAAACCGCGCTGGAATTTCAGCGCATTTTGCAAGAGCGCGGGCTTTATATGGGCGCATTGGATGCACAAGTCGGCTTTGGCACCTTGGCCGCAGCCCGCAAACTCGGCCAGAAATAGCGCTACAGGCTAGTTTTTTTGAACACCCGCTCTGGTAGGGCGCAGATGATGGCCATGATCAGCCGCCAGATGGGTTTTACAAAAACAACATCGCGGCGCTTTTGTGTGGCTCGGGAAACCGCCTCGGCTACATCGGCGGGCTGGGCCAGCAACCGCCGGGGCAAGGCCATGCCTTCGGTCATTTTGGTGTTCACAAAGCCTGGCAGCACAGTCACCACATGCACAGGGCCGCGGGCTAAACGGTTACGCAGCCCCGACAAAAACGCCACAAACCCAGCCTTTGACGCCCCATAGACATAATTCGATGCGCGCGCGCGCAGCCCTGCAACCGAGGCAATGCCCACCAAAATACCATGGCCGCGCTGCTCGAATGCATTGGCCAAGAGGCCTAAAATGCAGGCAGGGCCCTCGAAATTGCTGCGCATTACCAAAGTGGCTTTTTGCATATCGGTTTGGCTTTCGGCTTGCTGGCCCATCAGTCCCACCAAACAAATGGCAATGCCCGGCAGGCTGGGCAAGCCTTGCACGAAACCCGGATGACTGCCCAAATCAAGCGCCTCGAATTCATGCAAACTGACCACCACACCATGGCGCAGCTCGATATCGGCTTGATCCGCGGCCAGCCGCTGCACCTGCCGGGCGGCCAGCTGAATATCATGGCCAGCGCTTGCATATTTATGGGCCAAGGCCCGTGCCATATCGCTGCCTGCCCCTAAAATAAGCACTGCAGATCTGCTCATAAACCCAGCCTTTCCGATTGCGCCGAGGTCCACGCGCCCGCAGCCCCACTGGCCTGCCGATACCGGGTAAAGAGGGCGGCGCGCGGCTCGGTCTGGTGAAACATTTCGCGAGAAATGCGGCTGTCTTTGGCCAAATAAATACGCCCGCCATAGTGGCAGGTGATGGTATCAAGCTGCTGCATCAAGGCCAGGGTTTTCGCTGTAACAGGAAAATCCAGTGCCAGTGTGTAGCCCGCCATTGGAAACGACAGCGGGCTGTCTTGGGCACCAAGCCGCTTGAGCACTGCCAGAAAAGAGCCCGCGCCCGCCGCAGAAATAGCCGCCAAAAGCGAGCGCAGCCCGGCTTCGGCCTGGGCCAAAGGGATGACACATTGAAACTGGGCAAACCCGCGACGGCCATAGATTTTATTCCACCCCAAAATAGCATCGAGCGGGTAAAAGTAGCTGTCCCAATCCACCAAACTATGCCCAGGCCCGCGCGCACCCTGCCAATAATATAGCGCGTTAAAGGCGCGCACAGTGGCCCTGTTCAGCACCCAGCTGGGCGGGGTTATGGGCATGTGCAGATGCCACCTTTTAGGTGGGGCAAAGGGTGTGGCGCGGGCCTTGGGTGGTAAATCGGCGGGTGTTGCGTGCTCGCCCAGCATCAGCAGGGATCGCCCCATGGCCGCGCCACGCTGCAGGCAATCTATCCATGCCACAGAATATGTGGCGTCTTGAGCCTGCTCGAACAGCGCGATCGCCTGGCCTATATCGCGCGCCACTTGGCGCTTTTGCACGATCCAGCCGCTGGAGACCGGACGCAGGCGCAACGCCACCCGGCAAATAACACCCGTCAGGCCCATGCCACCCAGCGTGTGCTGAAACAGCTGCGGGTTTTCGCTGCGCGAACAGCGCAGTATCTGCCCGCTGTGATTCAACAGATCCAGCCAATCGACATAGGCGCCAAAGCCACCTTCTTTGTGGTGGTTTTTGCCATGTACATCTGCAGCAACCGCCCCCCCAAGCGTGACAAATTTGGTGCCGGGCGTGACATAGAGAAACCAGCCGCGCGGCAGGAAGGTAGCAATTATATCGCCCAGCAAAACCCCCGCCTCGGCCACCAATTGGCCGCTGTCTGGGCAAAACTGCAGAAACCGGTTAAGCGCCCGCATATCGATTGTGCAGCGGCTGTTTATGGCACTGTCGCCATAGGCGCGCCCGTTGCCACGGGCAATCGCGGGGCCGCCGTTTTGGGCCAGGGCGCACAGTGCCTCGGAGCTCTGCGGTTTGCGCAAATGGGCCTGCAGGCGCGGGTATTGGCCCCAGCCAGACAGAATGCTCATGCCGCGCCCCCAAAGGAACGGGAAAAAACAAACCGCTTGTCTAGGTAATATTTCATCACATAGCCCACGCTTAAGCCCAAAACAGCGCCCAATTCGCGCATGGCCTCGGTGCCAAACAGCAGCCAAAACGCTGTTTCCGTGCCCCAAAACAGCGCGGTTGTGACCAGCCCCATCGCTGAATACAGGGCAAATTTCTGCCCATGGGCCCGCATGCCGCGGCTGGTGTCGGCAAAGATCCAGCGCTTGTCCAACGCATATTTCACCACCAGCCCCACCAATGCGCCAAGGCCCAGCGCCAGCACCAAACGGCCCGTGCCCGGCCAGGCCCAAAAGACCAGCCGTTGCGCGGCCAAATTGACCAACGTGGCCAGCACCGCAAAGAGCGTGTAGCGCAGCACCAAGACCCGCAAGCTCATAACAGCGCGCCCCCTGCGGTAAAGGCCAGTATCAGCGCCAGGCACACCAGGCTAACGCGGTCTTTCGCGGCGAAAACCAACGGGTCATCTGGCATGGCGCCGCGATGCGTCAGCAACACGATGCGCGTCAGCCAATATAGTAGCACCGCACAAATCCCCCATAGCGCATGGGGGTTGGCGTATAGCTCTTGCACAGAAGGCGCGTTCACATAAAGCGCCATCACCAAAACCGAGATATATCCCGCCGCCAGCCCCACCATGCTGATAATGGGCAAATCTTGCACATGGTAGCCACGCCCCCGCGCGGCAAGCGCGCCGCGTTCGGCCATATCAACCAGCTCGGCTTGGCGTTTCACCGCGGCCAAGGCGAAAAAGAAAAACGTGGAAAAGGCCAACAGCCAAACCGATAAATCAATGCCGCTGGCCACCGCCCCGGCAATGAGACGCATGGTGTAAAGCCCAGCTAACACGCAAATATCCAAAACAATCTGGCGTTTCAGCACCAATGAATAGGCCGTGGCTAAGAGGTAATACACCCCCAAGACCAGCGCAAATGCCGGGCACAGACAGGCCGCAACTGCAGCCCCGGCCAAGGCCAGCCCCACAGCCATACCCGCCCCCTGCGCCAGCGGCACCGCCCCGGCAGCAAAGGGGCGCAGGCGCTTGCGCGGGTGGGCACGGTCTGCGCCAAGATCCAAAAGATCGTTCAAAACATAGACGCTAGAAGCCACCAGGCAAAAGGCCACAAAGGCCACAAAGCTGTGCATAAACGTGGCCAAGCCCAGCTGGTGCGAGGCCAGCATGGGAAGGAAAACCAGCACGTTTTTCAACCACTGATGGGGCCGCAACACCGCCAGATAGGTCCAGCCCCCCCGCGCGGTGCCCCCCAAATGCAGCGTAGGCTTGCCCAGCCCTTGGGCTTGGCTGCGCAGGCGGGCGGGGGCATTCACCGTTATTACCTGACCTGCCACGGCCCAAACCGGCAGATCGGCCTTTGCATCGCCCATATAGACAAACCCGCCTGCGCCAAAGCGCTGACACAAAAACGCAGCCTTTGCCTGTCCTTTCAGGTTTGTCACCGCATCCGAGCCATGCACCTCGTCAAACAGCTGCAAATACGCAGCAATCTGTTCGGCCAAAGCCGTGTTTGCTGCCGTCACCAGCGCTACACGCCCACCCAAGGCGCGATGCGCGGCGATCCGATCTAACACAGCGGGGTTATATGGCAGGGTTGCGACATCTACCCGCGCTTGCCCCTGCAGATAAGCCTTTAACGCAGCGCGCCCCTGCATCAGTGCTGCCATCGCTAAAAAAGGGCTGCGCCAATTGCGCCCAAAAGCCGACCAGAAACTTTCATGCAGCATATCCGATTGCAGCAAGGTGCCATCCAGATCGACCACCAAAACCGTGGCGGCCAAATCTGCGGGGGCAGACTCAACCATATCACCCATGTTTGACTGGGCCCAAAAGGGGCAAAGGCCCAGGGGGGGGGCAGATAGGCATGCGCAAAACGGCCTCTTTGGTACGCTTATTCGGAAGGTTAGAACATTTGCACCCGCCACGCCAGTTCTTTGCGCCTGGCTGTTTCGTCAATGCGGCTGGGATGACCTGCTAATCGGTGCAAAACAGATCACTGGTAAAAGGTTTGTCGGCAACATCGGCCCACCACCACAACAAATACGCAGTTAAATCATGGCCATCCTCAAGTCTATTAAATAACTTGTCTGACGTCAGCAGCCGTTGGACAGATTTGAAGATTTGAATAAAGGAGGATTTCTGGTTCATCTTATCGATTAGGAGATCGAGATGACGAAGAAGCCAAAGACATCGAAGGATGCAGCCGACAAAGTTGTGAAGAACATCCGCCGTAAGACACGCCAGACTTATTCATCCGAGGAGAAGATCCGCATTGTACTGGCGGGGCTGCGTGGTGAGGAAAGTATCTCAGTGCTGTGTCGTCGTGAGGGGATCGCGGAAAGCCTTTATTATAGCTGGTCGAAGGAATTCCTCGAAGCTGGCAAGCGCCGTCTGTCTGGCGACACGGCACGCCAAGCCACCTCACCAGAGGTGAAAGACCTGCGTTCGGAGGCGTTGGCGCTGAAAGAATGCGTAGCTGATCTGACGCTTAAGAACCGCCTGCTCAAAAAAAGCATGACCGGCAGTGGGGGATACGAGGAATGAGATATCCCGCCTCGGAGAAACTGGAGATCATTCGCACCGTCGAGGGTTCGCATCTGCCGGTTAAGCAGACCCTCGATATGCTGGGCATTCCGCGCAGTACTTTTTATCGGTGGTATGACCTTTATGTCGACGGCGGTCTTGATGCCTTATCAGACCGTTCACCTCGACCAAAATCGGTCTGGAACCGCATTCCTGACGCCCGCCGCGATGATCTGATCGGCTTTGCATTGGAACATGAAGCTTTGTCGACGCGAGAGCTTGCGATCAAATACACGGATGAGAAGCGGTACTTTGTCTCTGAATCATCTGTTTACCGTTTTTTAAAGGAAGCCGATCTCATCACCGCGCCGGACTACGTGGTGATCAAGGCCGCGGATGAGTTCACAGACAAAACCACAACCATCAATGAGATGTGGCAGACAGACTTCACCTACTTCAAGATTATCGGCTGGGGTTGGTATTATCTCAGCACAATCTTGGACGATTACAGCCGCTACATCATCGCGTGGAAGCTCTGCACCAACATGCGGGCTGGTGATGTGACGGACACTATCGAACTAGCGTTGATCGCGTCCGGTTGCGATCAAGCAGTCGTGCGCCACAAGCCGCGTCTTCTGAGCGATAATGGGTCTTGCTACATCTCTGGTGATCTGGCCGAATGGTTGGAAAAGCAAAGCATGACGCATGTCCGTGGAGCGCCGTTCCATCCTCAAACGCAAGGCAAAATCGAACGCTGGCACCAGACCATGAAGAACCGTGTTCTGTTGGAAAATTACTACCTACCCGGCGACCTGGAACGTCAAATCGGTAGCTTCGTCGAATATTACAACAACCACCGATACCACGAGAGCCTGAACAACGTCACACCCGCCGACGTCTACTTTGGCCGCGATAAAGCCATTCTCAGAGAAAGGGAAAAAATCAAGAAACAGACGATCAGACAACGCCGCTTGCAACATCAAAAACAAGCAGCATAATCAATCACACAAACGAACCAGAGCCTCTGGTACTCAAATCGCTTTGACGTCCAACTTTATATGACGACGGACAATATTCAGGTTGCACGCCTCAAGGCGGCAGGCTGCGAACTTGTGCTCGACGAGGCGGCCTCTGGGAGCAGCCGTGCAGGCAGATCGGAGTTGGAGACCATCCTATCGTTTATTCGGCCGGGTGACACCTTGGTCGTGGTCAAGCTGGACCGCCTAGGCCGCAGCACTCGGGACGTGTTGAACCTTGTGCATGAGTTGGAGGCCAAGAGCGCCGCCCTACGCGTGCTGGAGCCCGAGATCGATACGTCGAAGCCCGAGGGTAGGATAATCCTTACGACCCTGTCGATGGTGGCTGAGATGGAACTGACTTTCATCAAGGAGCGCCAGCGCGCCGGTATTGAGGCTGCCAAGGCCAAGGGCGTCTACAAGGGCCGCAAACGCACGATCGACCGGGAGGCCGTCCAGCGCCTGCACCGTGACGGCGTTGGTGCCACTGAGATTGCGCGCCGCCTCGGCATTGGCCGGGCGAGCGTCTACAAAGTCCTAAGAGCAGATGTCTGACGGACCCATCGATACCCCCCCCGGGGTCAGGGATTTAAGGTCAGGGTAGCTGCAGAGCAAGGGCACACAGATCAGGCCCCGAAAAAATTTGAAAACTACGGCAGTTCCGGGGTTTGCAAAGCGCCTACACAGCAACGCGCGCGCGAGGCAACGTGGCGCGCGCCCAGCCCATCCAGCGGACATGTCCGAACGTTGTCAGCGCCCCATGCAGACGGACACAAACATACCCCTAAGTGGGTGTCCATCGTCATGGCGCGCCAAGCCTCGCGCCACGAGCAAGCTACCCCTACCCGATGGCTGATCACTCAGCACCCGGCCGACCTTAGCCGCGCCACGCACCAACGACTGGTTCGGGAAAACGTGCCGTTCGCTGCGGCTTGTATGAACTCACACAGTGCGGACTTAGTTGCGGTAAGATGAGCCTGCAGCAAGGTCTGCATTGCTTATTTTAACGCGACCCTCAATCTCAATGAGGTTTCCAACGGATCGATGATTGGGAGAAAGCTTAAGCTACGACTGACTTGACAGCCATTGCCTAGAGATTCGAGAAACATAAAGGAGCCCTGTTAATTAGTTTACCCTGACATCGGCTGTCTGACGAGCGGCTTAGCAATCAATATTCTCGGAGTATCAATATGAAAATATCCCAAGTCAGAACGACGCCTCTGCTGGTACCCTACAAGAAGCCCTATCATTGGGCTAAAGGGATCATTCAAGGCGCGGGTGTCGTGCTGGTCGAAGTACATACTGACGATGGGTTAATCGGCATTGGTGAATGCATCGCCACGCCTTCGGCAATGGCAATTGAAGCCTATCTTAAAATTGCGGGGGATATTTGTATCGGTCGTAGCCCATTTGAAAACACACGTTTGATGGGCGAATGCTATCATGCGTTGTTCCAGGGCCTCGGCACCTGCAGCGCGCCGCGGTATTCTGGGCAGGTTTTGGCAGGCTTAGAAATGGCACTTTGGGATGTTATGGGCAAGGCAACAGATCGCGCAGTGCACGAACTTTTGGGAGGTGCAGTTTGCGACGAGATCAACTATTTTGGCTTTCCTCAGGGTATTACTGCCAAAGAGGTTGCTGCCGAGGCCTGCGAAATGGCAGAAAATGGTTGTGATGTGATATATTTCAAGGTCGGGCGAGGCGATGCGTTGGACCTTGAAATTGCGCGGCAAGTACGAGCAGCAGTTGGACCCAATAAACGCCTGAGGATGGACCCGAACGAAAGTTGGTCCCCTGTGCGGGCTGCACGGATGCTACGAAAGATGGCTGAATTCGACATCGACATGGTTGAACAGCCTACCAACGCAGAATCGATTGCGGCCTTAGCTCAGGTTCGTGAACGCAGTCCAATCGCAATTGCAGCGGATCAATTGGTTTTTACGCCGCAGGACGCCTATGACGTATGCCGCGAAAAAGCGGCCGACATGATAACGCTCGGCCTGCACGAGACTGGAGGCATTGCACGTTTTCGCAAGGTTGCCCATATCGCCGAAGCGGCGGGTATAGATATCTGCATTCACGGACTCTACGAAACCGGCATATCCACAACGGCAGCCAATCAGGTGGGCGCAACTCTGCCCAACCTTGATGATGGCAACCAGTACATGAACCACCTACTGGAATGGGACATAGTGAAGTCCCCTGATCTGAGATTGCACAATGGGCGTTTGCCGGTGTTAAGTGGGCCGGGCTTAGGTATTGAACTGGACACAGATGCAGTGGACCGGGCCGCTGAAGCGCATGTCCGACAGGTTGCAGAAAAGATTTGACGTAGCGGATTGATAAAATCTCCTGTTGCCAGTTTCTGGCCCAAACTCAAACCGAACGTTCTGTCTGACGTCAGCGCCTATGGGTCCAAATAGGGTTGTTTGCTAAGAGAGTGTTTGTTGCTCATCGTAGCCACTGAGGAGTGGACGATGAGAAAGACAACGAAGAGCCCTGGCGAGAAGATCGTCAAAGACATCAAGCGCGCCACGCGCAAGCATTATTCATCCGAAGAGAAGATCAGGATCGTACTGGATGGGCTAAGTTCTGCAAACATCCGCCTTGTCATGGACCGCGTGGGCAACAGCAACCGCTCGAGCTTTGCGCTTAACTTTGACCGCAGGTTCTGATCACACCTTAAGCAAACAGGGGGCGGCTTGCGGGTCGCCCTTTTGCATTGTCGCGTAAGTTTAGGAATGCGCAGCAAGGGCAGGGCGCCGCAAGCGGCGTGCTCTAGCCGCCTACCTCATGACTTGCGGCGTTATTGTCACGGTCAGTAGGAGTTAAGAGGCATGGATTGTTTGATCCTGTCATGGGCCGGTCGCTTAGCATAAAAATATATCAAATAATTTTTGCTTGGAGAGCTCTATGAAACAGACACTTATCTCGGCGTCCATTGTTGCAATGCTTTCAAGCGGCGCAATCGCTGGCAATATTGATACGGCAACCGCAGATCCGGTCATTACGCCCCCAGCCTCAACCTCGACCGACTGGTCCGGTAGCTATTGTGGCCTGTCCTATTCTTCCGGTGGCGGGACGGAATCTTCCGCCTATTACGGCACTTACGACTACGTCGACGACACCGCGATTGGCGGCTTTTGTGGTAACAACTGGCAGCGCAACAACCTTGTTTATGGTGGAGAGCTGAACGTCACCGCGGGCTCGTTAGCCCAATACGCCGGTAATCACGATGAATTGGGAACCAGAACCGAATTGCGTGCTCGTGTGGGTTACGCGATGGGCGACGCGCTAGTTTATGGTTTCCTCGGCTATGGTACGTCCGACCTTACGTTTGTAAACACCGGCACTGGATACGACGTCGCCGGCCGGACGTATGGACTGGGTGTTGATTATATGGTCACCGACAGGATGTTTGCTGGTTTTGAGGTGTCTAACCTTGAGCTGACGGGAACGCCAACCGTCGGCACCGGACATGTCGTTGAGTACACACACGACATCACCGTGATCTCTCTGCGTATTGGTTGGAAATTCAACTAAGCAACGCTGCATGTGAAGCGCGAAGGCCGCACCTACCTAGGGCGGCCTTTTGCGTTTCAGGCCGTCAGCGCAAGCTGCAGGGGCAGAACATCAATTCCCAACGCTTTGCCAACCGCATAATACGTCAACTGACCGGCATGAACCTGCAACACGCCGCAAGCAGCCGACCCAACGCCCAATCTCCCCCACCGGACAACTAGACACCCCTATAGTGTCCGTCGTCAGGGTTTTTGGGACCAATGGCGGCCTAAACGAAGAGAGAGTTCGGCTCATCTGGTTGATTGCATTATGCGGCGCGTTGCCTGTGATGCAAGCGTCGCGTTTCGAGCGTCTCTCGTTTGATCCTTTCTCGTTGTTGTAGAATCGTCTTATCACGACAGAAGTAGACGTCACCTAGTGTGACGTGTCTGACGTCAGCGCTTATGGGTCCAAATAGGGCAAATTGCTAAGAGAGTGTTCTTGGCTCATCGTAACCACTGAGGAGTGGAAGATGAGACAGACAACTGGAACACGTAAAAGCACTGGCGAGAAGATCGTCAAAGACATCAAGCGCGCCACGCGCAAACACTATTCATCCGAAGAGAAGATCAGGATCGTGCTGGATGGCTTGCGCGGTGAGGACAGCATTGCTGAGCTGTGCCGCCGTGAGGGGATATCGCAGGGCATCTATTACAAATGGCCCAAGGACTTCATGGAGGCTGGCAAGCGACGTCTGGCGGGCGATACAGCGCGTGCTGCAAACACCGATGAGGTGAAAGAGTTGCGCCGCGAGGCAAAGGACCTCAAGGAAGTCGTCGCAGAGCAGACGCTGGAACTGCGCTTGCTTTAAAAAAGTATGCTGGGAGATAAGGGTTTGCGGGGGGCTAGAGCCAAAGAAGCCAAATCGTTCGCCGCATCCGC
>Ga0206130_10008520_pt1 | contig 10977 bp, 4 predicted proteins | sample Helgoland_Spring_9_FD_148637 | JGI IMG/M metagenome (GOLD analysis project Ga0206130, IMG submission 148637) | Pelagic subsurface seawater microbial communities from Kabeltonne, Helgoland, North Sea - Helgoland_Spring_Bloom_20160512_1 | ecosystem: Environmental > Aquatic > Marine > Epipelagic ...
CAAGGGTTGTTGAACCTTTGGGTAGCTTTTTTAGTAAACCTTTAGGTGTAAATGCAAAGACTTCTTTAGCATATAAATTCATTTTGAATTCATCCAAAAAGTCAAGTGCATTGCTTTCCTGATTTTCAATAATTTCTCGGATTTGTCTTAACCAATTATCTAAGCTATTACTAGATTCTTTTGTGTTTTCGTGTTGTTTATATTTCCAGTGGGCAGCGTAGCCTTTTTCTGCAATAGCATCCATTCGCTTACTTCGAATTTGAATCTCAACCCATTGTCCTCTTGGCCCCATTACTGTAGTATGTAAGCTCTCATAACCATTACTTTTCGGTATACTTATCCAATCTCTTAATCGTTCAGGATTAGGCTTAAATATACTAGTGATAATGGAGTATACATTCCAGCAATCCATTTTCTCATCCTCTGGTTCACTATCCAAAATAACTCGAATGGCAAATAAGTCATACACATCTTCAAACTCCAATTTTTTTGAAATCATTTTGGAGTAGATGCTGTATATAGATTTTGGCCTCCCTTTTATTTCGTAGTTAACACCAAGTTCTTCTAATTCAATTTTTATAGGCTTTATAAATGATCTTATGTATCTATTTCTTTGCTCTTTTGTTGCATTTAACTGGTGCTTTAAGTCTTGATATAGAGCAGGTTGAGTGTATTTTAAGGATAAGTCTTCTAATTCAGTCTTAATGGTGTATAATCCAAGCCGGTGTGCTAATGGTGCATATATAAAGTTAGTCTCAGATGCAATTTTAAGCTGACCCTTGTCACTCATGTGTTCTAGCGTTCTCATGTTGTGTAGTCGGTCGCATAATTTGATAAGGATTACCCGGACATCATTAGCCATGGTTAGTAGCATTTTTCTAAAATTCTCTGCTTGTGGTGAGTTTGTGTCATAAACACCTGAAATTTTAGTTAGACCATCAATGATATTAGCTTCCTTTTTGCCAAATTCTGATCGTATTTCATCCAAGGTAACGTCTGTATCCTCTACAACATCATGCAACAGTGCACACACTATGGATGTGGTTCCAAGTCCTATCTCTTCTGCTGCAATTCTTGCAACTGCTATTGGATGATAGATATATGGTTCTCCTGATTTTCTTCGCATCTGACTATGAGATTCCACAGCCATTTCAAATGCTTTTCGAATAACCCTTACATCACCTTTTTCTCGAGACCACTTAGACACCCTTAGTAGTTGTCGATACTTGTTTACAATTTCTTTATTTTCTGATAAATTTTCGTTTTTCACGGTTCAATAATCCAATGCGAAGTTATAATAAGTATGTTGTCTTTCTTTTTCATTAGACCAAATTTTTCTTATTAGTTATTATTATCAAAAAAAGGAAGTAACATGTTACTTCCTTTTTTTGATAATGAATTAAGGTTCACCTCACTTATCGAATAAGCGTAATGGTGCCTGTATAATTATATACTTCATCATTTAGAGCGGTAACATTAAGTTGGTAAGCATACACATCTTGTTGAGCAGGTTCACCTTTATACATACCGTCCCATCGTTCATTGACATCATTGGTAATGAACATAATTTCACCCCACCGATTAAAGACAATGAGCTCCATTGCTTTTTCACCACTGATAATAGCTTTGAACCCTTCATTTTGACTAGGACCAGAAGTATTTGGGGTGAATGCATTTGGTATAAATACGATCAAGTCAGGACCAATAACCACGCAAGAGTTAAACTCATCGGAACATCCTTTGTTGGTGGTAACCTTAAGATTAACGCAGTATTCAGCAGTATCAGTAGGGTAGTAGTGCGATGGGTTTTCTTCAGAGGAAACATCATCTGATGCATTAGGGTCTCCGAAGTCCCAATCGAATTGGTCAATAACACTACCGTTAACAGGATCAACAGTACTGGTATTGGTAAAGATGAAACGAGGCAGAGCAGCTGTGGTGTAATTATTAGGATTAGGAACAAAACTAGCAACCGGAATCGGGTTGATGAGAACTGAACTAGTAATAGTAGTATCACAACCTTTATCAGAGGTAATAATCAGAGCGATATTAGCTTGACCATCATCCGTGTAAGTAACAGTATTGGAAGCACCGTTAGCGTTATTTCCATTACCAAGGTTCCACGAGAAAGTCGCTGTAGCAGGATCAATTTGATTGTCAATTACCACTCCAAGATCGGTAGTTACCGGATTACAATCTTCGGGATTACTATTGGTAATAGAGGCATCCGGGATAGGGTTAATGATAATTTCAAAAGAGCCGTTTACGTCCGAACAAGATGCAAGGCCACCGGCATTTGCTCCAATTCTGAAGGTATCCGCTTTTTGATTTTGTAGGGCAAGAGTAATGGTTCCTTCACCTTGAATATTATCAATAGCTCCTGCATTGATACGATCTCTATTGCCGTATATATCTGTAGGAATCCAGATTAGGCTGGAGTTATTGGTAGCAGAAATAGGAAGGGTAAGAGGCATCGACATTTCACCTTGATTACGGCAGTACACTGCGTTAGTAGGGAGAGAAATGGTGGGTTTAGGATCCACAAGAGCCTCGATTGAATCGTTATTGCTACAACCAGTAGCAGCATCGGTGTAATCGTAGTAAAGTTTAATGACATCTCCGTTACCAACAATAGAAGCAGAACCGGGGCTAAAATTATTACCGCCAACAATAGCCGTAGGGTCATTACTAGACCATGAACCACCAGCAGGAGTAGCGTTAAGAGCGACATCAGCAGCTGTTTCACACAAACGGTTAGGGGTAAGTGGAGTCAGGTTGAGGTTAGGTAATGGGTTAATGCGTAAGGTTGTATCCTTAAAGGTAGGACAACCAGTAGCTGTATGGGTGTATCGGATTCTCCAAGAGTTAGGAGTTACGTTAGCATTGGCCATAGGCACACTATTGAAAGTGTTGATTGCATTGTTAGTTATTCCACCAAGATCATTGGTATCGCGATAAGTCGAAGGAACATTAACAACAGACCAAATACCGTCAGTAAGGTTGACTCCCATTAGGTTATTCAAAGAGACATCGCCTTCATCATAGCATAAATCACGATGAGAAGTGAATATAAGTTTAGGAACTTTGGATACTTCAATAGAGACGGTATCCTTCGCTCTACAGCCAAAACGATTGACGTAGGTAAATTCAAGAACAACGGTATCGGTATTGCTATTTTGAATAGTGTAAGCACTTTCACTCAGATTCACCCAATAGTCAGGGGCAAATTGAGAGCCTCTATTTTCGAGCATATCGGCTACAAATCGGTTGGTAACAGAGTTGGAGTCTAGACATCTCCAAGAGGGCGAACCCAGGGAGGTATTAGACGGACTAATAACCACATCATCATCAAGACGAATAGCCCCAATATCTTGACAGTAAACACGATCTTGAAGAATCATACGAGGAAGGCCATTAATGGTAATTAGAATGGAATCCTTGTTAACACAAAGTGTAGATGGTTCTTGATAGGTGTAAACTGCGTGTTTATCAATAGAGGTAGCTGGAGATACGATTAATCCGCAACCGGCATCAGTATCAAATTCATTATTAAAGACAAGACTCGGAGTAGAAGTACAACTCCAGAAGCCAGTGGAAGGGTTACCAGCGGGAGTGGTTAGTTTGAAATTAAGATTAATAGCTCCATAATCACAACAGACCGATTCGTCAGGACCCAAGACAATGTTGGGCAGTGGGTTAACGGAGACCTTCATGGAGTCATCGTCGAAACATTCGACTCCACCTTGGGTGATGTATAATTCGAGGCGATATTCCTCGTCATCAGTAGCAACAATATCATATTGGTCATTAGTGCCAATAATAATGTCATTGATATTAGAGGGGGTAATATCCGACCACTGGTAGAGACCAGTATTAGAATTACCGGCAGTATCAATGCCAGCAGCTTTGAGCTTGATAGTTTGGTTGATACAGAGAGTAGTATCATTACCTGCAAAAGCAGTGACGGTGTCATTAACATTGAGATATAACGTATCGGTATCGGCACAGTTGAGACTATCAACAACACGTATTACATATGTTCCACGTTTGTGAATGGTTACGCTATCTTTAATGTCAAATAATACTCCGTTGTAGAACCATTCTTTGAAAAGAGTATCTCCTTGTACTAGGGTATCACCTTGAATTGGGTCAACCCAATATGCTGAGTCAAGATTAGGTACGATTTTAATGCTGTCATAAGTACAGATACGTGGATCAGGAGGTAGTTTTGCGATTGGGTTTGATTTTAAGAAAACTTGTATAGTATCTTCAGCGGTACACCCTGTTCCATCTTTAATAAATACACTTACAGCTGTATCGTATTGAACATTCGGAATTGATAACAGAAAAGTATCTTTATTGTCAGCAGCATTGGATGTAACATTTTTTAAGAACTTCCCATCATTGGTTACCCCCATAGTGCTCCATTGATAGGTAGCAGGAGCTGTATAGTTGCTAAGGTAAGGTTTAAATAGAATATCTGTTCCAGCACATACAAAGGTATCCGGACCTATAGATAGATTAGCCTCTAAAAGTGGAGGTACAATTAAGGTGTCTAAGAAGGTACTTGGGCAGTTAATTGGAGCATTATTTAGGGCTAACTGAATGAAGTATTTTCCACCTTTCCTAAATCTAATGGTATCCTGTTTAGAAGTACTTAAAAAATTACCTGATGACTTGAATGAAGCCATTTTTTTATCAAACACAATATTACTATTGGAATCTAATATCGTCCAGTTATAAGAGGCGGTTCCTTTAAAACCATCGTTTAATACACCCTCAATAGGATATACTCCACAATCCATGGTATCAATATCTATGGTAGCTTGAGCACGAGGTTTAACCTTAATTCTAAATGCTCGGACTGATACGGCATTTAGCGGACAAGCATCATCACGAGCAGTAACGGTGAAGGTGTATGGTAGCTGACTTGCCGAACCAGCTGAAGGAGTCCAACAGAAACGCCCTGTTTGAAGCCTAGCCGACGGATCTTTAACTTTAAACGTAGCACCCGGGATACCTTTGTTCCAACTAATTGTTACTGTGTCGGGAACAGGTAAAGGAGCTGGCGGGGGAGGAACAAAAACGGGGTCGTCTGTTGCAACATCGAAACAAAGTTTACTACCTTCACAGACTTCATAGTTGTATGGACCTTTTACAATAGGTGGTTTGTTTCCTGGACATGATTTTACGATAAATTGCATATCCCGTCTTGTTTTACCAATAACTTCATATTTTCCTTTAGTATTTTTTCGCCATTCAGTAATCTCAATTACTGCCACAGTCACCTCACTACAGTTGGTTGGAGTTAAGACAATATCTCCAGTGAGCGGATCAAGAAATAATCCAATAGGTGGATTTGAGTTAGGTATTGGAGCCCCTCCACCCGGGCGAGGATCATAAACAGTAAACGGTTTTAGGTATGAAAACTGACCACTGTATGCAGTATTAGTGTTGTAAGCTCGTTGAGGATTTGCCCAACCATAAGATAGTGAATCAAAATTAGCGGTATCAAGTGCACCATTATTGAAGTAAAACGGTTGATCGCAACAAAGAATAGCAATTGGCTCAGAGGTAAGTGCGGGTGAAGTATTACATGGTGCTTTGTTTAAGTCGATGGTACAATCAGTATACAGAGTTCCATTTGGACCAGTAGTAATGGCACCATTTCGAGCATTGATAGCTCCACCTATTACAATTTGGCCTGAACATTTAGCTAATGCGTTTAGGGGTGATGTGTTAAAATCGAGTATTCCGGTGTAAGTATGTTCCTCAACTCCTTCTCCTGTACCATAGGTATTAGAAGGACTACATCGAGAGGGTTCAGTGGCACATACAGGTGTAATCTCGCGGATGGACTTTAAGGTGAGCGTAGCAGTTCGGCTACCACCTGAAGTACATCGAATGGTCAGACTTCCACCACGATTCAAAGAAATACCTCTACAATCACGATACCACTTAAGTGTAATTTCAAACTTGAGAGTATCAATACAACGATAGGTAATATCAGCTCCCATCATATGAGTAGCCTTTGCAGTATTGAATGAAAATAGAATTGGTAGCAAGAGTGCTACATGAAAAATACGCCTAAGTAAAAATTTTGCCATGCTTAAGATTGTTAAATTATACGAACTCGCAAGATAACACTTCGAATTCTAATAATCTCATTTTTACGTAAAAATACGTGTAAAATATTTTCACATTAACTAATTGTATATAGATATTTTAAACAAATAGGCGGTTGATATTTTGATTGATTTATGCACTGTAGCTTAAAAAAATATGCAAATTTGCGGTTAGATGAGTTTTATTTCATATTCGGAATTATCCAAATTTTCTACCCAGTTATTCGGTGCAATGGGTGCATCGAAAGATGATTCAAAGATTGCCAGTGATGTATTGATATCAGCAGATTTAAGGGGTATTGACAGCCACGGAGTTTCAAGACTTATTGGTTATGTAGACTTGTGGGAATCAGGTAGAATAAACATGTCACCAAACATTAAAATTATTAGAGAAAAAAAATCTACATTTACCATAGATGGTGATTCTGGTTTGGGATTAGTTGTAGCTCCAAGGGCAATGGATATCGCTATTGAGAGGGCAAAAACTTTTGGGAGCGGTTGGGGAGCTATCCAAAATAGTAATCACTTTGGAATTGCAGGCTATCATGCAATGAAAGCATTGCCACACGATATGATAGGTATGGCCATGACAAATGCTACTCCATTTATTCCACCAACTCATAGTAAGCAGGCCATGTTAGGTACAAACCCAATTTCTTATGCATTTCCAACAAAAAATGAAAGACCTTTGGTTATTGATTTTGCAACATCTTCAGTCGCAAGAGGAAAGATTGAAATTGCAAGGAGAGAAGGTAAGAAAATACCTAAAGGTTGGATAATAGATAAGCACGGTAATAGTAGTCAAAATGTGGATGAGTTGAAAGAGGGTGGAATGTTGACACCATTGGGAAGTTTGGAAGAATTAGGCAGTCACAAGGGATATGCATTAGGTAGTCTAGTAGATATTTTATCAGGTGTTTTGTCGGGTGCTAATTTTGGTAAATGGGTGCCACCATTCGTCAGTTATTTGCCTCTTTTACCAAATTTGCCAGGCAAAGGATTAGGTCATTTTGTTGGGGCAATGGAAGTAGATGGTTTCCGATCTGTCGAAGAATTTAAAACAAGTATGGACATTTGGATTAATTCCTTTAAAAATGCTGAACGAGTAGATGAAAACAAACCAGTTTATGTCCCCGGTGAAATTGAATTTAATACCAAAGAAACAAGATTGAAAACTGGCATACCTCTTAACGATAAAGTTCTTGAAGATCTTCATAAACTAGGCAGAAAATTTGCTATAAAACTATAGTTTATAAGTAAATCTTGAAAAATCAATATCAAAGACAGTCCGATTACTTCCTATTTAAATTAATTAAATTCGCATCTTAAAAATCAATAAGTTATGAAAAATATAGTTTTAATAATTCTGGCATTAAATATTTTGGTAGCTTGTAATAGCTCTACAAATCAGGTTAAAAATAGTGACAATAATGACGAGTTAGTTGTTGACTCCAATCGTTTCGCAGACCTAAGAATATTAAACTATGATGCATCTGGAATTAATGATTTAAGCACCAAACAGAAAGAATTAGTCTTTTACTTGTCACAAGCTGCTTTGAGCGGTAGAGAAATTACCTATGCTCAAAATTATAAGCACAATATTCAAATTAAGCGGGTATTAGAGTCTATTTATCAAACCTATGAGGGTTATAAAAGTACAAGTGATTGGAAAAATTTTGAGATTTATTTAAAACGATTTTGGTTTTCAAATGGTATTCATCACCATTATGCTGAGAAAAAGTTTCTGCCAGAATTTTCACAAGATTATTTTTCAATCTTGGTCAAAGGGAGTTCTATTAATGATTCAATTACTTTGGAAGGAGAGACCATAGATCAAATGATGACAAAGCTAATGCCTGTAATTTTTGATCCATCTGTAGATGCCAAGAAAGTTGTCAAGGACAGAGGAGTCGACAAAGTTGCGTTGAGTGCCAATAATTATTATGGTGACGGAGTTACAGAGTCTGAGGCTGTTGCTCATTATGGAGCTATGGGTAAATTGGGAGAGGAAACCCCAATCGAGTATGGATTAAATTCTAGGTTAGTAAAAATAGACAATAAATTAGTAGATCTAGTCTACAAATCTGGTGGTCTATATGGAGACGCAATTGATCGAGTAATTTTCTGGCTTCAAAAAGCTAAAAATGTTGCCGAAAACAATGCTCAAGCAAATCACATTGGGATGCTGATTGACTATTTTAAAACTGGAAATCTTGAACAATGGGATGCAACTAACATTAATTGGCTTAAGAGCACCGAAGGAGATATTGATTTTATTTTAGGTTTTATTGAAGTATATGGAGATGCTATTGGGTACAAAGGAGCATATGAGGCAGTCATTCAAATGAACGATAAAGAGGCATCAAGAAGGATGGCAGTTTTGAGTGAAAATGCTCAATATTTTGAAGACAACAGTTCGATTATGGATGAGCACAAAAAGGAGAATGTAGTTGGTGTGAGTTATCGCGTAATTAATGCAGCTATGGAGGCTGGTGATGCTGCTCCTGCAACTCCTATTGGCATTAATCTGCCGAATAGTAACTGGATTAGAAGTACACACGGTAGTAAATCGATAAGTTTAGGAAATATTGTTGAGGCATATAATTCAGCAGGAGGTAGCAGTTCTTTGAATGAATTCTATTCTGATGAAAATGTGAGGTCAAGAATAAAAGAACATGGTAAATTAAGTAGTAAAATGCACACTGCAATGCACGAAGTTATTGGTCATGCATCAGGAAAAATTAATGAGGGTATTGGTACTCCAAAAGAAACGCTCAAAAACTACAGTAATACCTTGGAGGAAGCCCGTGCTGACTTAGTTGCTCTTTACTACATTTATGATCAAAAACTAATTGATTTAGGATTAATGCCAAGCCTAGAAGTGGGTATGGCAGAATATGATAGTTATATAGCAAACGGAATGATGCTACAATTAAGAAGACTAGAAGAGGGAGAAAATATAGAGGAAGATCACATGAGAAACCGCCAATTGAATGCTTCATGGGCATATGAGAAGGGGCTTGAAAATAATGTCATTGAGAAAAAAATAATAGAAAATAAAACGTATTTTGTGGTGAATGATTATGCTAAACTTCGTGAGATATTTGGAGAACTTTTAAAAGAAATTCAACGGATTAAATCAGAAGGTGATTATGATGCAGCAGAAGCATTAGTCGAGGGTTATGGTGTAAAAGTTGACCCAGAAATTCATAAAGAGGTGGTAGCTAGATATGAAAGTTTAAATCTAGCTCCTTATAGTGGTTTTGTGCAGCCAAAGTTAGTCGCGAAATACGATGAACAAGGTAATTTTATTGACCTTAATGTAAGTGAAGAAGGTTATGTTGAGCAAATGCTCCGATTTGGAAGAGAATATGCTTTTGTAAATCCTGGAGAATAAGTTCTAATGCTAAATTTTTATGAATAATAAGCTTATAAAATTATCCATCTTATTTCTATTCGTAGCTATTTTCATAAGCACCGCTGTATGGATGTATAAAAAATATGTGATACCAAATAGCCCATATCATACAGAACTAAAATTAAGAGGGGCAAAGTGACAGATTTGCTTCCAAATTCATGGAAATTACTGTTATTTGAGGAACTATCAAAACCGTATTTTATTGATATCCAACAGTTTTTAGATCAACAGAAGAGTTCTGGATTAACCATCTATCCACCTACAAAAGATATTTTTAACGCATTTAAAATTACGCCACCTAAACAAGTGAAGGTGGTCATTATCGGTCAGGACCCCTATCATGGACATGGTCAAGCCCATGGTTTATGTTTTTCTGTAAAAAAAGAGGCTAAAGTTCCCCCTTCATTAAGGAATATTTTCAAAGAATTAGAAGATGACATAGGATGTCAAATACCTAAATTCGGAGATCTTTCTAGCTGGGCTAAACAAGGTGTTTTCCTATTAAATTCTATTTTGACTGTAGAAGAAAAGAAGCCCTCTAGCCATCAAGGAATAGGATGGGAAATGTTTACGGATAAAGTCATCCATATGATATCTCAAAATCAAGATAAAGTTGTTTTTATACTTTGGGGTAACTATGCTCGAAAAAAGAAAAAATTAATCGACACTAAAAAGCATTTAATTATTGAATCTGCTCACCCTGCTGCTGAGATTTATGCGGGTGGAAAAGCAGGTTTTTTTGGAAGTAAACCATTTTCCAGAGCTAATGAGTATTTATCAAAACCTGTAGACTGGAATTTGACTTAATCCATTAAATCAAAGAAAATTTTTGAAAATTTCTGAAAAAATTCCATCGGTGAACATTCAACTCCTTCTTCAAGCATTGATGTGACATTTTTGTCAGTGATTCCGCATGGATTGATATACTCAAAATAGTCTAAATCAGTAGTAATATTTAATGCAAAACCGTGCATGCTAATGCCCTGTTTTATTCGGATTCCGATCGCTCCAATTTTTCTTGGGGTATGAGGTTTTTCTCCAATCCATATCCCCGTCAGGTGATCTATTTGGTATGCATTAATGCTAAATTCTTTTAAGGTTTTTATGATAGATTCTTCGAGTATATCAACATATTTTTTGACGCCAATACCTCTTTTTCTGAGGTTGATAATAGGGTAACACACTAGCTGACCTGGGCCATGGTATGTGATATCTCCACCACGATCTATTTGTTGAGTTTTAGCATTGATTTTTTTTAGAAAGTTTGCATCTATCAGTAAATTATTTTTGTCAGCACTTTTACCAAAAGTAAATACATGTGGATGCTCGCAACATATTACGCTATCTGCAGCACCATCTACTATTTCTTGATGAGTATTTTCTTGTATAGTTAATGCGTCATCATAATCTGTCAGACCAATATTTTTGATATTA
>Ga0206130_10008522_pt1 | contig 10976 bp, 10 predicted proteins | sample Helgoland_Spring_9_FD_148637 | JGI IMG/M metagenome (GOLD analysis project Ga0206130, IMG submission 148637) | Pelagic subsurface seawater microbial communities from Kabeltonne, Helgoland, North Sea - Helgoland_Spring_Bloom_20160512_1 | ecosystem: Environmental > Aquatic > Marine > Epipelagic ...
CGCAATCGAAGGTGTGACCGAAGTGAAAAATGCCCCGAACTGGAAGCAGTCTAATTGGCTCGGTTACTTTTATATTCCCACGCGCAACGATAATAGCAAATTTTGGATGTATCATTTAAAACTCGGCTGGGTTTATCTGTCCTCGACCACTCCTTCTGATATTTGGCTCTTCCAGCAATCTTCGAATGCATGGCTTTGGACAAAAAAATCATCCTTCCCTTACCTCTACAAACAATCTGAAAAGACCTGGTATTACCTCATTGAATCGGGAAAAATGATTAAATGGAATGGTAAAGAATGGACCAAGATTCCTAAGTAATCAATCTGCTTAATTGTCTGTGCTCAGATAAATAATTTCGTAAAGTAAATCATTATGTAATGTAGAAATTTATTTATTTATTTTGCCGTTAAACAATACCATTAAGTTTACAAATTTAGTTCATTCCAAGAGACACAACCTTCAAAGCCAAAATAGTTTAACTTTATTACATTATTGCGCGGTACAGTTTATCAATAAATAAAGTTTTTTTTATAAGATCGATAATTCTAAGGTATCAATATTATTAAAATAAAGATTGGAATTAATTCGATCCCTATCAATAAACTCTAAATGGTAGAGCTAAATAAAAATGGGAATGAAAAAATAGTGTTTGCTGACGACCAAAGAATTTAAAATTGTTTCGATGACAAAGAACAGATCAAAAAAACCTCATGCCAGTAGAAAACTGATACTCTCAACTTTTTATTAGACTTGATTTATATTGACAGAATCTACAGAAACACCAAATGATAAATTAACTTTAACGCTTCAAATGATAACTAACCAATACCATAAAATAACAAGTAGAGTTACTTTAATACACCATTAAGCTCGTAATATTGATGAATTTTTTAAAGTTTTTCATTTGTTTTCAGTTCGTAATGTTAAACACATTACTCTCGTCGACATGGCAAAGTTATTGGAATTCACAAAAATCAGCCACATCCCCTGATCAAATTACATATTTATATGCAAGCGATAAAGGAATTAATGGGCTATCGGGTATCGAAAAACTCAGTAATTTACAGTATGCATTCTTAGGCGATAATAATTTCAATAATGAAGATTTAGATTACTTATTTCAATTAACATCCTTGATCAATTTAGACATTAGCTATGGAGGAAAACTTACCTCAATTGACGGAATTCAGAAGTTAACCAACTTGCACAACTTGGAACTTGAGGGTCAAAAATTGACCTCACTTAAACCGTTCCTGGAAATGCCCAATCTTAAATATATCGATATTGAGGAAAATTACATCAACCTTGCTGATTCTGATAACATAGCTGATTTAGCAACGCTTCGTTCCAATGGAGTGGATGTGGATATTACTCCGCAAGTACCAATTTCAGTTCAAAATTTGTCTGGGCAAATGTTGAATCGGGAAAACTCTTTTCTGTCTTCTCCTAATGACCCAAAAGCAAATTTCATTTATGCTTTTGAACAGCTCTTAAATTTACTGGAGGAAGATGATGCCTCCTCCTTAAAGCAAGTTGCAATTAACGGCGGGGCTGCTTCTTCTCTTATTGATTTTTCCCTACCCGACCTTTGGAGAAATGATTTGGATTATGATGAGAACTCCGACCTAAACTCGGTTGCAGATCTAGGCCAAATTGAAGATTTCATGGTGGATGTGTTTATCCCTCGACTCACTGTTATTAATTCACACTTCTCTAAAATGGCTACCCACGACGGGACAATTATACTCACTCAAGATTTCACTGGCAAGGAAGACACCATTGAAGTCGATTCTGGTGACGCCTATATGATCATGGCTTTCGTTGAGGCATTAAAAGCATTTGCCCAGACAATATCGAGTTATGACTGGGATTATAACTTGAAAGAATTAGAAGGCCTTGAGGAAGACGATTTAGTAAACCTAGAAACTTTACTTGCCCCCTCCGATCGATTCATGAAATTTGGTAGATTAAAATCATCAAACCAACTCATTGCTGCAAAGGAATCATTTAAAAATGCGATCAGTCATTATAAAAATGGGGCTGATCGGATGAAACTACGTCTTGGACAGTCGAGATTATTAGAAATGACAACTGATGACTTAGACGATGAATTGGAACTCAGGTCTGACTTAGAAGAATTCTTGCTAGCTCTAGACAATAATCACAATTTGGATGATAGTTCTAATCAAGATATAATTAGTTTAAATTCATTCTTCGCCGGTAAATTTGATCCTGGTATACAGTTGCCGGAAGCAGTTGGAGAAAAGTTTGTAACTTCTGAAGTGACCGACCCTACTTTTGGTGGACTTTTGCCAAATTGGACTCAATCAATCGTAGCTCAACATGCCAAAGATGAAGACCTCGTAACAAACGATGCGATCGCCGGTGCAGTAGAGGTTAAAGGTGCACCCAATTGGAAAAAAGCGGGGTGGCTTGGGTATTTCTATGCTCCGAATCGCCAACAAGGATCCAATGAATTTCTAATGTTTCATGGATTATTAGGTTGGTCGTATGTAAAAGCAGATTCTCCCACAAATATCTGGATTTATTACTTTGACAGCAAAGAATGGTTCTGGACAAAAACCTCTGAATTTCCAAATATTTACAGATCTAATGACCAAAACTGGTATTACCCTTATGCATACAAGAAATTTTATATGTGGAGTAGTAATAGTTGGAATAGTGTTAATCTGTAAAAAAAAACTATCCTGGATTGTTTTACTCTTTATTTGTCCTAGTTTATACGGATCAAATATTCATCGGTTCTCGGAGTTTAAAAACTTCAATTCTACCTATTACAATAGCGAGACTGGAAAACCAGCATTGAGCTTTTACTTCAAGGAAATTTCTAAGGAATCTCCCAAGATTGGATTCTTCAAATTTTCAATTCCGTTTTTCTATGTGGAAGACCTAATTGTAAAAATAGAAATGGAAAATATGGAAAGTCAAAGCCTGATAAAGGATATTAAAGAATATCATAAAAAACAGGCGATTCGTTTTTTGCAGGCAAGAAATGTCAAAGTTCAATTTCATCTAAAAGGAGAAAATAATCTTTTTATTTCTGCAAACTCTATGAAATTAAGAAATAATGGGAGTTATCATTTTGGAGGGAATGTAAAAATTAAGATTAACAGCAAAATTTCCGAATTTTCGTCCTTATCGCTTATTTTTTCAAAAGGAAATGAACCCTATTCTTTAACCAATCAGAATGAGCAAACTGTGCTCAAAATATTTGAATCTTTCCATTCCATAGAATCTGAAGTACTTTCTAAACCATGAAAAGTTCCTTTGAATTAGCCATGGAAAGAATGGGGGGTAGTAGCTCCGCTTTGTCCGATGATCAGAAAAAAATTATTGCGGAGATTGACTCCAAGTACAAAGCAAAGATTGCAGAGAGGAAAATCTTTCTCGAAAAGAGCATATCAGATGCTCTGCAAAAAGACCTGCATGAAGAGGTCGATACCCTTCGTAAGCAGGTTGCAGAAGAGATTAGCTCACTTGAAAATAAAGCGGAAAACGAAAAGGAAAAAATTCACGAGCAAAATTAATCCACTCGGATTGTCGGTCGCTTCTAAGTTAGGCCGCTTTTGCTTTCCGATATGATATAATGTAGAGCATTGCTAATGGCACTCCATAATCTCCCCAACGCTCAATCCATTCGAAAATATTGACAATCCCCATCCCTGCAACGGTATCCGCGGGGACATATAGAAACTCAGTAAAAAACTTCCATCCCAAGGCAAGGAAAATCAGCGGGCGGAATGGAGCAATAAAAACTAACACTCCCAAGGCAAATTCAGCATACCCCACTTGGGTAATAAATCCTACATCTGCATTGACTCCGATCGATTGCCAATGATCGATAAGCATTTTCTTCTCTACCGCAAAGCCAAACCCTGCATGCCCAATAAGGAGTAATGCAAGGCAAGTTTTCAATAAAAAGAAAATAGTATCAATGGTGGAATCCTTGAGCTCGGGTTCCTTATAAGGAGTTACTAAATCTTTACCAGTTAATGTAAACGCTCCGGCCATAACCAATAGAATGAATGGAGGTCCCCAATTCCCTGCCCTTTCCCAAAATTCCCATGTTTGCATTTTTGCCACCCTCATCGATTCAGTAGCCAACTGGACAACCCATTCACCATCTACTTGAATCTTTTCTAGATTACCAGCAAGGGGTCGTAAAATTGCAGTCCACAAGGCCCATAAAAACATCCAAATCAAGACCGTACGGTTTGGCTTTCGTAACAATATGACCGCCATTAAAATATCAAACAGGCCAATTAATGGTTGTAACTTCCAAGCAATCTCAGGCTCAATTCCTTGCGAGGCAAAGAAAGGAAGCCAACCTGACTTGGTAATTATTCCCCAGGTGCCATGTCCAATAAAGCACAATGCTGCAGTGATTCGTAAGGTCCAATGTAACTGAGTTTGTAGGGTATCCTTATTACCAGAGTGTGAAGAAAATAATCCGTGGAGGAAGAACTCGTGTGCTTTCATAAGTAATTCTTAATTGGATAATAAATTTAAGTAAAGACGATAGATCAATCGGAGTTGACTCAATAAGGCCATCCTAGATATTCAAAAGGATGTCATTTTACTACAGTACTGTCTCAATGCGCATTCTTGCATGCGTAGCTTTTTTGATCAATATCGCACTTCCCACATCTGCACAAATAAAGGAAGAAACTTGTGAGAAACTAAAAAACATCGGAAAGTTTTATGAAAACCCTGAGTCCAGCAGTTTGCAAAGTGCAAAACTTTTTCTTTCCTATCAACACCAGATTGGCTACATCGATGGAGCAGACCAGAGGGGAAAGAATTTCAATGATGACTTTGAGGAATTCCGAAGGTTTTGGATGGGAATATCCGGTAAATGGGGAAGCTACTGGAAGTTTAAAGTAGTAAGCCAATTATCAAACGACCGGCATAATTATCCAGCAAGTAAGGGGGGGGCTTATCGACAATGGGGACATGAAACTTTTCGTGCTGCCAACATTACTTTTGATGCCGATAAATTTTGGGATTTCGAAAACATTGATGCCATGGAAATCGGCTATGGTAGAAGAACTGGAAGGATGGCCGATGAATGGCAACGATCTTCCACCATGATTAATTGTCTGGAACGTTCTTCTTTTTCTAATAAGCTTTGGCTCTACGATAAAGAAAAGGGAAACCCCTTAGCGGCATGGGTTAAATGGAAAGCTGGTACTAACACATTTGATGCCGCGGTTTTTTCCGGAACTTATGACGATTATATTGGTGGGTGGAAAGACAGTAAGGTTTACTATGGATCATGGTTGGGGGATTTCTCAGAGCAAAGCTCTTATCAATTGCATGAATATTGGCTCTCCTATTACAAACAAGATGGAAATTTAAACCAAGATCAGTTGGCAGGTGGAAATGATTGGGCTCTTTCCCTTGTGAACCGTATTGGCGACGGTTCATGGGCATTTCATTCGACCCTTGCATTTGGAAATAACGGAGATCAGGCGAATGCCGATCGAGAGGGAGATTTTGGCGGTCTAGTGCTCATGCCTATGTATTGGCTAAAGGAAGATAAGCTCAAACTAGTGGGACGCTATCTGTTCCAGCAGTCAGACCAAAAGGAAGGCCTCCGGTTAAACAGTCGTTATGCCCCCCTTGCGGATTCTCGTGATAGTGCGATCGATCTTAATAATGGCAGAGGCGATAAACACCATGCCTTTTATCTCGGACTAAATTATTATTTATGCGGGGAAAACCTTAAACTTATTACCGGTATTCAACACGATGAGCTTAGCTCCCATGGAGCAAACCAATATCGTGGGTGGACATTGGGTTCAAGTTTTCGAATTTGGTTCTGAGCATACATTAATTTTTGTCAGTATTTTTAAATTCTACATAGATCAAAAGATAGCGAATCAGGTTAGATCAAATAAACTTCTTTTATTATCTATAATTCGCCTGCTTCGGTTGTTTTATAATAATATTTAGATTTTGTAATGGTTCTTTTACCCAAAAAATGGGTATAGTATTCTTGCTATGAAATCTCATGAAGTTTTAAAACAATCCGTAGAGGATGTGGGGGTTAAAACCATTGCATCAGACTTGGGGGTTTCTCCTTCCCTTCTTTACAAATGGTGCCAACCTGGGGATGAACCGACTGACAGCGGTGCTACTAACCCTCTCGACCGCTTAGCGAAAATCTTCGAAGCCACAGGGGACGAACAAATTATTTCCTGGCTGTGTCAAAAAGCAGACGGATTTTATTGTCCCAATCCAAGCACCGAAAAAGATCCAAATAAAGACTTATTTGCACATACACAAAAATTAGTCCGTGAATTTTCCGACCTCCTTCAAGTCGTATCCCAAAGCAACAAAAACGACAGCAAGATTTGTGCTGAGGATAGCAAAAAAATTCGCAAAGAATGGGAGGAACTAAAGGGAGTGGGAGAATCATTTGTTCATGCCTGCGAACAGGGTTTATTTTAAAATGTTAATGCTTAAATTGCCCTAATTCATTTGGGAAAAATACATCGCTACTTCGGTAATAATCAACCACTCTTTCAAACGCTCCTCAAAAAGGGAACCTGAAAGGAATAGTTTTGGTTCATTTTCATTCCTAGAAGAGCCGATGGCCATATTCTTGTGAGGAATAAATTATTCAAACTATTTATTTTCTGTACTGCAGTAACCTTTATTTCTTACGAGTTTTTTTGTTTTTAAGAATAAGGTTTTTTTTAAACATTTATTCGAAAGATGTTTGCAGGCACCCACGAATGCAGTAAGGATATATCACTTAATTTACTTTAAATATGTCCTCTGCATCCAACATTATATACACTAAAACCGACGAGGCTCCCGCACTCGCGACTTACTCTCTTCTGCCCATTCTTCGTGCTTTCACATCGTTCAGTGGCGTGCATTTTCAATCGAAAGATATTTCCCTCGCTGGTCGTATCCTGGCTCATTTCCCTGACTACCTTTCGGAAAATCAGCGCATTCCAGATGTACTTGCTGAGCTGGGAGAACTTGCCAGCCAACCAGAAGCTAACATTATCAAGCTTCCTAATATCAGTGCCTCTATACCACAGCTCAAAGAGGCGATACTGGAACTTCAGGGAAAAGGATTCGCCATCCCTGATTTTCCTGATGACCCACAAACCGATGAAGATAAATCCATTCGCTCTCGCTACTCCAAAGTCCTCGGCTCTGCGGTAAACCCTGTGCTAAGAGAGGGGAATTCCGACCGACGCGTGGCTAAACCGGTCAAGGAATACGCCCAAAAGAATCCTCATTCAATGGGTCCTTGGCAAGCAGAGTCCAAGACTCATGTTTCTCACATGAAGTCAGGCGACTTCTACGGAAGTGAGCAATCTACGATCATCGATAAAGATCGGGTCGTCTCCATTGAATTTATCGATGCCAGTGGCGAGAAGAAGATACTCAAAGATCATTTATCATTACTCCAAGGTGAAGTAATTGACGCCTCAGTGATGAATCGTAATTCGCTTCGTTTATTCTTAGCAGAGCAATTAAAGGAAGCAAATGAACAGGGTGTGCTCTTTTCTCTCCATATGAAGGCCACCATGATGAAAGTTTCCGACCCAATTATCTTTGGACACTGTGTGGAAACATACCTAGGCGATCTTCTAGAGGACCACGCAGAAACTCTACAAAACGCCGGATTCAACCCCAATAATGGACTTTCTGATTTTTACCGTATCCTTGATACACTTGATAAAAAAGATCAGTCAGATATTCGTGTAAAGCTCGATCGAATTATTAAGGAACGCCCTCCCCTTGCCATGGTTAATTCGGATAAGGGGATTACCAATCTCCATGTTCCCAGTGATGTGATTATCGATGCGTCCATGCCCGCCATGATTCGTACTTCAGGACAAATGTGGGGACCAGATGGTAACCCCAAGGACACAAAAGCAGTAATCCCGGATCGTAATTACGCCGGAGTATATCAAGCAACCATCGATTTCTGTAAAGAGAATGGTGCATTTGATGTTACTACTATGGGCAATGTGGCCAACGTCGGATTGATGGCTAAAAAGGCAGAGGAATATGGATCCCATGACAAGACTTTCGAAATTGAAAAAGCAGGTACTGTTCGTGTCGTAGGCGAAACGGGAAATGTGTTGCTTTCCCATGATGTGGAAACCGGAGATATATGGCGCATGTGCCAAACCAAAAAAATATCGATTATCGACTGGGTTAAACTTGCGGTAAACCGTTCAAAGTTGAGCGGTACTCCGGTCATTTTCTGGCTCGATGAGAAGCGGGCTCACGATGCCAATTTGATCAAGTATGTAAATGCCAAATTGACCACGCTGGACACCGAAGGATTAGACATACAGATTCTTGCCCCGATTGAGGCAACTAAAGTCACATGCCAACGATGTAAAGACGGACTCGATACCATTTCCGTAACCGGTAATGTTTTGCGTGACTACCTTACTGACCTCTTCCCCATTCTGGAGCTCGGAACAAGTGCAAAAATGCTCTCCATTGTCCCGCTACTCGCAGGAGGAGGATTATTTGAAACCGGAGCAGGTGGGTCAGCACCCAAGCATGTTCAGCAATTTGTAGAGGAAGGCCATTTGCGCTGGGATTCACTTGGTGAATTCTTGGCCATTGCAGTGTCGCTTGAAGACTTAGCAAATAAAACCGGGAATTCAAAAGCACAGGTTTTAGCAGGCACACTAAACTCTGCCATCGGCCGGTTTCTAGATGAAGATAAATCACCATCCCGAAAAGTGAATGAAATCGATAATCGCGGTAGTCATTTCTATCTCACACTTTTCTGGGCAGAAGCCCTGGCAGGGCAATCGGATGAGAGTGATCTTCAGTCTCAGTTTTCGGGATTAGCACAAACTCTTCGCGACAATGAAGAAAAGATAGCTCAGGAACTAATCGCTGCCCAGGGCAAACCAGTTGATTTGGACGGGTACTATCTCCCCAGTGTGGAGAAAGCTTCAGCCGCTATGCGACCAAGCCAAACCTTTAATCAGGCTTTGGATAACCTAGGCTAAGTTCCACTTAAATTCGAATTTCATTATTTGAAATCCTTTCTTAATCATTGCCAATATTCGACTATTGGTGTGGGGTTTCACATGCCCAAAAAAATCGGTTCTATTATCCTTTTTGCTTTCAAGTTTGTCGATAGCTTGTATGGCAAGTCCACCCAATGTTCTGTTTATTCTTGTAGACGATATGGGGGCAAAAGACTTATCCAATGAAGGATCAGGTTTTTATGAAAGTCCGAATATTGACCGAATAGCCAACGGGGGAATGAAATTCACCCGGGGCTATGCCACCTGTCAGGTATGCAGTCCATCAAGGGCAAGTATTGTGACCGGAAAATACCCGGTCAATCATGGCATCACCACCTGGATAGGAGATTCACCGGGAGAAGGATGGAGAAAGCGGGGAAGAAATGACAGTCACCTCCCACCCGAATATGAGCGCAACTTGCGTCATTCCGAAATCACTCTTGCCGAAGCGATGAAAGACGCCGGTTACAAAACCTTCTTCGCCGGAAAGTGGCACCTGGGAAGCGAAGGTTCATGGCCGACCGACCATGGTTTTGATCTAAACAAAGGTGGATGGGATGTGGGTGGTCCACGGGGTGGGTTCTTTTCTCCCTACACAAACCCAAATCTTCAATCCGGAGCGGATGGGGAATCCCTCACGCGACGCCTCGGTCTGGAAACTGCAGACTTTATAGAAAAGAACAAAGATCAATCCTTCCTTGCCTTCCTGTCCTTCTACGCCGTTCATGCCCCTATTCAAACCACAGAAACACTGTGGAAAAAATATCGGAACAAAGCAGAAAAAATGGGGCTCATCAAAAACAAAGAAAGGTTCCTCTTCGATCGTCGTCTGAATGTACGTCAGGTACAGGACTGTCCGATCTATGCAGGAATGATCGAGCAACTCGATCAATCTATCGGTCTCGTACTGGCTAAGCTTGATGAACATGGCTTGGATGAGAACACCATCATTTGCTTTACCTCCGACAATGGAGGCGTTTCCTCCGGGGATGCCTATGCTACCTCAAACTTACCCCTGCGCGGGGGTAAAGGTCGGCAGTGGGAAGGAGGAATTCGCGAACCTTTTTATATCAAGGCTCCCGGCATCACAAAGCCAGGCTCAATAGAAGCAACTCCAGTAAATGGAATCGACTGGTACCCTACCCTGCTTGAACTTTGCGGAATCGAATTTCCCCAAAAACAAAATTTGGACGGCGTCAGCCTTGTTCCTTTATTAGAAGGTAAAGCGATCAACGAGCGCCCACTTTACTGGCATTATCCACATTATGGAAACCAGGGAGGCGAACCCAGTTCGATCATTATGGAGGGTGACTGGAAACTCATTCATTATCATGAGGATAAAAGGAACGAACTTTATAATCTTGCTAATGATATTGGCGAGCAGAACGATCTGATCGCAAAGGAAAACAATCGTGCCCAGCAAATGCGAAAAAAGTTGATCACTTGGATCAAACAAACCAATGCCCAATTTCCTAAGCCCGACCCCCAATTTGATTCCGTAAAGAGAGACGCCCGTTGGAAAAATATTAAATCCTCAGGAAAGCAAGGATTGGAAAAACGTCACGCCACCTTTCTCGAACCGAACTACAAACCAAACAAGGATTGGTGGGGAAGCTCGGTCGATTAAGCAAAAGATAATCGTTTTGTTTAATTGCACACTTTTTATCATTACAGGGAAGAAACGCAAGTGAGCGAAACGGCAATCCATCGTGTCTCGAGTCACGTGGGTGAGTTGTCTATTCGCTTCCCGGTTCACAGTGGATCGCCACGGGCGAGGCCCTCGCGATGACAAGGCGTAGAACGGAATGGTAGTGTACGGTTCGGTCAAAACTCGCACACACATGTCATTGCGAGGAGAGAACGAAGTGACCGACGCGGCAATCCACTGCATGCAATCGGTGTGTACCGCGTGTGCCCCCCAATTACTG
>Ga0206130_10008529_pt1 | contig 10971 bp, 3 predicted proteins | sample Helgoland_Spring_9_FD_148637 | JGI IMG/M metagenome (GOLD analysis project Ga0206130, IMG submission 148637) | Pelagic subsurface seawater microbial communities from Kabeltonne, Helgoland, North Sea - Helgoland_Spring_Bloom_20160512_1 | ecosystem: Environmental > Aquatic > Marine > Epipelagic ...
CGATTACTGAAGGAATTTCCTCAAGCAGCATCGGATGCCTTACAGAGGGCAATGATTGAAGAAGGTATCCAATTAGAACTCGGAGTTAATTTTAAAAATTTTAAACAATTGGAGGAGGACAAGATAGAGGTTTCTTATCAGCAAAATGGAGAAGCAAAGGAAATCGTAACTGGCTTTCTCTTTCTTGCTCTTGGGCGAGTACCGTCCGTTCATACTCTTGAATTACAGAATGCAGGAGTTGAATTATTACCAAGTGGACATCTCAAAACCAATCATTTTCAGCAAACGAGTGCTCCCACTGTGTATGGGGCAGGAGACTGTGCCGGGCCCCACGAAATTGTTCATATTGCTATCAAACAAGGTGAAACCGTGGCCTTGCATGCACTTGGTAAGAAGGTCAAACCGATGAACTATGATTGCCTCCTTTCTGTTGTCTTCACCGACCCACAACTCGCAGTTGTGGGTCTGACGGTCCATCAAATGAAAGATCGAGGTATTGAATTTTTAACGGCGTCCTATTCTTTCGATGATCATGGAAAGTCGATTCTAATGGAAGCCAAGCACGGCTATGTGTGCGTTCACGCCGAGAAGATTACAGGACGAGTCATAGGAGCGGAATGCGTGGGTAAGGACGCGGGAGAGTTAATTCATGCTATGTCTGTGGCAGTCGGACTTCGAGCTGGTGTACACGACCTATTAAAGGCAGATTGGTATCACCCCACCTTATCTGAAATTTGGACTTACCCAATAGAGGACTTAGCAGAAGAGATCCCCGAGGTTGTTTAAAAGAAATAATAGAGCATGAATATGGCACTGCCAGCCAAACCACCGGCCCAAAAACGATCCTCTTGGTAGATAGGCTTGCCATTTTTTGCTGCCTTCAATCGGGCTGACAAATAAAAGCAACCAAATGTCCAGAGCGAACCAATCCAGGCAGCCTGTACCGGCTTTACGGTCTCCAATACAACTAATATACCGAGCACTCCATAAATAAGTAGTGTAATCCCCAAAGTCTTTCCCAAAACGATGAACTCTTCTGGGGTAAAGATTCCAAGACCAGTCCAAGTAAGCTTTCCTTTTTCTGGATCCACCTTACTAATTTTACTCACCACAATGTGAACCAGTAAACTCAGTAAAGCGGAAATAAAGGCACCGTGCATGAAGTTCAGTTTTTTTCCAAACAGATTTACGAGAGATTCATTGCCCTCAGCAATGAAGGCGTAGAGTGGCGGGATTCCATAACTGAAAATAACTCCTGCTATTATTGCGGAAACTCCCCCTGCCGCAGTCGCTCCTTTCCACAACATTCCAACGACAAAGGCAACCACTACTCCCGCAATCAAGTTTCCCTGATGTTTTGCAACAAGAAGAAAGAAACTATCCTGAGAATTGGGGTCCATTTGGAATATGGTCAGGATCCCGGCAAACAGAATGAAGACTACGATCCAGGTTCGACCTACAGAAATTAATTTTTGATCATTAGCTTCGGGGTTAATGTATTTTTTATAAAGATCAAATGTCATTATCGTAGCGGCTGAGTTCATCATTGAATCTAAACTCGACAGAATGGCCCCGATCATTCCCGCTGCAATCAAGCCAACTAACCCGTAGCCAATGGGTGAAATTAATTCGGTGAGCAAATTAATAAAAACTGTGTCTTGAGCAACCTCGAGGTTACGATCTTTGAAAAGGTAATACGCCGCAATTCCGGTTCCGATCGAAATAAATGGAATGAGTAATTTAAAGAAACCAGCAGCCAATATCCCGATTCTTGCTTCCTTATCGGTTCGGGCAGACAGAGCTCTTTGCACAATAAATTGATTAGTTCCCCAATAGTAAAAATGTAAGACCATTAAGCCGGTCAGCACGCCAGTCCAGGGAAGGGAAGGGTGGTCAGAAGCATTATACAAGTGTAAGCGTTCAACCCCTTCGCTTCCGAGGTCCCTCGCGACAAGGTTTGCCCAGCCTCCGATTTCTGGCTGCGAGAAAGTGATGTAGGCAACCAGTAAACCGGCGAGGAGGAGAAGGACGGATTGAATGACATCGGTTACAATAACCGCTTTCAGACCGCCGAAAATAACATATGCTCCCGTGACAATTGCCATAAGCAAAATACCAATTTTGTAATGAAACGGTTCCACATCACCAGGGGAGATTTCCGGGTTATTTATGTTTCCACCAATAAAGGAAATGGGCACGGGCATAGAAGGTTCCATATCAATTATGTTTTGGGTGAAATTAACTTCCACAATTTGACCATCCTTCAATACAGGCGAAAGGTTTTCCCTAATCTTCGACCCCACTTTTATTTGTGGAGGGGAGCCGTATTTGTCTCCACCGTAATTAATTTTAACTTCAGTCAAAACACCGTTTACATCGGCCATAGCTTCCGCGACTGCTTTTTTCCCGGTATCTCCCTGTAACAAAAGGTTGATCGAACGTGAGCCGATATAGAATCCGGGAACCATTTGAATCACGACCATTATAATGACCATAATCAGGGCGTAGCTTACCCGGCTCTTATCATCGTACCTTTTACTCAGGTAGTCACTCAGCGTGTATACATTTAATTTTCGGTAGACGGGGAGAAAGAAATAACAAAGCATGAGAAGCCCGGCAATGGCGGTGATTTCAAAATGACTTTGTGCAAAGCCCACGGCAAAACCAACTCCCATCATTCCAACGATATGGTTCGCCGATACATTTGATCCAAAAATTGATCCAGCGACCCCCCACCATCTCGTACTTTTTCCTGCCAGGAAATAATCTTCTGAACTTTCTTCCTTTCGACCGGACCAAAGGCCAAAGGCCATAACGGTTAAAAGGGATCCGAAAAATATTATTAAATCGAGAGTCGAAAGTAAGCTATTCATCGTTCCAAACTATTCAGAAAATACCAATACAGGAAAGCCCAAAATTGATTAAGCAATCGATCGTTATTTTGAAGCCAATAGATTTAATTAAATTGAGAAGCTCATTACACTACAAAATATCATCTGATCGACTCAATAATCGATTGGTCTGCTGACTCTTGGTACTTTAAGATTTTTTTACTTGGTTCTCAGGCGAACTCGTAAAAATTGCTTACCTCCCTTGGAGGCCGCAGTTCCCGATGTTTCATAAAGGACTCCTTTTGTGAGAAGTTCTAGTGAGTTGCTTCAACTAGCTATTTGCATGAATGGATTTTAAATTGCCATAAATTTGATTTCAAAATTCTTCGCTTATCTGTTTTAAACTAAAGTTTTTGATCAATTTTATAGATTTGATCTAGTCCTTTTAATGTTTTTGTACATTCTTTGGTTATGATCTTACCTAAAATTTTATTCTTATTACTTTTTTCATTTCTTATCGGGTGTGAGGAGGATCAAACTTATTCAAAGAAAATAATATCTAATCATGAAAATAGCGCAGACGGAAATATTAGTATCGAAGGACCTGATCTTGGATCAGAGTCAATAAGTCGAGTTAATGAGCCAAATGCTGAAAGGCCCCCAAGTTTAAATGAAGAGATTGCGATTCCTATAGATCCTGTTTCCCAAATCCAGTCTATTTTAATAAAAGCCAATCCCGATTATAAGGGGCAGGGGAAATTGCATGAAGAGAATGGAGAAATCATTGCTGCTGAGTTTCCTAACTGTGGATTAAAAGATTTATCTCCACTGCGAGGTCTTCAATTGCAGGCACTCGACTTAAGCGGTAATCCCGTCCGGGAATTAAGGCATTTACGGGGAATGCCATTGGTCAGGCTTTATCTTGAATTTACATTAGTGGAGAGCCTGGTGGAGTTAGTTGATGCTCAACTTGTTGAACTTCGATTAAATGGCAGTCCCGTTCAAAATTTGACTGGGTTAGAGGGGCAACCGTTAGAAAATCTTTACGCAGTTGGAACACAGATTAACGATGTAAAAGCTTTAAGTAGGAGTAACTTAAAGCAATTATGGCTGACTGAGTCCCCTGTTTCAGACCTCACTCCTCTCAGCGGATTACCCTTAATCAGTTTAACGATTCATCGCACCTTGGTAGCGGACTTAACTTTTATTAGAAAACTACCATTGATTCAGCGCTTGCATATTGGAGAGACCTTAATTTCAGACCTTACTCCACTGCGTGGATTAAATTTAACCCGTTTAGTTTTTACTCCCTCACAAATTGAGAAAGGGATGGCCATTGTGGAAGGGTTGTCCAATCTGAAAGAGATTGGAACTCAATTTGATGATCAGGGTAAAGACTTAATGCCACCTAATGCGTTTTGGGCTCAATTTTAAGCCTGGGAATTTATTATTTTCGGGTGATCGAAGAGCGGCCTATTTTAATTTTTAAAGCCAAAAAGTTGGGAAATTTCCTCTACAAATTTCTTTTGTTTAACGGTCAGGCAATTAATTTTCCAATTAATAAGATAGTTTTTAAACGATAACTTTTTATGTGATTTATCTTTATTTAAGAACATGCAGGCACTCCATCGACTAGGATCCTGTTCGAAAAAAGGGAGGAGCTTCATGGCAAGTTGCACATTACGAGATCGGTTGGTTGGCTGAGACATTAGACTCGCATTTTGCTTCTTATACCATTCGGCAACAGGAAGTTCTTTGGACCATGGGTGTTTGTTCATACGCTTTTGAGCATACTGGGCAAATTCAGGACCATAAGCTTTCCAATTGGGGTGGGGCGGGTTACTCTTCCATTCATCGGCCATTTTTCTTAATACGAATAAGGATGCAGTTTCACAGATGGTTTCCTCAAACCATAAGTTGGAACGATCTCCTTTCTTATATCCGCAAATAATGTGACCCAATTCATGGGCAAATTGGAAGGCATATTGTGACCAAAAAGTTTTTTCTGTATCCAAGCGTACAAGGTACTCGCCTCTTTCTCCTCTCCGGAAGAGCACGATTGGGCCAGTTCTTGAGCGTTCAACTTGAATGGTTGCCCGACTGCCTTGAGGCATATATGGCCAAATTTGTCTGGCCGTCGAATTAAGTACTTGTTCGATGTCCTGAGTGGATGCTCCACCCCAAATGTTAGGCTTGACCAAGATTTCAGGCGCTACCGTTTTCCCGAGGCCTCGTACAGGGAGAGTCAGGTAAATTGCTGAAGACAGGATCCAGAGAAATAATGTAGAAGGTGACACAGTTTATCAATTCTTTGATTTCCGAAGGGCAATATTATTGAAAATAATAGCTTATCTTATCTTGAGGACAGTCATTCATATTAATTTCATTTTAATACTGCTAGAGTTGAATTTGCCATTTTTTTATTTTGTAGAAGTAAAATAGAAGAGTAAACAATTGGGCAGCCCTTAATAAATTACAAAGTCTCATTGATCATTAATCGCGGAGGTTATGAAACGGTCTTTTATTCCCAGTTACCGGCGGAAATCCAACTCTTATCATTTCAAGCATACAGCGCTAGTCCATACGCTTGATCGATAGATCGTTTCGTTACTCTCTACAATCTTTGTAGAGCAAATAAAAAAATGGAGGAGTTTGATACTTGGGTTTGAGCCTGGACAGAATTTTCAAAATATAAGTTCGAACGAAGTAATCCATAATCGAAGGAAAACGATACCACGAATTGTCGCTTTGAGATGGGGGGGAGCTATTTTAAATATTTGGAACTGCTCCGATGTCTAGAAGATACCTATTTGTTCGGTAATCATAAAAGATAGCCTGACCGTTGATATTTTTCATGAAATAAATCCAGTTGGATGAATTGTTTGAGTACAAAAATGGCCATACTCCTTCTTGTGTCCATAACCACCCATGTTGAGAATGCCATAGCCAAATACCCTCAGAACCGTCACTTACAGTATATACCCATCCGAGTTTGGAGTGAAAAATCCAGTCGAGCGATGGGTAGATTAAAAAGGTTCCAAACCAATCTGAATTTCTCCACCCGCCACCAACCTCTTCGGTATCTCTCCACCAAGCAAAAGGGTCAACAATTTCGGGTGTCTTGAATTTCTTAATCGAACCTTTGGATTCGCCATAATTATTAACTGCGAAGCCCCTGTAGTAATATCTTGTACCTGGTTCAAATTCAACGAATTCGGCATGGAATAGGCCGGTTTGGGGATCAATCAATGCAGTTAAACGGATTGGATCACTAAAGCGAATACTTTTACTTACCCAAAAGCCAGTCTCGACAATAACGGAACCTCCATCAGCAAGAATTTCTCCCTTTAGAAGATAACGAGTTTCACTATTATCAGTTGGATTGATTGTCCGAACAATAGCAGGAAGTGTATTTTCTGGCTCCAATTCTACTTCCAGGAGATCAACCATAAATTGTTTTGTGATAGTGAAATTGTTTTTATCTGTGGCCTGAACCAGAATCGTGAAGTAGGGGTGCCCGGAGAAGGCTTCATAGTCAAGCATTTGGTTGGTTCTCAGGGAACCATTTTGATCAACGAAGAACAGACCGTTGGATTTTGCCAGTTCTATTCTTTCCTGAAGTTCGATGATTTCCACTTGGTAGGCATCAATTTCCTCCTGTGATTTTATGACATCCAGGGAGAGGGCCTTGAGCTCCATGATTCGGTCCTGGATGTGCAGAGGATTTTCGTCAAAGGATAGGAGGGAATAGGAGAAAAATTGAGTGGGTTCAACGTTCAATGCACGGAACTGTCCAATCAGTGAACCGACGGGTCTATTTTCTTCGATTTGCAATGGATCGAAGGTATCAAAATCAGGCTCAAAAATATTCGTTACCTGAACGAAGAGGTTAAGGGGGGCCGTACCGAACTCATCTGAAACAATGAGGGAAAGTTCGTAGACATTGTCTCTATTGTTGTCTTCTGGATTTTCGAAGTCTTTAGGGGTAATGAAAGAAAGAGTCCCCATAGTAGAATTAAGTTCGAAGAACTGTTGGTCATCGCCATGCTCAATGGAGTAGGAGAGTGAATATCCGTCCGGATCGGTTGCATTGAACTCGTATACGAAAGTGGTGTTTTCCGAGACCGTGAGGTTGCCATCGGACTGGAAGTAAGGGGCAGCGTTTTCAAAGACATCGGTGACTTCGATATTTAAGTTGAGTAAAATTGGCGCACCACTGTCAGCAACCTGGATGGTGAGTTGGTAAACATTGTCGGTGTTGTTATCCTCCGGTGCTTCATAGTCTTTAGGTGAGAAAAAGGTAAGTACCCCGGAAGACTGGTTTAAATCAAATAAGCTGGCGTCCGGTCCATGAAGGATGGAGTAAGTGAATATGTCTCCGTCCGAGTCGGTTGCATTGAAATCGTAAATGAAAGTGGTGTTTTCCTGAACCGTGAGGTTGCCATCTGATTGAAAGGAAGGGGGTGCATTTTCAAAGACATCGGTTACATGAATAGTCAGTCGTTTTTCATCATATGAATTATGTTCGTCTTTTGCACGGATCCATATTTCGTAGGTGTTATTCTGGTCGGCATCCTGGGGGGATTCATAGTCTGGAGAATTGGTGAAATTGAAAAATCCAGTCGCAATATTAAGAGTAAACAAATTTTGATCTGCACCACCTGATTTTTCATAAATCAAGCTGTCGCCATCTGGATCACTTGAATTTATATCGAAGGAAAAATTTGAGTTTTCAGGAATCGAAATCTCCTGTTCTGCTGAGCCCAGCATGTTAACGCTATAAATTGAAGTAATAATGGGAGGATCATTTTGATCGGCTACGGAAATAGTAAAGTTTTTATCTAATGATAATCCACCCTGGTCCATTACACTAACCAATATATTGTATGTGTTTTTATTTTCGTAATCTATTGTTGTGGTAGATTTTAATAAATTTCCATCAATGGAGAAGTACTGATTGTCCGCATCTCCTAAACCGGTGGAAAGTTTGTATTCCAGGATCCCGCCTTCCGAATCAGTTCCAGAAAATGTTCCAACGGTTAACTCACCATTTGCAGAGGCATTAAATTCGTTCTGCCAATGGGCAAGGGCGAATTCTAGAATTGTGCTCTCTGTTGTATTCTGAATCCGAGAATTAACTAAATTGTTAGTGAAAAGTTCACCGTCTTCATGCGTATAAGTAGTAATATTTAAATCTGTAATTTGTGAACCCATATAATTCTTCAGACCATCCCCGGGTTCTCCGTCTTCAAAAATATTTAATCTAGTAACGCTCAAAATTGATGGTGCATACATCCATTCTACCAATGTATCAGGACCAATTGTGGAATTCAGATCTGATCGAATAATTTGAATATGATCTGAATATGCTGCATTTATTTCCCTGGCAGATCCAATAGTTTCAAGCATGTTTGTAAAATCAGCAATTCCATAATCATCAAGGGAACCTCCATTTCCCGAATTTAATGAACTATCAGTAAGGTCATAGCCATTGATCGAAATAAGTCCTTTTCCTGGAGTTCCGGCTTCGAAAATATTTAGACGACTTAATGTGAGCTCCGTTGGGATATTTGTGGTTAGGTTGGCAGAAGTTATACTACTCCCGATCATATCGAGAAGTTCACAACTGAATATTACGGATGGAATAAGGGAGGATAAAACAACGGTTGTTTCTCCTGCTGAGTGCGATGCATGGACGGAGCTATTGATGTCGCTGTTTGTATTAATTGCCTGAGCCACGGCCGATAAAGCTAATCCATTAATACTGATTGTTTTTCCGTTTATTCTTATTGAGTTTGCTGACGATAATAAACTTGAATCAAGTGTAACTTCATGAATCTTTTCGGATAATGGAGGATTAGGACCATCAATAGTGGTGTAAAATGAAAGATTTCCGTCGGAGGTGGAAGTCGTAAATAGATCGATGGAATCAAATTTTACATTTCTTAAGTGTGGAAGTTGGGATTGGAGAGCCGTAAATTCTGCTGCTGCACCATCAATGGTTGACTGATTCGCTAATGGATCACTTGTTAAACTTTTCAATTCAGCCATGCGATCAATGATCTGCCCGATCGGTTGTAGTATATTATCCTGTTGCTGAAGGAAATAAGTTGTCCATTCCATATCCTGTGCAACACCAACGGATTGAACATCGACATGAAATGCGGTGCGGGGGGTTGCTGCAATAAGTTGAATGTCAGCACTATTTGTGGTTTTGCTCGCCGTGACAATTGCACTTAGGTTTGAATCCGCATTGATTGCATTGGCAATATTATTTGCGGTTGTATTTAGATTGGAATTGTAAGGAATCGAACCGGTGGATAGATCAACTCCATTAATTGAAATATAATACCTGAAACTTGCGTCCCCATTTAATAATTTAAGTTCAGAAATTGCATATTGAGAACTTAGATTCGCATCCGCACCATCTTCGGTTAAATAAAATTCTAATGGATAGGGATTAGCTGGGGATGTGGTGAATAAAGTCTCTCCATTGTAAGTAGTGGTTGAAAGCTGTCCAATTTGATCCCTGATTTGATTAAATTCATTCGAATAGTTATCTCGGTCGAACTGAGATTTTAAAACATCTTGATGTAGGGCTGTAAGCTCACCTAAGCGACTGAGGGAGTTACCGATATTGGAGAAATGATTATCTTGTTCATTAAGGAAAAGCAGGCCATTAATGATTCCATTTTGAATGGCAATATTCTCATTCAATGTATGGATTTTTGTTAAGTCGGTGAGTTCAGCAATTGAATGATTGGAAATATTTAAGTCAATTGGTGCCTCATTAATATCATTTAATGTAAGAATGAAATCCTGGGAAATGCTGGCATTTTGATCATCCTTTGCCTCCATACGAACCGAGTATGTGCTGGCATTAGACTCAAAGTTGAACGGAACAGCAGTTTTAAGAGATCCATATGTACTTCCGCCCCAACTACTTTGAGTTTCCACGGTGAATAGGTGGTTATGGGTGTCCCCCGATCCTGAAATGAGTGCAAAATTTACTGAACCTCCCTCAGGGTCTGATGCATGAAAAGATGTTATTTGATTACCAACCGGTATATTTTCATCAAAATATAAATTGCTTGTGGTAAGGTTTTGAGGGGGCAGGTTTTCTGCGACATCAAGTAGGTTAATGCTAAAATTGCCTTCGGTTGTGGCGTTGTGCTGATCTTTAACAAATACCTGAATGATGTACGAGGAGGCATTGGACTCAAAGTCAAAAACAGTTGCAGTTTTTAAGGTTCCATTTTGCTCCAGTGTAAAGAATGTATTGTTATTTTCACCCGATACGAAATGATAAGTGAGGGTGGTGTTTGCATCCGGGTCTGTGGCATTGAATTCTCCAATAGCTGAGTCAATAGGAAGGTTTTCAGCAAAATTTAAGGGTGCGGTTGAATTTAGGTCAGTCGGTGGATTATTGGGTTGGGAGCTGGCATTGTTATCACTGGTTCCTGCCTGGGTTTCTACCCATAGGGAATGGCCGTCACTATCTTGATCGGTTTCGTGTGACAGAATGAGGTGTATGTTTGTTTGGTTCCCATCGACAGGAAGGAGATTGAATCCGCTTCCGTTCCAAGTGCCAAAGTGGGTGTAGGGTTCTCCAATTGAGGGGTTGAGTTCTCCGTCTTGGTTCCCGTCGGTGAAGGCCTTGATGTCGTAGGAATGGCCGGTAGGTAGCGAAAAGGAGTACATCCCAGGACCTCCGGATAATGTCTGTTCGGCAACTTTCGTTCCATTTTCATCGAATGCCCAGACAACTATCGGTCCGGGAACTGAGGTGTTATTTGTAATATTTCCCGATACAGTTGCATTGGTATCGGGAGCACCTTGGTAGAGCGCCTGTATCTCATTTTGAGTAATTACTCGGTTCCAAATTCTGAAGTCATCCATCCAACCTTTAAAGTATGATGAATTCCCTTCCGGTCGGTTACCCAGTGTGAAAAGGTTACCCACATCGCTGACAATCTGGCCGGTTCCCGCGTTACGGGTGATGCTCATTTGTTCTGATCCGTCAATGTAGAGTTTGGTGTTTTGTCCAGTAAGTAAGCCATTCCATGTCAGGGTGATGTGCTGCCAATGGAAAAATGGGGTTGCTTCAGCAGTCTGCAGGGCTGGTGCGGACTCGGTGGTG
>Ga0206130_10008537_pt1 | contig 10965 bp, 6 predicted proteins | sample Helgoland_Spring_9_FD_148637 | JGI IMG/M metagenome (GOLD analysis project Ga0206130, IMG submission 148637) | Pelagic subsurface seawater microbial communities from Kabeltonne, Helgoland, North Sea - Helgoland_Spring_Bloom_20160512_1 | ecosystem: Environmental > Aquatic > Marine > Epipelagic ...
AATATCCTCCAGGCTGACGTTTGTACCTTCCGTGGTTACATACTCGTTGGTTACTGCTTCAGTCACGTTATTGCTATCCGTATTGGTTGTGGTTGTGGTTTCGGTGTTGGTCGTTGCAGCCGTTGCGGTGCTGGTCGCTGTGGACTGGTCTAGGTCGCCGCCAGTCACATAGTAATCACCACCCACTGACGTACCTACCTGCGAACTTGCCGCCACGCCTAAGCCTGCCACAGCCTCTACAATGCGAGCATCCTGCTGGCTGTCATTAATCTGTACCGCTGCGTTGTTCCTGCTCTGCGTCTTGGCTACATCAGCATTCAGGGCCACAGTCCCCACGGTTCCCAATACGCTAATCAAGCTGGGTGCCACGGCCTTAACGACCTCAAGCGCCTCATTATTTTCACGCTGTAGTGTTACCACAGGGGCGTCACCTTCGCTGTTGTTAGTGACCACAGATACCGCCATAGCGACTGCGAAGGCATCGGCTGACTCAGGGTTGGCCGCTACAATGGCCGCTGCGTGTTTCCACTTCTCTGCTTCGGCTTGCTCACGCTGGGTGGCAATGGCTTGCTTGCTTTGTTGCTGCTGGCGAACCATGTCAATCTGCGCCTGTCGATAGGCCGCCTTGTCCTCAACACTGGTACAAGCTCCTAGAACGAACAGCGGTAATAGTAATAGGTGTTTCATAATAATCCCCTTCGATTGGTGGCAGGCGAGGCGCTAGTGAAGGGACTAGCGTTGACCCCCGCCCACCATTAAGTGTCACGCCTTGAGTGCCGCTACTTCGGCTTTTAAGTCTTGAATCTCTTTGACCAGCATGGGTACAAGCTTGCTGTAGTCCACGCTCATCATGTCCTCATCCTCACCCTTAGATACAGCGTAGGGTGCTACAGTCTCAAGCTCTTGAGCAATAAAGCCATACTCTTGGTGTGAACCGTCAGACTTCCAGTCGAACGAACGAACCTTGATGCTGTCGATGTTGCCAGCAGGCGCGTCTACGATGTTCTCCTTGGCGCGTTCGTCTGATAGCGAGTTAAAGAAAGTTGCGTTAGACGCGGTTGTCACAGATCCGACCAAGCCAAGGGAGTTATATATCTCCCAATGACCTGCCGTAGCAGAAGTATTCCGAGCTGTCTTAAAGTAACCAGCGTCCCCGCGAAGCTCAATACCTTCTGAGCTACCGCCTATCGACGTAGTAACACCAACCAGCAAGTTGTCATTAGGAACCGTTACGTTGCCGCCTCTGAACTCCCAAGTGTTAGTGCCATTGTAGTACAGGTATTTAGCGGTGCCAGAAGTCAGGTATATGTGGTTGGCATCGGTTACGTTCTTAGCCACGCCACTAGAGTTAATAATGATGCCGTTAGCGGCTTGGTTTGACTGGCCTGCTCGGTTGCCGATGGCGATTGAGTCAACGCCTTGGTCTGCGTAGCCTGACGCATATCCAAGAGCAATAGCGGTTTCACCTTGGCGTGTTTGTCCTGCTTCTCTGCCGACAGCGACAGCACCAGTGCCTTGAGCCTCTTTACCCGCATAATAGCCTACAGCCGTAGCCAGCGCGCCTTGGCCTGTGAAGCCAGCATCTCTGCCGACAGCGACAGAATTAGCGCCTTGGCTGGTCTGACCAGAATTGCGGCCCACTGCAACAGCACTCTCTCCCTGAGTCGTTAAACCAGACTCAAAGCCCACAGCGACAGCACCCGTGGCTTGCGTTGTCTGGCCTGCTGAGTTGCCCACAGCGATAGCACTGGCACCTTGACTTGTATAGCCTGCGGCATTTCCAACAGCAACCCCAAACTGGGACTGACTAGTTTCTCCCGCTGAGGCACCAACAGCGATGGCACCAGCTGCTTGGCCCGTAAGTCCTGCGTTAAGTCCAGCAGCAAACGCATTAGCACCAGCCCCCGATTGTGCAGCCTCGAAGCCGCCTGTTACCTGTGTGACTCCTGCTGCGGTGATACGCATGCGCTCTGTGTTGGTAGTGCCGAAGATCATATCGCCAGAGAAAGGGACTGGCGTAGTGTCAAACAGGTAGCAGTCTCCGCTTGAGTGGTTCCTGTAAAGCTGTAACCCACCCAGAGTGGTCGTATCGTTCGAGCTAAATAGCTTGCCGGTGTATCCAACATTGCCATCAATAAGGGCATCGCCTCCTAGGTGCAAATCGTTAAACCTAAAGGACGGATCACCAATATCAAGAGCCAAGTCAGTGGACGCACCAGCAGTATTTACTGGCCTCATGCTCCCTGACGAAGCAAACCGAATACCGCCAGAACCAACTGTTGTGCGGTAGATTGCAGACTCTACTGTTATGTTTCCATCTACTGATAATGACTCTGATGGATTTGTATCGCCAATACCAACATTCTCATTGGCATCAATCGTGATAGCCGTAGACGTAGCGTTGTCGTCGATGCCGGGGGAAGTAAAGCTACCCGTAACCACAAGGTTATTAATCGTGGTATCACCACCGCCACCTGTCTGCGTGAGTATTTCCTCCCACTGGCTGTTACGCCACAGATAGGAGTTTGCACTTGTCCAGCGCTGTACGTCTGTGCCAGTCAGTGTAAACCGAAGGTCGCCATAGGCTGCGCGATACAGGCCCGTTGTCGGCTCGTTTGACCACGTTGCACCAGGAGCCGACTCCGTACCGTCCGTGAACTGGAATGGCGCTAACATGCCACCACGGCCATAACGATCTAAGCTTGCACTTAGCGATTGGCCCAAATCATTCATTGTGGAGTTAGCCCAGCTTGCTGAGATAATCTCTCCAGACGCAACAGGGTTGCCCGCTGGAAGTGTGTAGTTGCCTGCTGTATCTCTTGGCATTAGCGGTTATCCTCTTCATCTATGTAGAACGGTCTTGTTGCGGCCCTTCCAACTCTTTGAGCGTTGCCCTTTCTAAGCTGGTCTGCCAGAAGCTTCTGCGCCCCAGTCTGTCCAGTAATCAATTTTTGTGCGCCCTGGGTGGCTAGCGGGAATGTAAGGGTGCCGCCGATCAACGCCGCAAGACCTCTGTTGGTACTGCCTTCAGGCTGGAGGGTTTCTCCAGTGTATCTATCCAGGTTCAGGGACGTAGCTATGCTGGTATCCTCTACCTTCTTCCTATTGATAGTTTTCAGGCGGTCTACCGCAGTGCGAAGTTCTCCCCCTGGCGCTCTGGACCCTGCTATATCACGCCTAACTTCACGCTTATTCTTTGCCGCTGCTCTAGTCTTTTCCTGACCAACTTCCTTCAGGCGATTAATCCTCGCTGAGGCTCCGTCTTTAACATCACGACTTCGCTGCTTGCTTTCTTGCTTCGCTGCAAGCTTGGCCTTCTTTTGAGCTTTCTTTAGCTTTTTAATTCCCAACTTGGCTTCTGCACCGCGACTGTTCTTTGCATCAATGGCATTAACGTAATCACCCTCTAGCGGATAATCATTCCTTTTGACTTTGCCGATTTGCGTGGTCTGTGCGGCAGACGCATATTGATCTGGCGTAAACAAGTAATTGCCCTGCTTGTTTGTGGCCTGAAGCGCCTTGTTATAAGAGAGGAAGTTTGTGTAGAAGTCCTTATCCTGGATGAATCGGGCGGCAGCATCGTCATCGAGGCTCTTGATGATGTAGTCATCAAAAACGTCTTTTATTTGCCGACTTGCATACGCTGCCTTGCCGCCACTGTTGTTGGCGAATAGGTTGCGAAACGCCATTAGCGCCTCGCCATCAATCATAAACTCGCCATTAAGCATATCTTCAATGTAGTCTTCAGGGACAAGGTCTGTACCTGGAGCATCATTACCCATAAGCCTTTTCTGCATTCTTTGCAGGTATGGGATTAGGGTGTCATTAAATCGCATGGATAGTTCTGCGTCTTCTTTTAAGACCCGATCAATCATTTGCCCAATTTCGCCATCAAATTTGAACGCCTGATCTTTACCCTTCACATCCATAAAAGCTTTATTGTTATAGAAGTCAGTTAAGACATCGTTGACAGCCTTGGGATCGTTTAGGTCCACATCATCCAGCAGCGTTCTGGCGTGAGGCGGTAATCCCTCAAGGCCTGCAAGCTCTCTGAATTCTCGCTCAATTGCGTCAGTGCTTCTTTGGAGATCATCATCAATACGCGCCAACTCATCAGTATCTGCTTCAGAGCGCCTAAGTTCTGCAATCTCTTTCTCGTCACTAATCCTTCTGTTGGCGCTCTCAAGCTCTTCTTCAATTCCTTTGCTTTGGTCATTAAGCCTGCCTGCCTCATCAAGCGCATCCTCTGCATCAAGGTCGGCCTCAAGTTTCTGACGCTCTTGGCTGTCTAAAATATCTTCAACATCGGCATTAGCCCTATTAACCGCTGGCTTTTGCTGATCCCTCAGAAGCCTGCCCCCAAGAAGCCCTTTACCCAGAACCGACCGATAAAACGATCCAACGCTGCTTTCTTCATCTGCCGCTAGCTGAAGCGGTGTGAACTCACCAGTCTCTGGGTCCACTAGATCCTGATCTACTATTCGCCGCTTGCTGATAGCATCCCCTAGCTTAGTAAGACCACCACCCAGCCCTGCACCTAAAACGCTCTCAAACCCTGCGTTCTTTAGCTGATCAAGGCCATCGCCTTCCGCAGACCCAACACCATAAAGGCCACCCTCTATTGCCCCTCGACCCGCAGCGCCCTTGGTTGTCGCACCTTTCGCAACCTCCTTTAAGCCAGCCTTAGCCAAGCCCCTAGCGAGTCCCATGCCCCCTGTTAAGACACCACCGCCCATTTCAGCCATAAACGCAGCAAGCGGATGGTCTTCTGAGAACCTTGCTATCTGCGCCCTTTCATCATCCCTAAAGGAAGAATACGAATCTTTAAAGGTGTCAATCGAATCCCAGTCACCCGAGAGCAAGGCTCTAGCACCACCCGCAAGCTCGTCACCAAAGCCAAAGCTAAGGCCCTGCCCGAATGTGCGTAACGCATTTACACCAGTGTTCTCTTCGGCCTCTTTGTCTTCGTCAAGCTTGGCCTGTCTCGCCCTAAACTTCTCCCTGGCTTGATTTTCCAGGAACTTGCGCCGAGCTAGCTTTTCCCGCTCTTCTCTAGAAAGTTCACTCATATGCCAGCCCTATCAAGCTCTTCGTCTGTGTACTGAGATAGGTCCTTGTCAAGCCCCAGCGGATCGTCTTCAGATGGCGTGACTTTTGTTTCCAATTTCGGCGTGAGATTCATTCCCCCAAACGCCCAGCTTTGTGATCGGTTGCTATCGGGACCACCTACATTGTCACCAGGGTTTGATGCAGTCAGCCGTCTTTTGCCACGCCTTGCTTGTAGCGTTTCAAGTATTTCTGGCTTGAGCCGCGATTCAATTCTCCCTATATCAAGCTGGACTTTGTCGGCCAACCTGTCCCAGTATCTTGTAAAGACTTCTGGATCGTTAAAGATGCTGTCATCGCCCATCTCTCTGGCAATGTTATCCATCTCAGCCTGGGTTTGAGACAGTCCCGCTCTCTGCCTTGTGATCGTATTTCTAACAGTTTGAACCGCTGAAAATGCATTCTGAAGCTTAGGATCACTTGCTCTTGACAATGCCCCTATCGTCCCCTGCATCTTTGAAAGATATCCAAACGGGTCCTCACCCTCCCCAAGATCAAGCTCCGCAATTGCCATATTCGCTCTTGCCATATCATCATCAAGCGCGTACAGGGGGTCCGCATTTTCGTTATATTTATCGAGGTAGTTCTCTAGTTGATACGAACTTAAAGGGTCTCTCTGCGCGTATTCATTTAGCGTGTCTTCAGGGACCACCTTGCCTCTATCGGGGCCACTTGTATAAATCCATCCCTGCTGACCTTTATCGTAAGAAAGCCACATCGACGCACCGCTCAGGCTCTCAAACCTTTTAGGGGCAAGCGTAGTTCCTGTCCTGCCGCCAGCGTCACCCGCTTCTTGCCATCCATTAAGCATTGTTGGTTCGTTAGTGTCGGCATCAACGTATGAGGTTTTGGACCCCTGGGTTATTGGTATTACAGTTTTGTACTCGGTGGTCCCATCCTCGCCTCTTCTCGCGTATACAACAGGATCTCCAGGCGCTCCATTCTGTAGAGTTTCAAGCCCTAGCGTGGCAGCACCCGCCTCAGCGGTGGCCTGCTCTACCGCTGATCCCTGTAGCTCTGCCTCTCTTCCATTTGCGGCTACCAATAGCCCCGTTCTTGTATCACGATCACGATCAGCCGATTCCTGATCATTTCGATCATCTTCGTACTTCGCTAATTCGACACCAGCAAGCGCCTCGGCCTTGGCATCATTCTGCTCATCAAGCGCGTCCAGTCTCTTGTCTGCCTTACCCGATAGATAGCCACCCAGGGCGCGATTAAAGCCAACCTCTAAGCCTTCCCAAGGATTGTTAACAACCACATTACCTAGCTGTCTGGGACCCGCAGATTTAGTTTCTCGGAGGCTATTCGCATAATCCATTTGGCTTTTAATCTTGGCCTCTTCAGCGGTAGTGTCGTTAGACATCGCAGCCATTTCTTCGGGCGAAAGACCATACGGGTTGGTAGGCGCGTTACCCAGTGCCTGCTGCTTAACTGGCGACATTTGTGACGCAGGACCTGCCTGGTTAGGCGTCATATTCTGAGGCGGCATAGGCTGCTGGCCTTGCATCATCTGCTTTCGCTTACGCAATTCTTCTGCGTAGGTTGCAGGTGTCATGTACGGATTGAGGTTACCCAAATAACTCATTGCTTACCCCTAACTAAATAAATTGCTAAAGCCTTGCGCGGCGCCCGCAGCGCCAACCACACTGCCACCCGCGCCAAGCAGCGCATTCCACGGTGACATGCCCGCGTTGTAATTTCCTTGGTCAACAGCACCCTGATAAATCGGTGCAGCCTGTGCAGCGCTTGCGCCTTGGAAGTTAGGCATCTGCGGTGTATTAACCTGCTGACCACTAAGCAGTCCGTTAATCTCGTTGAGACTAAATCCACGCTTGGTCATCGCCTCGGTGATCTGCTGCTGGCGTATCTGGTTGGCGTACTGACTGCCCGCCATTGCCTGCTGATAGTTCTGCTGGTTAGCGCCTAATGCTTGGTTATACGACTGCTGACCCGCTGCGTTATAGAAAGCTGCGTTTCTGTCGCGTTCACCCGTGTACATATTCCGAAGGTCTGACTGCATACCGTAAAGATTCTGTGCTGCATCATTCGTGAACTGACCTTGCGTTTGGCGTTCACCAAACATTTGACCACGAAGCCCTGACTGCATGTTGAACATGTTGGTGTTGGCATCGTTAGAAAACTGGGCCTGCCGATCACGCTCGCCCGTGTAAAGATTGCGTCTAGACATGTCTTGATTAAATGCCTGATTCGCCTCAGACATACCGCCCATGATCGCGTCATTTTGAAGCTGGCCGTAGGCGTCAGTTTCTTGCTGGTCAACTGATTGAACTTGCGCGTCATAAGCAGCATCGCCAGGACGAAGCCCTTGATTTCTTAGCTTAATCTCCATTTGCTCACGGCGAGTTTCAAACTGGTCGCCTAGCCTAGAAGCGCCCTTATCGTAAATTGATTGCTCTGCTCTAGCCCTGTAGCCAGTACCATCACCAACCCCACCAATGCCAGAGTAATCAAGGCTCGTCTGCTGCTGCGGGCCGTTAATACCTGAAAGCCCTTCAGTGCTTAGCCCCATCACCTGCCCAGGGGCCGTTGGCATGGGAATGTCTGAGTAATCCACATTCCTCTGGACTTCCTCGGGAATCGTGTACTGCTGTGTAGGAACCTCGCCCATAGGGTTAAGGCCGCGCCAGTCCATAGGCTGCGTGAACTCTGCACCCATACGGCCCGTCAGCGCACCCGCTACATCAGACCGCCCTGATTGAATGGCAATCTGCTTATTCAGAATATCCTGAAGCTCAGGCGTCAGGCTTTGCGTTTGTGACCACGCCGTTGTTGCTTCCCCTGTGGCTGGGTCAGTAGCCTGATAAGGCGTCCATGATGTTGCGCCCCACGGGGTATATTGGTCGGGTCGGTTAGCAAAGGTTTGGTCACGAACAACCTCACGGTTAGCCTCGCCTTGTGCAACCGCTGCGCCTGAATAGTCTGGTGATGATTTGCCGCCCATGTCTATCTCCTATTTCTTGCTCTGGTTGCCGCCAGCGCCGCCTGTTGTGCCGCTAGGCAAGCCCGCTCCCGTCACCCACTGACTTGTCATCGGGTTGTAAAATAGCGTGGCTGAACCGTCTTGCATTCGCTTGGGGTCATAGCCTGCAACGGGCGCTGCGTATCCTGATGCAACCCCATCAATGGCACCGCCCACGTTGTCATAAAGACCGTTTGCTACCTCTTGATAATACTTATTAGTAGCCGCATTACCTAAGCCTGAAAGCTCGTTGTAGTCGTTGTTACCCGTCCACCAATTTTGTGCTGATGGGTCAACCTCGCCTTCTTGCCAATTATTTCTAAACCAGTCATACGTTGTTTTTGAAATGTCCCCGTCTTCCCTTAATCGCGTTAAGGCATCAAGGTTGTTCATGCCCGCATATCCGTCGTTGTACTGGTAATTATCATCACCAGAAACTGCGACCTCTGGAAGACCGCCATCAATCCATGACCAATCCATTTTCGCAGGGGCCAATCGCTCTTGTTCCGCAGCCCATCGCGCATCAGAAATAGCATCAGGTTTAGCCGCACCGCTTTGAACTTTATCGGTAAGCCATCGCTGCTGTCGTGAATTGTCCTGCTTCTTTTGGAAGTTCTGTTCATCACGCAAAAGGTTCACAAACTGATTGCGGTAGAAATCTTTATTACCACCCTCTGCCTCTGGGATGCCCCAAGGCGACTCTTGCCCCGGAACATATCTATCAAACGCATAGTCGTTAGGGTCATAGCCGCCACCACCATCAAGGCTAGGCGCACCCATTTGGAAGTCTTCCCAGTTCCAGTCATAACCGCCCTCATAGCCTGCTGGTGGATTCTCCGGGTCATCCAGCGGCCCATTAGGCCCAACACCTTGATAGGGGTCTTCCCATTCTTGTGGAGGCTCTTGTGGTGGAGGCTCTTGTGGTGGAGGTGGTGGAGGCGTAAATGTAGGCGTTGAAGGCGTGTAATCACCTGCATTGCTACCGCCGCCGAACGTCAAGCCATCGTTACCCTCTGCATCGTAGGGATTAGCTGCCTGATTTTGCGTCGTCCAACCTGCCTGCGCCTGAGACATAAGTGACCTGTGCAGGTCGTTATCGCCTAGCCCAAAGCCACCCGTAAACATTTCATAAAGGTTGCCGTTATTTTCAGCATTCTCTAAATACTCTGCCGTAAACTGATTTGTCGTTGGGTCAATAATACCCCTGTCATAGTAGCCTTGCAGCGCACTGATTTGTGCGTCAGACATCCCATATTGATTGGTTGCTGCCTGCTCTTGTTGCTGCCCTCGCGTGTTTTGCTCCGCGTACAACTGCGCCAAGTTATCCCTAGTGCCGTTGTTTGTGGCAGGGCTTCCATCTCGCTCAAGGTAGCGTCGGGCCTCCGCAAGCGCAGCCTCATCAGTTTCTTTTGTTGCGTAATTAGTGCCGTGCTTAATCGAATGCGCCAGCTTTTGCGTTTCGGTCATGTCGTTCCAGCTAATACGCGGCGCTCTTCCTGACCCTGAACTCCCACTACCACCAAATGTAAGTGCCATTTAAACAGCCTCTCTTAATTCTTCTCGCAGCCAACGACAATCTGCTTTCTTTAGCCGCATAACTACTGTGTCAACACCATCAGCTATGGCGTCTGGAATACGTGCAATCTCGGAAAAGCCAATGTGCTTATCCAGCTTCAGCGCTTTCTCATTCGTACTCGGAACCAATCCAAATATCTGCTTGCACTCATTGCGGTGAAACGTATGCTCGGCCACTTCTTCAAAGAACCCATGACGCAATACCATTGGATTTTCGATAGCAAAGTGAACATTGCAGCTATTACCCGTGAAACTGTCAGCTACACAGATTGCTTGTATATCGTCCTTGTCGTCATAGACCACAAGGCCCTGTGCGTCTTCGCACCTAATCGTGTGAGTGCGGTCTTTAAACCACTGCCATTCCGTGTCATTTGATAGCGAGTGAAATCTCATAGATAACCTCCCATCGTCAGCAGCATGTCCCAGCCCACAATATTGATTCGCGTCGTTGCGTCACCACGTAGACCAACCGCAACCGCCCGACCCATACCCAAGACGCCAACAGGGAACGATTTGCCCTCAATATCAAAGTCCCATGTCGCTGAATCCCATACCGCCGAATCCCATGCGTTTGTTCCCGTTTCAGGGGATGAATTTGGCCGCTCAACGTCCGTTTCAATCTTATAGTCATAGACAGCCTGAACATTAAAGCTGGCCGTACCTGCAAGCACTCCGATGGTTCTGGCAATACCTACACGCTTTAATCGCGCATGTTCGCCAAGACTCTGGAATGACGTTAAAACTCTGAACTCAATGCCTTCGCCCTGCTGTCCTGCCTCATACACTTTTATGTCAGTAACGCGGCCATTGAACTGCGCGGTGCCGTCAATCTCGGCAATAAGCTGAACAGTCGATGTGGCTTGTGTCGCGGTAATCGTTGATACATACGAACCATCGCCAACCGCCAAATGGTCAATATAAGAGTCAGTGCCATAAATTACGGCGCACTTTTCATCAAGGCCCGCGTTAGCTACGGTGTATGAGATTTGATACGTCTTGCCGATTTCAGCCGTCACGCCCGTGTCAATGGTGTAGATAGCGGGGCTGGTGCCAAACCGATCAGGCGAACACGTATAGTCATTAGCCCCAACGGTTCGTTGGCTCCAATACCGCTGCGGATCATTGCCCGCTATAGGGCTGAAGAATGACGCGCTAGGCAATGTGGTGCCATCCAATACGCCGTCATAATGAAAGACTGCGCCACGCTTGTACGACTCTGACGCGCCCATGAAGAACTGACCGCTGCTGGAATAGCCGCATGTCATCGGTACGCCTTCCCACATCCCCCACGCACCCGTGTT
>Ga0206130_10008541_pt1 | contig 10964 bp, 6 predicted proteins | sample Helgoland_Spring_9_FD_148637 | JGI IMG/M metagenome (GOLD analysis project Ga0206130, IMG submission 148637) | Pelagic subsurface seawater microbial communities from Kabeltonne, Helgoland, North Sea - Helgoland_Spring_Bloom_20160512_1 | ecosystem: Environmental > Aquatic > Marine > Epipelagic ...
CAGGATTTCGTTCAAAAAGTAATTCTAATTCTTCACGGAAACGTTCAATGTTAACATAACCTTCCTGTGTCGACATCAGCGCGAAATACATGTCATCAGAAAAACTAATCAACTTATTTGAAGTAATTGATGTAGGTGGTGGAGGTTGATTAAAAGTGCTCCACAATATAGGTGGTGTAGTTGGTGGATGTTGGGGTGGTGATGTAGTTGGTGTAGGTGGTATAACTGAACTATCTTGTAATACAACAAAATTTCCTGTAATAAAGTCATTCATAGTATCTTCACAAGAAGGCCAATTATTACATGTTGGCGGAACTTTCCAAGGTATTTCGTCATATTTTACACATTCATATGGACCATCCATACAACTATCTATATGATTAGGATTACCCTCGCTAGTATTAGCAACACAAACTCTTTCCCTAGGAGAAGCACATCCTTCATCTATTTGATCTATTTGTTTATAAAAATAATAAGAAAGACCTATTATGCTAATATAATTAAATATTTCTATAAATATTTGGAAGTATGAGATATCTTCATAAATAATTTCTTCATTTGTTTTCAATATATATAATTGAAATAATATTAAAAATATTGTAAAAATATATATGTAAAATATATTTGTTCCTAAATTTATATCTATTTCAGTATCGTCAAATTTTCTATAAAATTTATTTTCTCTAAAAAACAAAATTATAAACATACAAATATTGAAAGCAAATATTAAATATATTAAATATGTATATGAAATAGGTCCAAAATATTCAGAAATTAATCTACTAGTCCCCCCAAGTTCTCTTTTTAATATTTTTTTAGATGTTTTTATTGGTTCCATATATTATAATAAATATTATAATAAATATTAATATAAAAAAATAATAATTAACTGAGTTATATTTAATATATTAACTACAATTGGTATATTATTGCACAATTCTGTTACAATACTCCACAAAACGGTCACTTTTAATTTGTTGTGTATCTTGTGGGCAAAAGAAAAGGAACTCGTTGGCACCCCTGACAAATTGTTCCAAGTCTATATACGTATTCCTCGCATATGAACCAGGTCCAATAGATGACGGAGTATTATTAATACATTGCGGATCATTATCATCATCATCACATTCAGTTGTGATATTTGCGACGTCTACAGCTACTGTCCTATCAATAAGTCCAGTTTGACTAGATAACCAAGTATTTATAGAGGTTTTACACTCGGGTGAAATATCTATTAATGATAATTCAGAAACACTATACGTGTCACCATTTTTTTCAATAGCTATTTTATAATTTTTGTTTGGATCTCCCTCTAATAGTTTTTTAATTTCAACTTCTTTAAATAGTTCCGGTTGTAGACTATTCCTCAAAACATGACATCCTTTAAACGGATATAATGTATTCGATACACTGTTATCAGATTCAATTATATCTTCTCCACAAACTAAAACCTCATCATCATTACAAATAGGTGTATCATTAATATCTTCGGGTAGAAGACATTGTGATGTTGAGTCTGTATAAGTTCCTAGACCGGTTGGTCTTGGTCGGAGTAATCCATCAATAGGCATATACGTTTCAGGACATGTTAATGTTGAATCTTTTTTAGATATTTTTTTTAAAGAATTAATAAAACTACTTGAGAAATTAATAAATAACATAACGACTAAAACTATAGTAATATAATAACCAATATTACCTTGAATTATAGATATAGGTATGGGAAAAATAAATTTTGAACTATCTATTACTGTATTAGTTGTAAATCTTATAATTACAGTGAAAAATACTAATAATAATAATATCATATACATCAGAAAATATCTATCTGTTAATCCTGTTAAAGGTATATTGCTGTCAGGTGTCTGCAAATTAGATATTTCTATTATCTGTTTTGTTACATCATCTGTATCAGTATGAATTGTTGGTGGATTCATTTTATCAGCATCTTGTTTTCCAAATACGAAATTAATTGGTGAATACTTTGTTGCAAATAATAAATAATAAATGAAACCAGCAAATGCTTTAAACGGAGCAAAATAAATAAACATAACTGAAAAAGACACCGGAACATTAACTTTAATTCCTAAATATAATACAATTATTGTAAATACTATGGCTTTCCAGTAGAAATGAGACTCCAAGAGGCTATCGAGTTTTCTCCTAAATTCACCAGTTATTCCTTCACTTAATTGGTTGAAAATCGATGGACAATCCACTCCAGTATTTTGTATTAAATCCTCAGCACACTCGTTACCAATATCAAGTCCTTCTTCTCCTATATAATAATCTCTCCAATTAAATTGAATATGTACAAGTATTAAATATATAAACAATAGTAATAACAAATTAAAATACATACTATGTCCTATTTCATCATAACCAGGTAATCTCTCTGATATTAAATATATTATAACACAACCTATTACTAATCTAATAAATATATTTATATAATGAACTATATCTTCTCCAACACTGTTAACTATACTAGTTACATCACTCATATATATTATATAATATTATAATTATATAAAAAAAATAAAATAAAAAATGTATAAACAAGTTAAATATTTAAAAAATATAATTAAAAATAATGTGGGTGTATATCATATTTATTATAAATATAATTATAATCTTCATCATCGCAGTCGTTCTCTGTCCATGAAAAACACCCACCATACCCAAATGGCGCATTACTAAATTCACCTGAATTATTAACATATCCGGCACTCCTTGCTCCCGTTGTGTTTCGTAAAGAAGTCCCCCACGGTCCCCAACCCGGGTCATTCATATACATATCTTCATTATAATCATAATATAGAACACCACCAACTTGATTCTGTACATATTCATAAGGTGATGAAGTGTCAGTTTGATCACATAAAAAATCTACAACATCACTATCATTCACTGTATTATTACATGTGTCTGATGCAAAATCATCCCCTTCTCTCGTCATTACTGGATCTATTCTCGCTACATCTGATGAACTGCGTACCCATGATGGTGTATTGTAAACTACCTGTTCATTTTTTTTAGAGAATCGGAAAGGTTTAATATTTCGAAAACCTGTTCCAGTAGAAAAACTACGGAGGTGATTGTCAGAGGGTTTGTAATTGATATTAGAAACCATTGATTGATCGCATTCTGACTGTGTAGTATTTATTCCTCCATCATCACATAACCCTTCTGTTGGAGATGCTGCGTTTTCTCTATCAGAAATATAATAAAAAGATATTCCTTTATCTGAACAACACGTTTTAGGACAATCTTGTGACATTTGAAGAGGGTTGTTAATACAATCGCCATTTTGTGCACGTGTTCTACAATCATTGGATTCCGGACTCGGACCTCCTTCCGATGATGCCACTATCACATCTGAAGCTGTAATACCCATTGGATAGATATCTTGATCTTCGGTGTCGCCTGTTTTGTTCACAAATGGTGGCGCCAGTGCCTGGTTCTGTGCCCAATCAATCGCGGTGGTAAACTTTTGTGTCCCCGGTAGTATAACTTCACATTGCCCATTTGAGATATCATACCACTGATCTTCAATTGCGTCACGATAATCTAAGACAGTGCCTGCGGCATCATTGAAGGGATTGAAGGGTTTAATATTATCTGGTGTTCCGGTATTTACCGGAAACCCTAGAGCCTGACTCGAGCAACAGTTCTCTAACTGATCAGCATCTGGCCCACGACCTTCAACTCTTTGATCTCCGTATTTTTCGTTACTATGCCCTGGACCAAACGCATCATTAGGGTATCCTCTACACAATGCAGAAGTAGGATATCCTGGATGGTGGTTCGACAGACCGTGGCTACCGGGGGGAGGGGTGAAAAAAGCGCGAGAACCGGCCATAGCATAAAATATATGACTAGACCAGAAGCTCTGGGACGCGTTCACTGAACTATTGAAGGGCATAGTCCGAATTTTTTGGTTGGGGGCCGTGTATCCCCCATCATTGATAACGCAACCCGCGAATCGGTCATCTCCAATGACCTGTTCCCAGTCTTCGTAGTTGTCCGAACCTTTATCTAACCACCAATCAGATCCATGACCGGACCATGCGCATCCCTCTGTTCCAGAGTCGTCTCTCGCCGCCCTCTCAGGATATATGTAAAAGTATCTACCATTGTCTGGGTATGTTTCCGCTTCCTGAGGGTCAAATTTTTCGTGACTCGAGTACCATTCGGGTAAATTTGTACCACTGTCCACAGTCGGATCCGGTGCAGACATTACATATCTACCGTTATAAATTTGTCTAACATCGATGTGCCCCCCTGTCCCTTCTGTATTGTCACGACCAGGCCAGTGGTTAAAACGCCTATATGGAGATTCATATCCGCCGTTGGTGCCGCCATTGTCGGTGGACGCAGTTACTCTTCGTGAAATAAATGCGCACCTCCCATTATAACCCGCCGAACCAGGACTACAATGAAACCTATCAAGTGGATTTCCATTATTAGGTATGGCATTACCAGATAAATACCCCCCTGGGGATACAACTTCCTGGGGGCTGCTACCTGAATTTGAGTAACCTGCTCTCATATAATCTTCTGCTTTCCCACATGTACCGCGAACTGTATATTTCCATGTTGTATCATAATTATCCTCCGTGAATATGTTATTGTTAATTTCGACATCGACTTCATATGTTTTCTCGAGATCTACTTCAAAACATTTTCCATAACCTATTATAGGCGATGGGTCTTTAGGAGGAGACGTAAAATTAGAATCTTCCATAACTTCACAATAATGATTATCATAATCACTAGAATTTTCAGTACCATAATAAGACCCATTTAAATCCAAACATTCTCTTAATCCAATATTACCATGTCCACTTGAGAGACTTAAACATTCAAAATCGTCTGAATTATTTATAAGACAACCATTACAACATTTTTGTTTTGGTTTAATATAAGGTTTTATTGTGGATCCAGGTTCTTCTGCTGGTGGTCTACATTCCCCAGTATAGAAATTTTGTAAATTTTGTAAATCAGTTGGAATCAGGTCCATGTTATCCTTACAATCATTTAAAAATGAAGATACTTCTTCCTCGCAAGCAGATGAGCATGTACCTGGGATAAGACTACCTTCCGTGCCGCCGCAGGCACTAATATATTGTTCCTTACGGTTTACGAGATCTTGGGGCGTAGCACATGAGCAATTTAATTGTGGGGTAAACGACCCGTTAATACAGGTCGCTGTATTTCCATAGTAGGAACTGCCAGTCGGATCGATACAAACTGGTTGCGCCACGGTACCTTCAGCAAACGTAAACACACCCCGTAGACCACCCGGTATATCCGATGAAAACACCGATCCATCAGGCCACTCATACTCAATCACAACATCGCCTCCTTGGTCTTCGGCTACAGAGAGAGTCCGCCCCACAATGGTGTCTATAGGTTCACATCTTTGTGAACTTTCCAGATACGGATCCAGATACGGATAACCAGAATCCCACACCCCAAGCCAATTCGGATCGTTACCAGACATTGTGTTGAAGGCGGACCCTAGTCTCCCTCCTTTCGACCTTAAAACAGTTGCTGAACCTGGGTTATTCTGAAGTCCCGGTATAATACTAGCCTCACTATAAAAATCCATTTTTGTTCCAGTATAAGGTGTTTCATATTCAGTATCTCGTAAAGAATTAGGTATGGCATTAAGAATGAGTGATGCGTTACATTTTTTTTCCTCTGCGAGAGAACCTTCATCATCATATCCTTCCATACCACCCCATCTCCAATCACATAAATTTTTTATTTCTGAAAAACTGTATAAATTACGTCCTGGATGGCATCTTTCTTTCATATATTTAGTACCACCAGCATTTAAATCCCAACGTCCAGGTTCTCTTTCACACTGATCCATTCCAGTTAATCCGCCTAGCCCCGCCCTATCTATTATATCACATTTAGAACTGTCACTATCCCAATTACCTTTTGTTTCACAATTCGTTGGTGTTTTATATTTAGTCCCTAGAGAGCATCCAGGCACCAATGCATCACTATATGTGCCCGAATCTTCATCATAAATTTGATTATCGGTTGGATTTGTTCTAGCACATTCAGAGATAAACATTAAGTTACCGTGATTTTCTGATGTGAAATATGGACGATTTTTTAAACCTTCTGGTTTTGGTGTCATATTTACAAAATCGTATGGTAAGGGTTGTGGTGTATCTATCATACTGAATATTGATCGAATATTTTCTTTATTATTACATTTAAATGAATCATCAGTGTCACCCCTTACAGTACAAATATTTGATGAAGAATCATCTGATAATTCATGATTCCATAATTGTTCTAAACAAGTGGATTGTGCAGTTTTACATTCATTAGTAGGATCGCTAGACAACATATTACACAAACGTGTTGCGGAAATTGGATTAGTAAAGTTTTGTAAATAATAATCATCACCAGCTAATTTTGAAACTGTTTGATAACAATCTATATTACAAATACCATTTTCTATACCATCTGAACCCATACAATGTTCTACAATTGAATTTAAATGAGTATCTATATCATCTCCTTGTTTTTTACCATCACATTTAAAGAAATTATCTCTATGAATCTTAATAATAGAGATACCTGATTGAGGTTCACCATCTATTAATTTTATTTTAGATGTAGGTGTAAAATCTAGGTTTTTACCTTGTAATATTAACTTAGTTATATCACCTTCATCTATTCTATCTATTACCATACCCGAAACAGAAGAGTCATCATTAATTACTGTATTATCTACGGTAATATTCATGTTATCCGCATCACTCTTATTGATTTCCAATATAATATGGTCATCTATTTCTCCACCAATCGCTAAATTTTCCCGATATATAGGTGTAACATGTTTACTATAATCAGTTATATCGGCCGCTTCTATAGCGGCTAAAGTATCGGGATTAATCATATCTTTCTGTCCATTAAAATATCTATATACTTCTAAATCTGAATATTCACGATCTATCACTCTATCAACCGGATCTGTTCCTGTATCATATTGATCACTCATTCCAACTTCTGATGCAATAAATTCTGAAAAGTTAGGATCACAATATCGTTTATTCCCTATTATATTTTGACCATAGTTTTCAGGACAATCCATACATCCAGATTCATCATTAAAATATTGATTTGTTTGACATTTCACAATATTAAAATCTGTCTGATTAAGACTATTAATTGTTGTAATATCATTTATATTTAATTCACTAGTTTTACTGGATAACCACGTATTTATGGAGTTTTCACATTCTGGTGAAATATTTACTTTTGAATGTTCTGAAATTTTATATGTCCCATCACTTTGCGTCTCAATTACTATCTTTGCATTTCTTAGGTAGGTGGCCTTAACATCTCTTTCAATATCGCTTCCAATATCATTTGTATGATTAATTTCTGATTTTAAATCAGATACTTCCTTAAATATTCCAGTATCTCTATCTTTATTCATATAACACCCAGGAAACTTATTTAAAATACTTGAATCATCCGATTCCTCCATATATTTTTCACAAGTTAGAATTTGACCTGTTCTACATATTGGTGTATCTATAATTTCATCAGGCATAAGACAATTACCATCATCTTCCATATATATACCAGAACCATTTGAAGTATTTGAAACAATTTTCTTTATACCACTAGCATTAATTTCATATGTTTTAGGACATGAGAATGTTGAATCTTTATCTGATATTAATCGTAAAGAATTAATAAAATCTCCTGAGAAATTGATGAATAGTATAATGATTGCCGCCATAGTAATATAATAACCTATATTACCTTGAATATTAGAGATAGGTATTGGAAAAACAAACTCTGAACTATCTATATCTGTAGTAGTTGTAAATCTTATAATTACAATGAAAAATACTAATAATAATAATATCATATACATTAGAAAATATCTATCTGTTAATCCTGATAATATATTATTACCATCCATATTTTCATTAAATAGTTCTGGTGCAATATCATTGTCATCTTTTTTACCAAATATGAAATTTAATGGAGAATACTCAGTTGTATATAATATTTGATATAATATACCTGCTAAACCAGCATATGGAACAAAGTATAATAATAATATTGGAGTATAAGATAAACCTCGGTAGTAAGTAATACCTATAAATGTACCTATAAATACCCATAATTTCCACCAGTATGGACTCGGTTTTTGTGGATTTTGATTAATAAGGATATCAAATTGTTTAATAAATTTTTCCTCAAAAACTAATGTTACATTATTTATTAAACTGTAGCTATCATTACAACTATCCGGTGGTTCTGTAACTTTATCTTTGGCACATGTCAAAACATGTGATATCGGTTCCTCTGGATATCCTTTCATTAAAAAATCTTTAATGTAATAATCTCTCCAATTAAATTGTATATGTACAAGTATCAAATATATTAACAATAGTAATAACAAATTAAAATACATACTATTTCCTACATCTCCATGATCTGGTAACCTTTCTGATATTAAATATATTATGACAGATGCTATCACTAATCTAATAAATATATTTATATAATGGACTACATCTCTGCCAACAACATCAGCTATATTACTTAGCTCAACCATTATATATATATAATAAAAAAATAATAAATAATTAAATTGGACCTAATTCTTCCCAAATTTCATTATGTATTTCTATATCACAAAACCATATTATAAACTCTTTTATCTTATTAAAATATTCATAAATCATTATTTATATATTATAATTAATATATTTTTATATATATATATAATGGATTACGCTTCTAAAGTATCAAATATTATTGATGATTTAAATTTACCACGAGAGTTAGAAGATAATAAAGAAATACTTAAAGCAAGATTTGTAGAAGAAGTATCTTACTATGAAAAACAAAGAGATCATACGAAAAAATATTATAATGTATTTAGATTTATTGTAACTACTGGATCTATTTTATTACCAGCTATACTATCAATAGGTCAAATGGATCCGGCGAAACTACCTAGACATTTTGATGATGTAACATATTGGTCAGCATGGTCTATATCATTAATGGTAACTATTAGTAATGGATTCCTTCAATTATTTTCATTAGATAAAAATTTCTTTAGTTATTCTTTAGTAGTTGAACAATTAAAAACTGAAGGATGGCAGTATTTCGGGTTATCTGGTAAATATGAAGAATATGAAACCCACACTAAACAAGCATATAAAGAGTTCTGTAAAGCAATTGAAAATATTAAAAGAAAACAAGTTGAACAAGAATTCCAAGGTAAAGGTAATAATACTAAGAAGAAACAAACATTCGATTTCGCAGGTGAAATGAAAACATTTATGGAACAAGCAAAAAAAAATTCAGATACAGATTTAAATGAAGATGGAAATCCTGATGTTGAAAAAGGACCAGCACCAGCACCATCGCCAGAACCAGCGCCAGCACCAGAACCAGAACCTGAATCTGAAACACCTGTAACTCCTCCTCATGATAATAACCCTAACTAGACCACTAATTGTGAGTAATATGGATCTTGTTAACACTAGTTAATCGAGTAATTGGTTTATTCCTAGATAATAATTCACTAAATTTCTTTTTTGATATAATTTCACTTCTTGATTTAGGATATAATAAATCATAATGATATTCATCTTCATCATCATTTTCCATTAAATTATGATATAAATATATATTATCTTTTTTTGATTTGTTATATATATTTCCCATACCAATTGTATAATATTTGTCTTCATGTTCAGTAAAAACACTTATATTTTTCTTTAAAATATTCGATAAAGCATATAATTCTATTTGTCCAGCATATCTACATCCTCTCATCTCGATTAAATAATCTTCAACACTATTTATATCTTCATAATCTGTGATAATATCTTCTATATCTTGTTGAATAGTTAAACCAGTAGGTAATATAAAATCTAAATTATTTTCTAACCAATCTATACTCAGTTGTCTTAATTTATCAGATTCTTCATCATATAATTTACTTCTACTCATTTTAAATGAATAATTATTATCAAATATATATTTAGTATTTTTAATAAGATGTAATTGTTGGACTATACAACCAAATAAACAATTACCATCGCCGATTATTTTTATAACTGATGTATTTTTTTTATCTAAAATATTTTTCATATTAGTATAATATAAAAAAAATCTTTATATATTAAATTAACTATACTTCTTTATAATAATTTGGTATATCCGATAAATCTTCACATGATTTACATAAACATAATCCATTATCTTCTATATTAATTTTTAGATAAGGATTCACACAACTCATACAATATTTTAGAGATTCTTTTTTACCATTCAATATTACTGAACAATTTGGTCCGACACATGCTCCAGCTATATGACAATGAAAGAATCCATTACACCCTGAACAACTCATAACTATTTGATGTTCACCAAGATTAAATCTTTCAAAACATCCTTTACACTGAATAATCTCTGAATTAAATTCATTAATAAAAGCATCACTTTCCAACCTTTTTTCATCCATAACAATTTTATTTAGTTTTATTATATCTTTCTTAGATTGTTTAGGATACATACTTTTTCTTCTATGTTTAACAGGTTTATCTTTACCATTCTTAAGAATAGATATAGGTTGATATTTTTCAACATTTAATTCTTTAAAACCTTCCGGTCTAGGTTCAAATATAGATTCTAAATCAGATACTTCATCTGAAACCTTATTAGAAGTTTTCTTGAAACAAGTGAACATTGTTTTAGTATTTGAAATAAAAAAATATATATTTATCAAATTTATTTAAAAAGATATTCATAATATATATTGTAATCATAATCATGCCTAATACTAAAGGTGGTAAAAAACATAAAAGAAATAAAAATCAACAAAAAGAATCTAAAAATTTAAGATTAAAAGAACCTGGACAAGAATATGCACAAATTATTAAATGTAAAGGTAA
>Ga0206130_10008557_pt1 | contig 10947 bp, 9 predicted proteins | sample Helgoland_Spring_9_FD_148637 | JGI IMG/M metagenome (GOLD analysis project Ga0206130, IMG submission 148637) | Pelagic subsurface seawater microbial communities from Kabeltonne, Helgoland, North Sea - Helgoland_Spring_Bloom_20160512_1 | ecosystem: Environmental > Aquatic > Marine > Epipelagic ...
TTCCAATGATGGGAAGTGCAATTTTAGATAGGCTAAACTTTCCAATTGTAGCAATGATCCACCCAGTCAGAGTTGTGCCTAAGTTTGCACCCATTATTACTCCGATAGATTCCATCAAAGTTAACAGTTGTGCATTAACAAAGCTTACAACCATTACGGTAGTTGCGGATGAAGACTGAACCAAGCAGGTTACCAATAGCCCGGTGAATAGACCAAAGAACCGATTTTGAGTCATGGTAGCCATGATTCGACGCATGCCCTCACCGGCAACTTTCTGAATGCCTTCGCTCATCACCCGCATTCCGAATAAGAAGATGCCTAATCCCCCGAGGATATAGAGCAGGCGAACGATGAATTCCCAAGTGGTTACATTTCCCATGATATTGATCGGTTAGTAATTAAATTTTGGTCTACAGGTAATTTTTAGTACGGGTTGGATCTATCAGAAAAGGAACTGCATGCGGGCACGGAAACCGCCAACTTCTTCGTCTGCTTGGCCCGGTTCCATGAGTTCGTTCATTTCATAGCCAAGCATGAATTTTAGATCATGACCATTGATGAGGTAGTTGACCCCGATGTAATGCTGTTCGAATTCATTAACCTTTGAATTCGATACGTTCGCCCTGCGGATAATTTCTTTTGCACTCACTAAACCATTCGCTCCTTTTCCTTCGACACTCGAATAGCGGTAGACGAGTTCCCATTCTCCCTCATCCCCACGGTCAATGGTGTAGCAACCCTGGATTGAATAACCTTCGTGGTCATGATCGCCCCCCGCGGTTTCAGCAGTTCCGCTCATATACTCTGCCTCCAATTCGAAAGGTCCTTTGCTAATTCGGGTGAAAAGATTCCAAGCGGTGGTCGAATCATTACCATCCGAAATATCGTTTTGTTGAATCCCCGCATCCACTCCGAACAGATAACTGAGGTCGTCCACCTCATTTTCAAAACTGACTCTTCCAAAGTAGGAAAATTCATTGGACTCATATCCATAAAGTCCATCATTCAATCCAGAGTCTTTGGAATTGTGGTTTTGACCCGAATTAACAATCGCTGCGGAGGCGGAAAGACCGGAGTCGCCGAGGGAACCGTTGGCAAAAAGACCGGTGTGACGAGCATTAAATTTGAGTGTCTCCGCAAACTGACGATTTACTGCAGATCGCTCGATGGTTTTCATCTTGGCGGAGGAAGTAGTCTCTTCCAGACCGAAGGGGACTTTCTTTTGCCCGACATCGAATCGATAATCATCTGTTTTGTACCAGATAGAGGCACTCTCAATAAATACTTGGTCGTCGCTATTGGGGGATGCACCAAAGTCGATGACAAGATCTCCTCCCCAGTTTTCACCCATCTTGGCATGTCCACCGAGAAAGAGTCGGCGAAAGTAAAAGTGGTTACGGTCATTATCATTTGCATCCGACTCCAAACCGTCCCACTGGCCTTGAATACGACCGGAATACTTGAGCTCTGTAATTTTCTTGCTCTTGGGCTTTACTTGAACCTCTTGGCCGTGAACGAATCCAGCAGCCAAAAGAATGATCAGACTAGGGATGGCAATTTTCATAAGACCTGATCATAGCAGGTAATCGTTACATAGCTGGGTCGCTATTGTTACAATTGTGTTACAATTAACCTAGCAGGTCCTCCTCCGCCAAATTCTAGAGGTCCTGGAAGGTGGTAAATTACGAAAGGGTGGGGAGTCGGAAAGAAAAGATGGTTCCTTTTCCCAGCTGACTGCCTGCAGAAATTTCTCCACCATGTGCCTCGACCACTTCGCGGGCAATGCTTAACCCCAGTCCCGTACCCCCGCGTTCGCGAGAGCGTCCCTTGTCCACCCGGTAAAAACGTTCGAAGAGTCGTCCCAATTCTTCTTCGGCGATCCCCTGACCATCGTCCTCGATGGAGCAAACGACAAAGGATTCACCTTTCTCTTTACGGGCCCGGACTTTGATTTCGCTGGCACCCTCGGCGTGGAGCACGGCATTGTCGATCAGGTTTTCAATCAGGCTGACCAGTTTTTCTGCGTCTCCCTCGATCATCAATTCCGAAGGGGGAATATCCAGCGACAGGGTGGCCTTAAGGTTTTGGCGGGATGCAAGCAGGTTCTCAGTAGCAGTACGAAAAAGGGCATGGAAATCGAGCTTTTGTAGCCGGAGAGTGGGGGCAGATTCCTCCAGTTTCGCAAGGGTGAGCAGATCCTCAACCAGTGCGTTGAGTCGGCGTGCATTGCGTTGGATTTTTCCGAGGAAGTCTTTTTTTCGGGCTTCCGGGAGATCATCGTAGTCCTCGATCAGGGAGTCGGAAAACCCCTTGATAATGGATACAGGGGTACGCAGCTCATGGGATACATTGGCCACGAAGTCACGCCGGGTCAATTCGTCCTTGTTTTTGGGTTCCCTCGGTTGAGGGCGTGCTGTCGGCCAACTTCGTTTGCCCCGGGATCTTCCTATCTTCCATGCAAGAAGGATGCCTCCGATCCAGGAAATTGCCAGAACGGCGGCCAGCCAGGGGGGCAAGCTCATGAGCGGGGGGTACTCTGCTCGATCAGGCGGTAACCAACTCCCCGAATGGTTTCGATCTCGAGGCCGGAGTGCTCGATCTTTTTGCGTACCCGGCGGATGTGCACATCCACGGTGCGGGTCTCCACTTCGGTATCGAACTTCCAGACCCCAAGCAGGAGGTTGTCGCGGGTCTGTACCCGTCCCTTGCGCTTGAGAAAGTAATGGAGCAGCTTGAATTCGGTCAGGGTAAAGTCAACTTTCTCCCCGGCGATGGAAATGCTATGGTCCTCCTCATCGAGCACCAGTTTACCGGAAAGAATACGGGAACTCGCTTCTTCGGACTGGTCGGCGACTCGTTTGAGGATGGAGCGTATGCGAAGGGTGAGTTCCTGCACATCAAAAGGTTTCCCGAGGTAGTCATCGGCTCCCTGTTCCAATCCTTTGATTCGATGCTCCACTCCCGACTTGGCTGTCAGCATGATTACGGGTGTTTTCTGTAATAGGTTGTCCGACCGGATCATCCGCAGGAGCTGAAACCCATCGAGGTCAGGCATCATCACATCGAGTATGATCAGGTCGGGCATAAAATCCCTGGCCTTACCGAGGGCTTCGAATGGATTGTTGGAAAACTTTACCTCAAACCCTGCCTTGCCCAGTTGGTAGTGAAGGAGATCAGTAAGATCTTCTTCATCATCAACTACAAATATACGAATGCGGGCGGTCATGGGGATTCCCGCGATTTGAGGGTGCTCGGGGGGACATGGCAAGATAGATTTCTTTAAGCTCGAGTTGCCAGGCTCGGCAGACAACTCCCAGCCAGGGGGTTTCCCGAATTATTCCAACTCCTTACGGAGGGCAGATTTCTTGAATTCGGGAGCATGCCGGACATCCCGGCTGGTCGCCATAAATACAGTTTCCTTGGAAATATTCACCGCATGATCACAGACTCTCTCCAGTGATTTGGAAATAAACAACACCTCGAAAACAGAGGACGAAGTCGTGGGATCCTTTTCCACCAGGGACTGGCAAAACTGGTTGTTTTCCTTGTGCAATTGATCGACCTCGAGGTCACGTGTCCAAATTGCTTTGGCCTGGTTCTCATCATATTCCACGAAGATGGAGAGGGCATCCTGGATCATTTCCCGGGCAATTTCTCCCATTCTGGGAATTCGATGGAAGTTGGGTATGGCCGTCTTGCGGGAGCGCCGGGCAATTGCCTTGGCTTCATCGCCAATACGTTCGATCTCGTGGCTGATCTTGATGATGGATACAAGCAGGCGCAAGTCAGAGGCCACCGGGGCGTGGGTGGATAGAAAAGTGGTCACTTCCTCGCCCAGTTCGTTTTCCAAATCGTCAATCTCCTCGTCCTTTGTTCGTACGGCCTTGGCGAGTACGGAGTCCCCTTCGACCAGGGCTTTGATTGCTCCCTGCAGGGATTCGTTGGCCAGTTGGCCCATTAGCAGGAGCTTGGACTTGAGGTTTTCCAGGTTGTGTTCGAATTGTGTAGTCATGGGCAGGTGGGCATTATCCGAATTTTCCGGATATATAATCTTCAGTTTGTTGCTTGCTTGGGTTGAGAAATATTTTTTTGGTCAGATCGCATTCGATCAGTTTCCCAAGGTAGAAGAATGCGGTGCGGTCGGATATTCTTCCTGCCTGCTGCATATTGTGGGTAACGACCACAATGGTATACTCATTCTTCAATTCAAGGATCAGCTCCTCCACTCTGCCCGTCGCGACCGGATCGAGTGCGGAGCAGGGTTCGTCCATCAGAATGATTTCAGGTTCGACCGCAAGGGTCCGGGCAATGCACAGGCGTTGCTGCTGTCCGCCTGATAGTCCGTAGGCGTTCTCATTCAATCGGTCCTTCACTTCTTCCCAGAGGGCGGCTTTTCTTAGAGACTCCTCCACTTTTTGGTCGACTACCCGCTTGGACTTCACCCCTTGGATCTGCAACCCATAGGCGACATTTTGATAAATGGATTTAGGAAAAGGATTGGATTTTTGAAAGACCATGCCCACTCTCTTGCGCAGTTCGATCACATCGACACTCTTGTCATGGAGGTCAACCCCGTGAATTTCGATCGATCCCTTGCCGATGCGGGCACCGTCCACCAGGTCGTTCATTCGGTTGAGGCAGCGCAGTAGGGTACTTTTGCCACATCCGGATGGGCCGATGAATGCCATCACTTCTTTGGGGAAGATGTCGAGCGAGACATTGTGGATTACCTGGTTGCTTCCGTAGAGAAAGTCGAGGTCGCGGATACGGATTGCAGGGTCTACTGAATCAACCTCTTCGGTTGTAGGACTGGATGCTGGACTGGTTGTGATTGCTTCTTGCATGACAAATAAAAAAGAAAAGAGGGTTACCAACGGTATTTTTTGCGGAGACGGTTGCGTAGGATGATCGAAAGACTGGCCACGCCAACCACCAGAAGAAGAAAGACAAAGGCGGTACCATACTGCATATCGGCAGTGTACGCATTTTGGGGAATCTTGGCACTGACCACATAAATATGGTAGGGCAGGGCCATGACCCCCTGAAAGAAAAAGTCCGTCCAGTGCTCCAGACCCTCCCAGGGAAGATCGGATCGCTTGGCGTAAGCGGCAGTAAACATAATCGGTGCTGTTTCACCAGCCGCCCGGGCAACCCCGAGTATGGAGGAGGTAAGGATGCCGGGCATGGCAAAGGGAAGCACGCTGGTCTTAATCATGGTCCACTTGGTCGCTCCGAGGGCAAGCGAGCTTTCCCGGAAGCCCTGAGGGATGGAACGGAGAGCCTCTTCGCTGGCGGTGATGACAATGGGGAGAACCATGAAAGCGAGGGTGAACCAACCGGCAAGTAGCGAAACATTCCAGTCGAGAAAAATAACGAAGAGTCCGAACCCAAAAAGCCCAAAGATGATGGATGGGACACCCGCGAGGTTGAGAATGGCCAGACGGACCATCGAGAGAAATTTTCCCGCCTTTCCGTATTCAGCCAAAAAGATGGCGCAAAACACACCTAGCACAATGGCGATGGCCATCGCCCCGATCACCAGTAGAAGGGTGCCAATAATCGCCGGGAAAATACCTCCCCCAGAATAGGCATAATCTTTCGATGGCAGGGATACGGCCATTGCCTGCTTGAAGGGTGCGAGCGATGCCTGCAGGTCTTCCCAGTTCTCGAGGTCATGGTCTGGGCCAAGGAGAACATTGCGTGCCGCGGAGTAGGCAACAAGGGCCTCCGCAAACCGGCCAAATTCCTTTGGTCCTTCGGTTTGAACAAATTCATCGTAGGAATTTGTGATCTCTCCTCCAAATGCAGCCACCGACTGGTTGTAAGCCTCGGGAATCTTTGCAAGGAAAGCAAGGTATGCCTTTTCCACTTCTTCTGCATGAGCAGTGGAAAGGTTTTCGATTTTGGGGTAGTGCCTGGCCCGAAAAAGAGTTACTTTTTCATCTACGAGGGAGAGCCGGCCCCTCTCCTTCTCAAAGTGCCCAAGCATAAATTGGGTAACCATGCTGGGCACCTCTTCCACCTTGATTTCGAAATCCTCGGCTGTAGTTTTGGGGTCGGCGAGCATTTCCTTCCAAAAGGCAAACTTGTTGGCAGCATTTTCCCGTTCGCGAACCAGAAACTTTTCATCGGCGACGAGCAGGGATTCCAGGGCCCATTCGTTTTGCAACTGGGAGAAGCGGGCAGCCAGTTCCCTGCGTGCGGGGTCGTGCTCGTCTGATTGGCGAAATTCTCCCCATTTATTGAGCATCTTTTCATCCTTGAGCTTGTAGTAGTTGCTCGAACTAAGCTTAATTTCATCTTCTCCTTCGCCAATGACATGAAGGGTCTGCGGATGTTCGGTCAAAAATTCCCAGTTAATCAATTCATCCCCTTCAAACACTTTAGATGATCCTTTGGAGATAATGTCCCAAAACAGAAAAGCGGCACAAAAAAGCACAAAGAAGGTCATGCCTCGAAGCAGACCAAACATGACCGATTCTTGTACTCTTTCACGGGTGAGACGGGTCGCGAAAGGATGCCTAGGTTCTTTTTCTGGGCTCATATGATCAGTAACTCGCTTTGTAGCGGCCGGCAATGGTTTGAGAGAGGAAATTCACCAACAAGGCGATCAGAAAGAGAGTGATGCCCACCATGAAGAGTGCCCGGTAGTGGATGCTACCAAATTCCACTTCGCCCATTTCCTGTGCGATGATTCCCGTCATGGTGTGAACGGGTTGGGCAAACACACCCAAACCAGAAGTGAAGTCGGGTATGGCGATGCGGTTACCAGCACAAAGGAGCACCACCATGGTTTCTCCGATGACCCGGCCAAACCCGAGCAGCACCGCCGAGATAATACCGGTAATGGCGGAGGGAAAGATGACCCGTGCACAGGTCTGCCAACGGTTGGCCCCGAGCGAGAGGGACGCATCCCGGAGGGCACGGGGAACATTATTGAGTGAGTCCTCGGCGAGGGTGAAAATAGTTGGGACGGTCATCAAAGCCAGAAGAAAGCCAGCGGTAAGGGAGTTGAGACGCTCGTCCGCGATCAGGCTGACCATGCCCCCGAGCACGGCGATTCCAAAGAAACCAATCAGCACCGAGGGGATGGCGGAGATGAACTCGATGCAGGGTTTGATGAAGGATTGCTCCCGGGCGGAGGCCACCTGATTGACATAGATTGCCGAGCCCACGCCAAAGGGAATAGCCAGGGCAAGAGCAATCAAACTTACCAAAAGCGACCCTGAAAGGAGGGGGAGGACGCCATACCAATCCTGCCGGGCACTATTAGTCACCCAGTCCTTCCCCAGAAAGAAGCCGCTGAACGCACGATGGAGCGGGTAGGGTTGGGTGGGGTCCCATTCAGTTAGTCTTTCCTCATAGAGGGGTACAGAACCAAGGTATTCACTGAGAGCGGTTTTTGCCTGAGAGAAATCTTTTACTGATTTGGCCAGCAGGAAGCTTGGTTTAAAGCGATTGAGCAGGGAAGAAAACTGTTTTCTTTGCTTAGACAGAATCTCGGCGTACTGTTGATTGGCTGAGGCCTGAATCAGCGGGGTAAGGCTGGTGATTTGGCCCTCTTTTTCGGTGCCGGATTCGGTGCCCACGATGGGGTTGATCCGTTTGGCCAGGTCCTCTCTCTGATGGCGGATAAAATAATTCTGCCACCTCGCCAATTCTTTATGAGTGAAAAAAGTTCGATCCTTAAGCTGTGCAATTGTCTCAGGGAAATCCTCCACTGGGAGACCCTGCTTGAGAGCCTCCTCCTTCACTTCGATCATATCGCTTTGAGTGAGGAGGAAAAGTTTGGTCTCAGCCGCCCATTTCACCACCTTCTTTTCGTAGATCAACAGGAGTTCCTTGGTATTCTGAAAGTCGCGGGTCAAATCAAGCATTTGCCTGGTATCTTTCTCTGCACTGGTACGAGTGGCATCATCGGTGTCCAGGGATTCCAATGCAGCGGTTTCCTGGGCGAGGATGTTTTCGAGATAGCGGTAGAGCAGGGTTTGGTCATCGTGCTGCTTGGTTACCACATTGGCGTACTCCATGCCCGATTTTCGATATCTTTGCAGGTCGTGCCGGTACTGGCCAAAGAACTCAATCCCTTCCTTGAATAGAAAGAGGGTGATGAGACCGAGAATAATGATCGAGGTTACGGCGTTACTGGCAAAAAAGAGTTTGATCCAGTTGTCTTTCCGTTGGGAGGAATTCATGTTCAATGGCTGAGGAAGAGAAATCTAAAGGAGGTCTAAAGTTTGTGTGCTTGGGGAGAGTGAATGGATTGATTCATGAAGTAGGAAAGTATGATACCATGTCCCCTTGAGCATTATGTGACGGTATTGCGCCAATTATGTAACAAACCCTAACTTTTAATGCATTCATTGGTGAAACCTCGGAAGTTCCAGGGAAAAAGTGGTTCCTTTACCGAGTTCACTGCTGACATAGACCTTCCCTCCATGAACTTCAGTCACATGCTTGACGATACTCAACCCCAGTCCTGTGCCGCCTTTTTCACGGGATCTTCCTTTATCGACGACATAAAAGCGTTCGAAGATTCGCTCCAAATCCTTCTCTGGAATGCCGATACCGTCATCTGCGACCGAACAGATTATATTCTCCCCATTTTCAGATAGGGTAGTGCTGACCCGCACCTCAGAGAAATTCCCCGCATATTTAAAAGCGTTATCGATGAGATTGCCGATCGCAATAGCCATTTTGATCGCATCAAAAGGAAATCCGTCCTTTTCCTTAGCAAAAGAAAACTTCAGTTTGCTAGCATCTACATAGGGCTTGTCCTGAAGATAGAGGTCAATTCCCCTTATAACTTCACACAATTTATTGTTGGTTGGATGGATGGGTTGCTCGCTTCCTTCCAGTTCCGAGAGGCTGAGCAAATCGTCCACCAAGGCCTGCAACCTCAGTGCGTTTTTGTGAATTTTGCCTAGGAAGGAAGTTCGGTGACTCTCGGGGAGTTCCGGGGTGTCGACCAAGGATTCTGCAAACCCCTTGATCATAGTTACCGGCGTACGCAGTTCGTGAGAGGCATTGGCCACAAAGTCTTTGCGCAAGCGTTCTGTTCGCTTAATTTCGGTAACTTCGCGAAACAGGAGCAGATATACTTCTCCGGGATTAGTCCGAATAGGGGAAAGCAGGGCGGTGGCGACTTCGAAGTCCTTGATGGCACCATTCCTCCTCAAGGTGAACTCGGCTTTACCTGGTTTTTTTCCTCTGCTCAGCTGGTTGAGTAGTTCGAGGACTTCAAAGGAGTCAATAAAAGCTTCCAGCCTTCGGCCTTTCATTACTCTGCCAATGGAAAAATTTCTTTGGGCGGTGGAATTGGCAAAGGTTATCCCGTGGTCGCGATCAAGAATGATGGCACCGTCCAGCATGCCCCCTAAAATTTCATTAAAAGTATGATGGGTTCGGTTGCTCTCCTTTTCCAGGGTGGCAATACGGCTGGCATTTTCATCGAGCGTTTTTTGACAGAGTTCCAGTGGGAAATTCTCGTTAAGAAAGAGAGGTTTCTCTAAAATGTAGGAGTTTCCTTCGCGGATGGAGGAGGCAAATTCCCGGATCAACCTACGGCTATATCTCTCTTGAATCCAAAAGTACAGGGCCACCACCCCTAGTGAAACCATCAGTGCCTCAATCATAATTTAAAGAGAGGGAAGTGGATGAGTTAGTCGATCACTAGTTTGTAGCCAACGCCCCGCACGGTTTTGATCATATCGCCCTTATCTCCGAGTTTACCCCGCAGGCGACCCACATGGTTGTCCACAGTGCGGGTTTCAATGTCGGAGTCATAATTCCACACATTGACTAGGAGATTTTCCCGGCTTTGTACCCGACCAATTCTCTCCATCATCAAATGAAGAAGGCGAAATTCCGTATGGGTAAGATCGACTAGTTTTTCCTCGATGAAGACCTCGTGGCTTTCTGGGTCGAGGACGATTCCCCCGCCTTCGAGTTTGCCAGACATGGCGAGTTTTTTCTTGAGCGTCCGGGCGAGGATCGCCTTGGATCGGGCTATCAGTTCGCGGTTGTCAAAGGGCTTGGTCAGGTAGTCGTCGGCACCGCGTTCAAATCCTTTCACCCTCTCGTCTGCATCGCTTCGGGCGGTGAGAAAGAGAATGGGGACATCTCGGAGTTGTGAGTCCACCTTGAGCATGCTACAGAGGCGCAAGCCGTCCAACTCGGGCATCATTACATCGAGGATGATCAAGTCGGGAAGAAAATCACGGGCATGCCCGATTGCCTCAAGAGGGTTTGAAAGAGAACTGGTCCGGAAACCCTCCTTTTGCAGTTGAAATTCAATCAGTTCGCAAAGGTCAGGCTCATCATCGATTACCAGGATCGAGTGTTTGGGTGGGGTAAAGGTGGAGGATTCACTCATGATTTGAAAGCGTTCAATGGGGATGGGTCTGACTTACTTTACATCCTCAATGTAACAACTCTGCGCCAAGCATCGAAAAGTTATGTTATTTTGGAGCGATTGTTTGATTTAGATAAGATTTTTGATGCAGAGTTTGATGATATGAACAAAAAGGGCCGCCTCCGAAGAGGCGACCCTTGTGTAAAACAAACAAACTTGACCGTACTACTTGACTGGCACAAAGCCCGTGCTTGCTACGATCTTTTGACCAGGTGCGGTCAAGGCAAAGTCCAAGAACTTCTTGGCTGCACCAGTCGGTGCACCATTGGTGAAGCAGTTTAACCCGCGGGCTAACTTGTAGGAACCATCGTTAGCGGTTGTTGCGGATGGAAGTACACCATCCACTGCGATCACTTTGATTCCCTTAGCTCCGACATAGGCCAACCCAACATAACCAATGCCATTTGGATTATTGGCTACTTCGGTAGCGATTTGCTCGTTACCAGCCATCTTCTGTGTGGCGGAACCGTAGTCACGCTTGGCCATAGCAAACTTTTGGAAGAATGCATAGGTTCCAGAGGATGTATTACGGG
>Ga0206130_10008559_pt1 | contig 10946 bp, 8 predicted proteins | sample Helgoland_Spring_9_FD_148637 | JGI IMG/M metagenome (GOLD analysis project Ga0206130, IMG submission 148637) | Pelagic subsurface seawater microbial communities from Kabeltonne, Helgoland, North Sea - Helgoland_Spring_Bloom_20160512_1 | ecosystem: Environmental > Aquatic > Marine > Epipelagic ...
TATTAAACATGCTCCGTCTAGGGTTACTCCTATTATGGAACATGGCGATCAATAGAAATATCAGAAAAGGAATGGTATACAATGGATCAGCAACAAAAATATTCTTGAACGCTATTCTGTATTCAAAAGGCCAAAAGAATTGTGTGCCCCAGGTGGTATGATTGTCGAGCAAAGGATGGGTCACAATACAGAGAAAAAACAGCTTGGTCCATGGTCGCATTCCTATGCTTCTCTTTTTATGAATTTTATTGGCAACCCACGCCATTATTGGGGCCATCAATATGGCAAAAACCAATGAATGAGAAAATCCTCGATGCATTTCGGTTGCCGTTATGGGATCCGTGAAGTAACGTAAAAAAACATCCAAATCCGGAATGGTTCCGGCGATAGCTCCCCATAACATTGCTCTGCTTCCAATCTTTTTTCCTAATACCGCTTCTCCAACGGCAGCTCCTAAAACAATTTGGGTTAATGAATCCATAACTATTTAAAATTGGCTTTAAAGGGTTTTCTTAGCTCAAATGTACTCGGCTTCACGGATTGAATTACATTTTTCAATATCAGGTTGGACAAGCTTCTTTTGTGCTTTATGTATATCGTCATATCCACAGGCAAAGCACCCACAGCACTTTTGATCAGCTCAGAGGTTCGACCAAATTGAAGCTCCGTTACTCTTGCTTTTATGGCTTCATCAACATAATCATAAAGAATTCTTTGGTAGATGTCAAACTTCTCGTTGTACGCATAGTCAAGCCCAACATAGTTGGCATCGAAAGATGTGGTGTTTATAAATGAAGTGCTAAACCCTACCAGAAGGTCATCATGAAAGTAGGCCTTGAATAAAAAAGCCTCTCCTAAATTCTTTTTACACGCCGCAAAGGTTTCAGGCGTCATCGTTCCGACATGAAAATCTGATTTCTCAAGGACATTGTCAAACAAAAAACGAATACGGTCTTTATGAAAAATAATCTCTTCTGGATTTAACGATTTTACTACTAGTGGTTCTGACCTTCTAAATACCGCATTTGCACGCGTCCTAAACTTTGTCTTCATACTGGCAAGATAATCTTGCATTGTATTCCATTTGTTATGGATGTTTAGAACCATATTGACGTCAATCTTAAAATCAAAATATCCTTTTTCGATAAGAACATTACCTGCAGAAACTGTATCTGGCCAAAAATCTTTAAAAACATTTAGAGATACAATATCTTTTAGCTTATGATCTACAATAATTTGCTTGTTGACTTTGTCCATCTCTACAAAGGCAGCTCTCGAATCTAAATCATCAGTCCAAAGCATTCCGTTCTCACCCGCAGAAAATACATTTCCACAAGCCAATGCATTGATGCTTAGAATATTTTCAAGCTTTTTCTTAAAAGGAAATCGCAACTTAAACACAGAGTCACCAAAGCGACGTCGTTTGTCCACAAATTTCACCAAGACAAAAACAGCAATTAAAACGGGCTTGTTAATTGAATTGTAAGAAATGGAAAAATAAAAGCGCAGCTCATTTCTCATCCCCCGCTCTAGGGCAGACAAATAGGGTATAGAAAAATAGATGTTTTTGTCTTGTAAAACGCTGTTCCAATGCTCTTCAGGAACTTGTTCAATAGCGCTGAAAGTCCTTCTTTTGAATATCATATTTTCGGATGTTTCAATCGGCAAAGTCAGACGTTTAGGTTTGAGAGTACAATTTAATTATTTAGACTTGATCTGGCATGGTAAATAACAGAACTTAATAGAATAAGTTTATTTAAATACAGAAGTTATTTCATTTAAAAAATGAAAAATAACAATTATGAAATATCGTTTACACGATTGTAATTATCTACAATTAAGCATGTTACATTGCCTTTAGTTGTGTTTGCCGAAATCAAGTATAAGTTATTCATAAAATGACTTTATTTTTTTTAATTTAGAGCCTAACCTAAACAATAAAATTTTAAAGATTGTTATACCCTCTCAATCCATGATAGTATAAGGTTTGGATTGCGATATATAACAAGCTAAAACTTGTCCAACAAAAAAACATTTAAACTATGAAATTCAAAACTCTCAAAAATTTTCTATTTGTATTTTTCATTGCATTTTCAACCTATTCTAATGCACAAAAGAATGAATTTTACAATTCTGATTTTAACGAAGTTCCTCAAAGCACAATTCAGTTGGGACTCACGCCGCAAATTAAAGCTTCTAAATACAAAGTATTTGAAGCCAATATTGAAACTATAAAATCTAAGTTGCTTGGCATTGGTCATATTTCAAACTCAAATATTGGACGCAAGAAGAAAATCAGCTTACCTCACCCTGATGGTAGCTTTCATGTTTATGAGGCCCTTGAAAACAATACCATGTCTTCTGAATATAGGATGAAATTCCCAAACATTAAGTCCTACAATGCCAATGATAAAGACGGAGGCATTGTGAAATTTGACATTACACCACAGGGTTTTCATGCGATGATTATGATTCCTGGTAAAAGCACGATATTCATTGACCCCTTGTTTAAGGGAAATACAAGCACATATATTGTATACCACAAAAAAGACTTCAATACAGATAAAATACGTGAATGTTTTTTCGATAGTGACAAGCACTCCCTTGAAAACAAATCTTCAGGAAAAACAGGTTCTGTAAAAACTTTCGGCTCTTGTGAGTTGAGAACTTATCGATTGGCAGTTTCAGCCACTGGTGAATACACTACTTTTCACGGCGGAACAGTTGTTGATGCAGCAGCAGCACAAGTTACAACCATGAATCGGGTTAATGGTGTTTATGAAAGAGACATGGCAGTTACCATGGTTATTATTGGCAACAACGATGACATTATCTACACCAATGCAGGAAATGATCCATTTACGAATGGGAATCCCGGCACGATGATTAATCAAAATCAAAACAATACCAATAATGTGATTGGCTCAGCAAACTATGATATTGGCCATGTATTTGGAACCAATAGTGGTGGATTGGCAGGACTTGGCGTGGTATGCTCAAACAATCAAAAAGCAAGAGGTGTTACAGGAAGTGGTGCCCCCATTGGAGACCCTTTTGATATTGATTACGTCGCTCATGAAATGGGACATCAATTTGCCTGTAATCACACATTTAATAATTCATGTGGTGGGAACAGAAACAACGCGACTGCTGTAGAGCCTGGCTCAGGAAGCACAATTATGGCATATGCTGGAATTTGTGCACCAAATGTGCAGAACGTCAGTGACGACCATTTTTCAGGAAAGAGTCTTGAAGAAATGGGTAATTTCATACTTGGAAATGGAGGCACATGTCCCGTAACCACACCACTTACTAACAATGCACCATCAATTTCGTCAACAGCTGGAAATATTACTATTCCTGCAAATACACCTTTTGCATTAACAGCAATAGCCTCTGATCCTGACGGAAATACCTTAACCTATAACTGGGAGCAAATGGATAATGGAATTAGTACTCAAGCTCCAGTAGCGACCTCTACCATTGGCCCCAATTTTAGAAGCAATTCTTCATTGACTAGCCCAACGCGGTACTTCCCGAATTTGGTTGACTTGAATGCCGGCGGCCCATTCACCTGGGAAGTCATTCCTTCTGTATCCAGAACCATGAGTTTTAGAGTTACAGTAAGAGACAATGCGGCAGGAGGCTCATGCAATGACCATGATGATTTGACGGTCACAACCGATGCGAACTCCGGACCCTTTGTAGTGGATTATCCATCCGCGAATGGAATCTCTTGGGCAGGACTCTCAACCGAAACCGTCTCGTGGAGTGTTGCCGGCACAAATGCTGCTCCAGTTGCTTGTTCTGACGTAGACATTCTGTTGTCGACCGATGGAGGAATTACATTCCCAATAGTACTTGCCTCAAATGTACCCAATGATGGTTCGCAGGGTGTAACCGTTCCAAACGTTTCGTCAACGACTGCTATCGTTATGGTCATGTGTTCGAACGGAACATTTTTTGATATTTCAGACAATAATTTTGAAATTACTGCTGCCTCCTTCGATTATACTTTAAATAGTGCACAACCCACTGTGAGTATTTGCCAACCTCAGAATGCAGAATTCACTATTGATGTGGGTTCAATAGGCGGATATAACACTGTGGTTAACCTTAGTTTCACAGGAATTCCAGCAGGTGCCTCCGCCTCATTCTCGACAAATACTGTAGTTCCAGCAGGAAGTACCACCCTAACGGTGAGTAACACTGGATCAGCTACTCCTGGTCAATATACCATCACAGTTACAGGTCAAAGCGACTCTGGTGTTAAAACAATTGAATTGTTCTTATTTATTGCGGCATCGACACCTACTGCACTTACCCCAACGAACCCTTCAAATGGAGCAGTATCCGTTGCCACCCCCACTTTATTCAATTGGAATACATCGCCAGAAAATGGTGTCACCTACGAAATAGACATTTCATCTGATGCCGGATTTGTTTCTTTAGTTGATCAATCAACAGGATTGACGAATGCCAATTATACATCTACAGTATTAAATTCAGCAACTACTTACTATTGGAGAGTTAGAGCGGTAACCGGATGTGGCACATCGCCTTGGTCTTCAATTTTTTCATTCACAACGGGCAGTTGTAACACATATCAAAGTTCAGACCTTGGTCAAATAACAGATGTTGCCAGTTTTGAATCTACCCTAGAAATCACGGATGCGGGTAGTATCACAGAAATTAATGTAAGCAGTTTAATTATTCCTCACCCCTATGTTGGTGATTTAAGTGCAACTCTTACTTCTCCCTCTGGAACAGTTGTTCAGCTTTTTGATGGGCCAGGAATTCCAGCATCCAATTTTGGTTGTGATCAAGCAGACATTGATGTTTCTTTTAATGATGCCGCAGGAAATACAGCAGCTGACTTTGAAAACACATGCGATGCTACACCTCCAGCTATCGGTGGTTCTTTTCAAGCCATAGACGCATTAGCAACCTTTAATGGAGAGTCTATGACCGGAACTTGGATACTTACGGTTTTTGATAGCTATGTTCAAGCTGATGATGGAATTCTAGAAGAATGGAGCCTCGAAATATGTTCGGGACCAGTCGTATGTTTAGATCCTGATTTGCCTACACTCAGTGATGTGACCATTTGTCCAGGTGAAGAAATCACACTTACTGTGGAAAGTGGAAACTTAAATGATGCCACAGATTGGGAATGGTATAGTGGTGCATGCGGAAGCAATCCAATAGGTACAGGTACATCAATACTTGTTACACCTGCAAATTCAACGACATTTTATGTTCGAGGAATTGGAGGATGCGTTACTCCCGGGTCATGCAATCCACTGGTAGTTACCGCTGAAGATTTAACTTCACCAAATGTTGTTTGCCCAGGTACACAAACGCTTGCATCAGGCCCGAATTGTGGTGTTTCCTTGCCAGATTTTACAGGGCAAACTAATGTTTCGGACAATTGTGATCCAAGCCCATTCGTCACTCAAAACCCTTCGGCAGGAACCATAATTACCAGCAATACAACGGTAACAATAACGGCTAGTGATGCGAGCAACAATAATACGGATTGCACTTTCCAAGTTCTATTTGTTGACAACACTCCACCAACTGTTAACTGTCCACAAAATCAAACAACTTGTGACAACACCCTGGGTGATTTTACCGTAAACCTAGTCGTAAATGACAATTGTGATAGCAATCCAACAGTTGCACAAAACCCAACAGCAGGAAGCTCCTTAACTTCTGGAATAACAACAGTGACTATAACAACGTCCGATGCCTCAGGAAATACATCAACTTGCAGCTTTGAAGTAACCATCCCCACCTATTCTTCTGATGAAAATATCAGCATTTGTGATGGAGACAGTTATACCTTTCCTGACGGAACGATAGGAACAACAAGCCAGGCCTACACGAGCTTATTAAGTTCTGTTAATGGCTGTGATAGCTTGGTGGTTACCAACCTGACCGTTACTGACGCAATAAATACAAATCTTGACGTTTCAGGAGGAACAATTACTGCCACGGCTACAGGTGTGAATTACCAGTGGATTGATTGTGACAATTCCAATCAAGCCATTACAGGAGCAAATGCCCAAAGTTACACACCAACTGAATCAGGAAATTATGCTGTTATTTTGACCAACGGAAATTGTTCTGAAACTTCTGACTGCGTACTCATAGACCTTGTTAATCTTCAGGAGGCTGGAGCCTACAACATTGCCATCTACCCGAACCCTACACCAGGTCAAGTGACCATAGATTGGGACGGAGCAGTAAAAGCAATTGAAATCACAGATTCTCGAGGAAGACTGATTAAACGTGTTGAGGGAAGCTTAGGCAATACCTATACGGTGAATTTGACTCCCTACCGCTCTGGTGTGTATTTCATAAATATCGAAAACGAAAATGGTCAAAACGTCTATGACGTGATCAAACAATAAGCAGTATTTTAATACAAGAAAAGCCCGGCACAGTGTGTCGGGCTTTTTTATGTCTTTGGCCTATGGAATTAGGCCATTTCTGGCTCTAGTGCCTTTTTTGATTGTCTGTATGGAAAGGAATGAAAAATGCTTCGCTTCGCAAACCGAATCTGCTTGTCTGAATTGATGAGTTTCTTAAATAAAGCAGGTGTTACCCCGAAATACTCATAAACCGCTCCGTTGGTAAAAGAGATCTCTAAAAGCAAACCTTTGTGCTTGTAGTTCTCAATCCCGCAATCGTCAATTGTCTTTTTGTATTCAGGGAGATTCTTCTCTTTGGTTTCGGGTGCCATACTCACCAAGAAATGGTAGGCATCAATCACCTTCTGCCCCATTAGCTCCGCTTCTTCCTTGCGATCATCATCATCTTGAAACTTATCTGGGTGCCATTGCTTGACCAAACTTCTGTATGTTTTCTTTAAATCCTTAAGATCTAATGCGCCTTCTACATTAAAAAGTGTCTTGTATTCCTTAATTCGTTTCATATCCTGTGGTTTAAAAAACAAATGAAATAGACTCCATTCGTTTTCCGGGTGCAAAAGTACGCATTTGTTCTGAAACGATTTTAAAGACTACTAACAAAACCAACAATGATGTGGTCTAGAGTTTCTAGCGGACTGGACTATTTGCCCTGCAAACGAAAGAAGCCCCATATGACTAGACCGCCGCTGATGAGTACTAATATGCGACCTCCGGTTAGTAGAAATTTTTTCACTTTTCGGTATTGCGTGCTCGCATAATTTTTCGTTCCACAAAATAGCTAATAATTGTAATTGGTATAGTTGTACAAAGTGATAATAGAATTAAATCAGTGTAGCCTGCCAAACCATCTATAAGTATAGTAACGATTAAAAACAAATTACAGAATAGATAAATCAATGTATAGTTTGCATGAGGTTCAAACGTGTTTTTTCGACGAGTGGTTCTCCAACTCAAGACTAAACTCAAAATCAAAAAAATTAGAAGAAAAAGTAGACCATTAATAAAAATGGAAAAAGGTCTTATCGCATAAGTTGGAAAGAAAAAATAACGAATTATCCTAAGTAGGATTGAGTGTATCGCATAATAGCAACCACCCAAAAATAGAGAGTAAAAAATTTGTTTCAAGAAATACATATTATCTAAATGATTTGTTAGGAGAGGTGTTACCCCATTTACAGCTGCATCTACAGTGGCTTGTTCGAAGATAATCAAATTCACGTATGGCTCAACAGAAACGCCACCAACTATATCATGTGCTCCGTAACTTTTTATTCCTGAATAACCATTTTCCTTTGCCCATTTGGCCAACCCGTGATTTTTTTTTCAGGCAGTCAATTATACTATGTAACCAAAAGTACAAACGCATTTATAGATAACTAAGAATACATCTATGGAAACACATCTTCGCTACCGTCAATCAGAAACAGGAATAGCGTTTTGCTGTTGGGTACTCGATGAGATGAAACAAGAAGATATTTCCGTTTATTTCTTAGAATTTAATGAAGGACGTATTGGCGAGCTAAACAAGGCCCATGTAGAACTAGACCCCAACCCATTTGAATTGAAAAAAATGGAAAGAGAGATTATTGAGGAATACCCTATAGAATTCCTCCCATTAAAAGAGCATGAAATTTCAATTGAACTAAAAAACGGACCCTGGCACCCTGAAAAAATAAAAGAAATAGAAAGAAAGTTGCTGCGTTCAATCGAATGGAATTTTATACATACGGGTCTTGGATATAAAGCGCCCAAATACTATTGGAAGGATCATATATTTATCCTTCGGGTGAAGTTTATTCCCAACCAAAAATCCACAGTAATTTTGAAGGAAGATTTTAGCCATTGGATTCCAACGGCTACGATAAAAGTTTCAGAACTCTCGTACTAATTAATAATGGTAATGTGAATACACCCCTTCTCTGGACAAATGAGTAGCTTTCCTTGTTTTTGCATTTTAGAAAGCGCTTTTTCTAAAGCCTTTAAGCTCTGCTCACAAGATGATTTGTACATCATTTTATTGATGTCTATGGATACACCGTAGCTGTGCGTACTTTTCCCTTTAGTCGCTGCATTAGGAAAAGCTTTCACAATCTCTTTTTGCTGTTTTTCTGTTCGCGTAACTGATGAAATCACGAAATAGCTTTTTGCGTCTTCTGTTCCCTTAACGTTCTCTCGAAATACTCGACCCAGCTCATCTAACCGTTTTTTTGCCAAAGGAGTCAGATGCATGGAGCTGTGTGTTAAAGGCTCTACCCAATACCCGTCATTGTCCGTAATTTTTAGCAATTGATTTTTAGCCAGATATTTGTTGCGCGTCTTTACATCCTTGACGTATCGGTTTTCCGTAATTTTCTGAGCCAAGGGACGATGTTTTTTGGCATAATCGTCTTTTCTCAAGCTCAAAGAGCTCCAGTTACACGCACAATATCGATTGGGCTTATTCGGTGTTTTTGCTGCCTCTTTTCGAATTCTTCTCGTATCCAATAAAAATTCGATGCTTTTGCGATTTGAATATACAAGAATGAGGTATAATAAAGAGCTTATCGCGAAAACCCATAAAAAGCCTTTTGTCTTGACTTTTCGTCTCATCCACCTGATCAAAACCCATACATTCAAAAATAGGTGTACAAGCCCAAAAAATATAAGAATGCCCATTATCAACATATGAATAAATGTAATTAATTCTCTTCATTCTTGAACACCGAAAGACCTTGAATCCACTTCAATTCTTCAATGCTTAAATCTTTCGTAGTAAAGGTGCATTTTTCTTTGGCCTCATACCAATCTACGCTATCGTAGTACTTTCGAAGCTTTCTGTTTTTAAATGGGTATCCTCTTATGGCAAAGGGATAATTCCGAAGCACCTGAAGTGTGAATTCATCTTTTGCATATCTCAAATCTTGATTGTGGGCATAAAAAGAGTAAGCAATCTCATGTACAGCAACATCAAACACTGCAGTATCCGACAATAATTCACTGTAATAATCATACCAATACATGGCTTGATTTATATCAATGTAATTTGACATCCTTAACTCGCCTTTCGGCTTAAAATTCATCTGCTTGTAAACCAGAGGTTTTTTGGAACCGTCCCCTCTAACCAACATATAACCATTCATATACTCCTCCCACCACTCCGTAGCTTTCGTTGAGTCCACTACTTTCATTGTTGCCACATCATTCCATAGATCGGTACCCCTAAAGAAAGATTGCGGCATATAAAACTCAGAAAAACCATCCATATCAATCACCAGTGTGAAATCATCAATTTGATTATTGGCCCAACGATTTGCTGCCGTGAGAATGTATTCAAAATTCAGGGGCATGTCATTCGTACCTGAAACAGGAAATGAATAGGTATGATGCACTTTATTTATTCCAGTTTGAAACTCAGCATCGAAATAATTGACGTAAACATATGTATACGAAAATTCACGATAAGGCAGTGGTTTGTCTTGTTTTAGGACCGCAGTGCGATACCCATTCATTACCCGATTAGAGTCCTTATATCGTGCATTTAACAGATCAATTTCCGCTTGAGGAAAACCAGCCAAACTCCCAATAGCATTAAAAGCTTGCTTATTGACAATATCCGCCTTATAAGGAATTCTCTCGCCATTGATTTCAACAATAAAGCCTTTCAAATAGGGATGATTGCGGGTCATTATCCATCGGTCATAAATAAAATCTGCTGCCCCTCTTGGCATGGGCGCTTCAAAACCCATAAGCACTTTTTTTGCTTTACCAGGGTTGTAAAAGGTATAGTCCACATCAATAAGAATGTTGCGCCCTTCCCTTTTGATTGTTAAGATTTCTTTACTCAGCTGTACCTGTGTTTCGTTTACAGGAATGAGCTGATTTCCATTCATATAAAAAGCACCGTCATTGGCGTACAACACCCCAAATGTAGGGATCAATAAAAAGATTAAAATGTACTTCATATTACGTGGTTTAGGATTGTTTTATTTTTCGTTTTTGACCTTGAAATTTGATTCATACTCAAAATCACCAGACTCAATATATTCTATAATTTCTTCCTCGTAGGCATGCTCATAAGCATAAACCTGTTCTGTTTTAGCATCAATAACATAAAGAACATAGAGCTCGCGATCGTTGTTTTTTTCGTGCATTGGCTGCACAATGCCCGCACTGAGCATCCAGGCGTAAATGATTTTACTTTTTATCATGGCTTTTGTTTTTCATATGGTTTCCAACGGTAATGATCTATATATCCGTCGTCATAAAAGACATCCTCCTTTTGTGGGCCAGAACCAATATTATGGACGGCGTAATAACGATTTGTTCCGGGCACTTTTTCATCTATCAAAATACCAATGTGCCAGTTGTCCCAAACGATGATGTCTCCGGGTAAGTAAGGCTCAGAATTTTTGATTTTAGAATCTGGATAATTCTTATTTAGAAACTTTCGAATGATATGAACTCTTCGATGATCAATATTGGCGTCAACTTTCGCTGTGCCTCTTTTGGAATGAATAGGGTAATAATAAC